>JAABUL010005150.1_pt1 | contig 16638 bp, 4 predicted proteins | sample 5559151 | NCBI WGS metagenome assembly JAABUL01 (sample SAMN10711876, study PRJNA513368) | rock metagenome | isolation source: Antarctica rocks | place: Antarctica: Victoria Land, Pudding Butte sud | reverse complement strand
TTAAGCAAGTTTTAGATAATTAGAACTAATGCGTATAATAATTATTTATATAGATTATCTATATATAGAAATAGCATAAACAAAAGCTATATAAATAAAAATTATATATATAAGTCTTCTTTATAAGAAGACTTATCTATATAAAAGATATATATTTCAATTTTTAATATATAAAATCTATATATATAATTATTAATCTTTTTATATACAAAAGTTTTATAAACAAATAAATAAATTAATTAACAATTGTTAATATTTCTAAGCTTAAATTCTAAAAATTCTCAAGAGTAATTTTGCTTTATTTAAGAGTTTTGTTTAATTTTTAAATAATATGTTTACTAAATTTGCGTATTTTTGTTGTGTTTATTAGAGTTTATAATAGATTTTAAAATATAAATATTGTACTTACTTTTTTTGCTAAGAGTTAAAGAATTTAATATTTAATTAGATAAAAGATTGCAAATAGAATATTTATTAACAAAAAATATTAAGCTTCTTATTGTTTTTAAAGTCTTATATATTATTATTAAATATTGCAATTATTTTCTATCTAGTATTAATTATTTCGAAATCTTTATTGTTATTCGATAATCTTTATAAAAAAAAGTTTTAGATTATTAAGAGCAAAAGTAGTTACAACTATTATATTATATCTAAATTTCTTTTATATTGTAGCATTAATAATAAAGAATTTCTTATAATATAGATTTTAATAAATTTTTAAAAATGTTATTAATATTATTATTAAATTTATATTTTTTAACGTTTAAGACTTGTTTGTACGACTTAGCTTTTAATAATAGTTTGCACAATTGTAACAAATATTAGAGAGATATACTTTAAATACTTATAAATATACAATATACAAATATAGTAATATAATTCTTTGCTATTAATACTAATTTGCAACAATCTATTGATCGAAAATCTACTATAAATAGCTTTTACAAATTGTTTTTATCTTATAGTTTTAACTTATTTTTGTTATAATTTTTGTAAATAACATTAATAGCATTTTTGATTGATATTTTTTTAAACAATTTATTCAAAGTACTTATATAACAACGAAATCTATTTAAGTGCAAAATTTCGTATTAATTAACAATAAGATATTAACGTCTTTAAGAAACTTTGTAATTGCTTTGTCGATTAACGTTATTTATATAAATCGCTTTTCTTATTAGCAAAATACTATATTATTATTTAAACACAAATAAGTTATACTTAATTTTATAAATTATAATTGTAAAAAGATCGAACAAATAAATTAAAAAAATAGAAGATATAATTGACAAAGTTATTAAATTTATTATTAATCTCTTGTAATATAATAAGAAATATATAAGTATTACTATATTTCGAATTATATTATTGCCATAATGTATATTATGTTGCACGTTATTATACTTGCGTTTTGTAATTACTTTGCAACCTTTAATTTTTTTTTTTTAGTTTTTTACTTTTTACTTTTTTCTAATTTAATTATTGTCTTTCTAGTTAAGCTACTTTTCTTTTTGTTTTGCAACTTTTTGTTAAAGAACAATTGCGAAACTTTTTTTTTTTTTTTAATAAATTGTTTGTGTTTGTGTTCTTATTTTTTTTTTAATAACTTAGTTTAAGTTTTAATAGCAAGTATTTTATTAAACTTTATAACACAAAAAGATAAAAATCTATAAATTGTTAGATACGATTACAATAATAATAAAAAATTATTTATCTTTTATAATTTTTTAAATATAAAATACTTAGAATACTAGTTCTATAATTTTTTGATTAAGAAAAGTATAATTTTTTTTTTTTTTGCTTTTTAACTTTTATAATAGTCGACTATTAAATATAAATTTTGATCGCTCTATTAAGAACAACTTAATAATAATTTTAGCAAAAGTTAAAGAATTCAAATAAAGTTTGTTGCTCAATAGAAAAAAAAAAAAAATTTTATTTTATTTTATTGCGTTTGTTATATAATTAAAGTTATATTATCTAGATTATATTTAACAATATATTGGACAAACTTAATTACTTTTTTCTTAATTTACTAAAATAAATAAATGTTAAATAACATAAAATTAAAAGAAATTTACAATTTATATAATATTTTTTGCTAAGATAACGCAACGTATTATATTTTTGTCTTTGACTATATTTTTTTTATAAACAATTTATTCTAATATTTTGATCAAATAATAAATAACTTTGTTTTCGAAAATAATTAAATAATGCAACAACAATAAAAATCTTAAAATAAATATATATATAAATAATATAAGATAAACAAACAAGTCTTTGTTAATATTTAGAGTTATTTAACTCTAAAGTTTGTACAAAGAAATTACACTAAATTTAAAGATTAAAAAAAATCTTTAAATAAAATAGATTAAATTATTAAATATAAAAGCAATATCTATACGTATCTTTAATATTTATATTTGCTTTATATTATTTCTATTTTAACAATAAAATACTCGTAACTTTTTTGTTTATAGCTTAAAAAAAATATTTTTAACTAACTAATATATAATATATATTAAATGCTTTCTTGCGTCTATAACAATTGTGCGCTTGTATTATATATTAAATAAAGATAAACATTTTAAAGAAAACAAACAAATAATATCTTTAATCAAAATATAATAATTAGTTACGTTGTTGTTTTACAACAAATACTATATAAAAAAAAAAAAACTTTAAAACTTTATTTTTGCGTCAAAACAAAGCTTAAACTTAAAACAATTTAAAAATTAATATTATTCAAAAATTAATATCTTAATAGTATATTTAATTTTTATTTGTACGTCGAACATATTTGCAAGCTCTAATTGTAATATTACTTTATTAATTGTTATAATATTATAACGACTTTGCTAAGCAAAAATAATCTAATTTAGATTATAATATAACTAGAGTCTTGTATACTATTAAGAAGACAAACAAACAAAATTGTCTAGAAAAAAAAATAACTAAAAATTAGTTTTAGCAATTAAATTGTATTTGTAGCTATATATATATATTTGTATAATCTAGATCGAACTATTGTTGTTATTAAATCTAAATTTATACTTTTAGATTTTATAACTAATTTGTATTTTTTATCTATAATTTCTTTAACTTCTTTATTTTATTTTTTTAATTGCTATTTATCTAGAACTCTTGTTTAATTGTTGCAATAAGTTTCGATTAAATAAAACTAAAGACTTTTCTATCTCTTTATTTAGCTTGTTGTTTGTTTTATTTCTCTTTGAAACAAATACTAAATATATTAGTTTTATAAACTTCGATTTGCAAAGTATTAAATCTATTGTCTTCTATATTTTGAACTTTAATAGCAATTGACTTTTAAGCTTTAATAGCAATCAATTTATAAATTTTAACAATAATTGATTTTTAAAGTTTAATAACAATTAACTTCTTAATATTGTTGTAGAACTAAATTGTCTTTTTAATAATTGCTTAAAAGATATATTAATATAATACTTAAAATAAGTTTTGTTAATTAATAGTTGCAACAATAATTTAAATAAGTCTATTTTGTTGCAATTAATATATAATTTTGTTTACGTTATATAGTTTGAACTTCGCAACAAACTTAATTATCTTAATAAGTTTTGTCTTAATCTAATAAAATAAGCAATCGTTTATTAAGTTAAAAGAGAATTAAGAAACTTATAGTCTATATAGCTTTCTTTATTGCGTTAGTAACTTTAACAAGATTTTGCGCGATTGCACATTTGTTTTTTCTAATTTACGAATTTGTTATTATAGAGATTCTAATGTACAATTAAAACGTTTATAATAACAAAAGCGTTTACAATAAAAATATAAAAAAACTAGAAAAAAAAAAGTATAAATAGATCGAACAAGCTTTGTTAATACTCTTAAATTCTAATTTTAAAACTTGCGCAATAATCGCACAAGTTTAATAATTATTGTAGATTTTCAAATATTATAATATGCTTATCTTTTGTCTATTTATTTTGGCACATTAAGATTAATAAGATAGTAAAGTATTTCTTAGTTATACTTAAGAAAAGCAAATAATTAGCTAATTGTTACGTAATAGATAGAAAGTTTCTTAGCAACGTATACGTTGTACGTCTAACATTTCTCTATACGAAACTTCTATATTTGTATAATTGTTGCGTTTACGATATTTGTATTATAGTGTTTCGAATTGCAAGTCTTTAAAAAGTCTATAAAAGAGTTTAACAAAAAATAGAGAACTTAAACGCTCATTTGTTATAAGTTAGTATCAAAAATTCTATAACGTTATTGCGTATTTACAACGCAAACAAAATTCTTTATTGTTGTCAAATTAAGATTAAAAATAATAAGAATCTTGCGTAATCGATAGTTTATTATCGATAAATACTAAAATCTCTTTCGCTAATAATAGTTAACAAAATAACAAATATATTATTTGCTACAATCTAGAAGAATTGCGTTTAAAAGCAAGTCGTTATAAACGCAAAAATTTAAATACAATATATAAGAATTAATAGAAATTAAATACTTGTAACGCTAAACTAGTAAAAGTACTATAAGTTAAAAAAAAAATTGCAAAAAAATAAAAGACATAAATTAACAAACACAATTCTTCAAAATAGAAGCTAAATAAACAAAAACAACAAAGAAAAGCTTAATTAAATCTCGTAAAATAAAGAAGTAAATCAAGTAATAAGTTGTAATTTATAAATGCTCTATAATAACTTTAACTAATAATATAATACTTGCTTTTTAAAATAATTAAACAATAATAATATATTTTTAATACTAAAAATAAAGTAATCAAAGAATTTGCAAAAGAATGCGCAAAACTCGACAAAATTAATAAATATAAACAATATATATTTAGACTCTATCTATTTTTTATATATTAATTAGAATTCTAAAGTAATAGATTTGCTAAATTTAAAAATGCGTTATTTGTTATCTAGCTAAGTTAAAGTTAACATAGAAATAGCTTTTATAAATATTAATTTACAACTTAAAAAATTGTTTTATACAACTATTAAGCAACAAAATTAAAAAAACAATGAATTTTTTAATAATCTATTAAGTATAGTTGTAAACAATAAGTATTTACGTTTTTCTTTCTATTCGAATGCTAACAAATATAAGCAAAAGAAGTATATATCGATGTCAACTATTATACGCTAGTAAATTCTAAAGTTTGCAATTGTTAAATAATTCTAAATATAAACAATATTTGTTTATTGTTTCTATATCTAAGTATTACAATTCTAATATATAATAGAACTTGTTAGCAACTACGTATAGTCTTTTAATATCTAAAGAAATAAAACAAAAAAACAAACAATTAAGAAATTAATTAAGCGTTAAGACAAAAGTAAGCGTCGCAAGAAACTAAATTGCAAGTTGCTCTATTTAACTAAAGATAAAATGCATATAATTTTAGACAAAACAACAATATTCGAAGTTAAACAGGTATAAAGAACTAAAAACTAAGATAAATTTATATATTTGAATAAAGAAAACAAAAACAAAGATATCTTTAATAATAAAAATATTTAAAATAATAACAAGAACAAAAGCAATACTATAACGTAAATTTATTTCTTCAAATAGTAGTTGCAAATCGACAAGAGAAGTAAAAGATAAATCTATAAATCTAAAAGAAGAGCTAATAAGATATCTATCAATTTACTAGCTATCTTTACTAGCGCAAATTCTTCTTTGTAAAATACTTAAATATCTTAAAGATATAATTACTTAAAACTACTTTGCTATATTTAATAATAGTTGATAAATAGTATTGACAACTTAATATTGTTACAATTTAGATTTTCGTAAACGTTGTTTAATACTACTTATTTTACTACGCTAATTATATACTCTTCTTTATTGTTGTTAAACATTTGTTTATACTACTTAATCTATATTTTTAAATCGCTTAGTTATATAAAAAATTAAGAAAATATACGTTAAACGCATATAAACGTATATATATATACGTATATAAACAAACTAAATTATTTTTCTTTCTACAAACACTAGCTTGTAACAATCTATTAAATCTAAAATTCTAGTGCAAACAACATCTAATATTTTATTTTATTTTAATAAAATAGTTTGTTCTTTTTGTTCTTTATATTTTTGACAATTAATTTAAATAATTAAAGTATCTAGTAACAATATTTTGAACAGTCTTTATTTATAGAGTTGTCGAACAATATTAAGTAAAAAAATCAACAATATTTTTTTGCAACTTTAAATAAAGATAGTTAATTAAATATTTGCTTTATATAATTTATAATAGTATTTATTATTTGTAATTAATACGTTTATAATCTTTAATATATATTTGCTAAACGTTGCAAACAACAACTTGTTTGTCAAAATTTTATATATATATTTAGCGAAACTTTAATCGTTTGTTTATATTTAAGTAGAGTTTTGTTTTTGTTTGCAAAGAACAATTCTACGTCTAGCTTTTCTTCTTATAATAATCGAAATAACAAATTAAAAAAAAAAGCAAAATTAGTTTGCTTCTTGTTCGATAAACTTTTATAAAATATATAAACAAAATCTATATATTATTAATATAGAGAATTAAGATTTTAGCGAAAGAAGTTTGCAAAAATATATACTCTAATATACTATTAGATTTGCAACACAATAGTTATTTATTAATCTAAATATAATATAGACTAATATTTTAATTTATACAAAAAAATTAGTAAAAAGAGTTAATAAAGTATATCACGCTTTTAATTAATAAGAACTAAAATGTTTGCTAGCAAGCTTACTCGATCGCAAGTATATTTAATTAGTTCTAGAAATTGCAAAATTAATTAAACAATAAAAGTTTAAATATTATTGTTGCTTAGAAGATACATCTAATTAACAAGTTTAACAAAAGATAACGCTAAATTCTTGTCAATAGATTAAGCAAGTTTAAAGAGTTTTAATATTGTATAATATAATATTAAAGCAAATTTAATTGCAAAGCTATCGACACAACTTAATAAAAAGAGTAAGTTTTATCTTTTTTTGCTTTTATAAGTTTGTTATCTATTGTTGTTGTACTATTTTAATGTTTGTCTTCGACAAAAGAAAGAATCGATATTTATTTTTATAAAGTATTACTATTATATTGCTATATTTGATTGCAATAAAGACAGATAAAAGAATAAAGTAAAACAACTTGTTAACATTAGTAGAATTTTGCTTTAACAATTAACTTTATCTAACAATATATTATTTTGTTAATTTTTTTAGAATTTATTTTAAAGTTGCTTACAATTACAAGCAAAATATAATATATATAACTATATATAATATTAATTAAGAAAGTATTGTAACAAATTAATTTTAAAAAAAGTAAATAAATAAAGTTAATTGCTAGAAAACTATAATTATAGAATATAGAAAAATTGTTTAAATTAAAATAAATTAGATTCTATAATAAAAGAAAGAAAATTCTATGATTTTTATATTATTTATGCGATTGCAAACAAAGTAAATTACTCTTTATAAAGTTATACGCAAATTAAATATTAATAGTAAAATTAATTAATATAATTTTATTTTAACTTGCGTCGAAAAGATAAATTATCGCAATTATATTAATATTAATCTTAGAAAAATTGTAAAAAGAATACAATTAAATTTAGATCTTATTAATTTATTTAAAAAACTATTAACATTAAGTCGATCTAATATAATAGAGAGATTAATAATTGATTCTTAAATAATTTTCTTATATATTCTATAGTCTTTATTTGAAATACTATTAAGTATAAAAGCTTAACTTAGTTGCAATATTACAAGATTAAATCAAATGTAATAAAATAAAGAAAAATTAATATGCAATCTCTATATATAATTATATTTAATTAGACTAATCGTTTGATTCTAACTATTGGAATCGAATTGCATAAATTATGAAAATACTAACTATATTAGGTTAAAACTTGACCTAATTAGGTATAACTTTCGGGTCGGGTTATAGATTTTGGGGAAAAATCGACCCGAACGATTAGCCTATATTTAATCTTTATATTAATCGATTAAATATTGTTGTTTTTTACTTGTAACTAAACACTTGTTTCGCTCAATTATATTGCGCAAAAATATATAATAATATATATTTGAAGATTGACTTTAAATATAAATATTAAATTAATATTTAGTCGAAGTTCTATTTTAATATTAAAATAAAGCTTCGAATAAATATCGATTTCTTATAAGAATTTAATATCTATTAAAGATAAAGTAGTAATCGACTTTTACAATTGTAACAAGCAAAATATTGCAAAGAGTTTAGAGCTTTAATTACTAAGTAAAACTTTAAATATAAAAAAAACATTAATATTTTCTAGATATTGTATTATTATAATTATATAGTTCGACAATTATATAGATATTAAAAGTATTATAACTCAAAATACTCTTAAAACGTATAAAATCTTTAATTACAAATTTACAACTTTCTATATATACAAAAGATAAAACAACTTTAATTGCACAATTTTACTAAATTGTTAATAAAAACAACAAATATTTAAAGCAATTTATATTTTAATAGATTTTGCGATAGAGTTTAGCGCGTAGATATTGTTTAGCATTTTTTTGTTTATTAATATTTTTTACAAAGCTTTTTTGTCTTTATCTTCGATCTTTGTTATAGTAATTACTTTTTTCTTTTTTTTTATTTCTAATATTGTGTTTACAATTGTCTCATATTAGAGATTCTTGTTCAAAGTATTGTTAAAATAAAGTTCGATTTTATCGTTTTTATTAATTCGAAGTTTCTAGATACTATATATTAAATATTAAGTTGTTAAAATTAAGATATCTTGCTAATAAACAATAGATTATTAGTTATTTTGTAAAATTTCGCAATTGTCTTGTAGACAAATATTATAAATTAATTAACGCACAAATAATTGTCTTTGCAACAAAAAGTTAAAACTTTAAAATAAATAAATAGACTAAATACTAATTATATTTAAACAATTATTATAAAATATAAGTTAAAACTTCTTAAGATTTTTAAGCAAAATAAATATGTATTTTGTTTACTTTTATTTAACTTGTAGAATTTAAAAGATTTACGTTAATATTAACGCGTACTTTTTAAATGCTTGCAACAAACTTAAACACAATTTATTTTAAATTAATTTTAACAAACCAACTCTTAATTCTTGCTACAAAAGAGATAAAATTTAAGAAAATAAAAAAGAAAGATCAATTCTATTATTTATACTTAATTAATAACAAATTAAGTATTGTTAAATAACAATAAAGTTTTATTAAAATCTCTTCATAAATAGCGTCTTAAAAACTTAAACTTAAAAATAAGAAATATTTTCTTTGTTTTTTAAGATATTAAAACTAAATATACTTTTAGACGTCTTTTATATTTTTATAAAATTTAAAATTATAACGAGTTCTTGTATCTTAAGTAACAAACTTTAGTTCTTAATACAATTTTCTTTAAATAACTTTTATAAACGCAAACAAACATATAAAGAATTAATAATAAAAACGTTAATAAAAAGAGTTAAGATTGTATTCTTTATTATTATTAAAGTTGTTGCAATTTTGTTACAAAAGAATTTAAAAATTGTAGATAACAATATTAAAAATTTGAAAATTAATTTAATAATAATTAAGAACAAAAATGTCTTAAATAAAGAAAGCTTAAAAGAAAAGATTACGTCGAATAAAAATAATATACTTGATTTAATAAATATACATTATAATAAATAAAAAAATAGAAGCATCAAGTTAATTAATTTTAATAGTGTTGATATAAAGAGCAACAATAGAACTTTGTATTAATAATAATAGCAATAGCTAAAATCTAATAATAAGTATATACTATAATTTTAATTTCTAACTCTTTATTATCTACAATATATATATTAAGCGCTCTATTGTTAAATTTGTAAATATCTAAGACTTGATTTAAAATATAAGTTTGCATTTTAATTTATAAGTTGTCTCTATAACTTTAAAAAACATCTATATAAAAATACGCTATCTAAGTTATTGTTACATAACTTTAATAAATTATTAATATAAACAATTGTTATTTAAATTATATTAGAGTCGATTAATCTTACAATAGAATTTAGCGCGTAATTATTGCTTAATATTCTTTTATTTGTTACTATTTTTTACAAAGCTTTTTTGTCTTTGTCTTTAGTTTCTATTATATTAATTACTTTTTTCTTTTGTTTAAATTCTAGTATTGTATTTACAATTGTCTTAGTATTGTTAAAATAAATTTTAATTATATTGCTTTTTTTAACATCGAACTTATTGAAATTGTATATTATAATCTCTTCTATTAAGTTTTAAAGTATTTTGCTAATATACAATAAATTATTAGCGTTCTTATAAAAATTTGTAATTGTATTATAAATAAAGATAATATCTTAATTAATGCAAAGACAATAATTTTTGCAATATAAAATATAAATTCTATATAAATTACAACAAGCTTAAGAATTAATTGTATTTTAATTAGTTTTTATAAAGTATAAGTCGAAGTCTCTAATTTATTTTAACTTTAAATTTAACTTAAAAAAAGCGCTTCGAATTAACTCTACAACTAAAAAATAAAAAAACAATAAATTCGAAAAAGCAAAAGATTGAGCAAGTTATTCTAAATAACGTAAATAAAAAACTAATAGAATTAAGAAATTAACAAGTTTACAAATCAAATAATATACAAAATACTTTCTAATATTAAATCGAAAATCAAAAATAAAGATAAAAATATATTTGCTTTAATTTAAATATCGAGAGTTACAACTTTTTACACAATTTAATAACGTCTATTAAATCGAAGTACGTCGCAATTAATTTAAATACCTTAATTGTTAAAAGCTTAATTAAAGAACTTTTGTTAATTAAAAATAAACAACAACAAAATCTTGTTTACAAAAAATTAATAAAAAAGATATTGTCAAAAAAGATCAAAATTAAGCTCTTTAATATTTTTAAAACTTTTACAACTTTAACTTAAAAGATAAAGATAACAAAGATAACAAAGAAAAAAACAACTAGAAATATATAGATAAGTAAAAAAACTTCTATACAAAAGCTAGAATTAAATGTAATCAAAAATTTATTTTTAATAGAAAACAAGATAACGCAACAAATAGATAAGTTTATTAACAAAAAATTTGTTAAGCTTAAACAACTTTGAAGTTAAATATATTAAAAGAAAAATATAAAATTAATTGATTCAAATAATCTAAAGACAAAACATATAAGTCGAATTAAATATCTATAATCGAAGCAATTATTAAGCAATAATATATATATTGCTTGTGTTATATATTTTTTAAAAAAATTACAAATAACTTAATTACTAATCTTCAATATAGTAAAAATACTTTATACTTTTAATTATTTTAGCAACACAACAATATATTTTATTTCTCGCTCTATTGTTAATTGTATATAACTTTATTTTTAATATATAATAAGTAATTCGTTTTGTTTTGTAATCTTTAGACGTCTATAATAAGCAAACAACTAAATATTATATTTTAGATTGTTATATTAGTTTTTTTAAAATTTTTAATGTCGATACTCTTAAAAGAAGTGCTAATAATATTAAAAGTAGTCTTTCGAGACGCATTGTTATATTTTAAATTATTTTACTATTAGCATTCTTTGTTATCTTGTTATTCTATAGTAAAATAATTGTTAACGCAATATACGTTTATCTTTTATTAATATTCTATTTTTCGATGTCTTTTTGTTTTGTTTCGATATATCTAGATTTAATTATTGTGTATATTAATTAAAACATTGTTAATTCAAGTTTAAAATTCTTGTTTCAAAATAAAAGTAATTGACATCTAGTTAAGTACAAGAATTAGTTAAATAAGTCGAATATTATAATTAGATATAAAGCAAAGATTGCAAAAATTAATCGAATATAATATTATAATTTTGTTAGCTATATTAGATAAAATGCAAGCAACGTTAAATTTATCTAAAGTTTCTAATTTTTCTTTTGAAAATTCGAAAATAACTTTTCAATTATAATAATTTTTTTGACAACAATAGACGCAACACATAAAATATTAATAGATCTTTAAAATTATAAAAAAAAATTGTCTTAATAATTCTAGTCTTAACTCGAGAATTTTTAGAAAAAATATATATTCTTTTATCTTTGTATATAAAGTCGATTTCTTTCTTTTTATTATAACTTTTTGCATTTTTGATTTAAAAAAAATTATAAACGCTTAAATTTGCGATTGCTTTAATTTAGTTTAGTTTTTTGACAAAATTATTTACAATATCTTAATTAACGTATTTAAGTATTTATAAGTTTGAAGAGATATCTAGTTTGTTTAGATTTAATATGCGTTAAGTACGCGAACTAGCTAGATTATAATATAAATAGCGTAATTGTTATTCGACTATTTAATCTCTTTTATTATATTGTTTTGACAAATTTTAATTTGTTGTTATTAAATTAAGTCGAATCTTAATTTGTTTTTAAGAAACTAAAATAGAATTGCAAAGTCTTTAATAATATTATAGAAAACTACAAACTCGATTTTCTTTAAAGATATTACAAATATTAATATTGTAAATTGCTCTATTAAGTTATCTTGTTATATAATGTTATTTTAACAAAATACGTACTTTAACAATAATATCGAAATTGTAATCTTTTTGTTAATACTTAGCTATATAATGTGCGCAAACAATTTGTTGTCGCTTTGTTTATAAAAATTATTTAATAAAAAAAAGAATTTTTTTTATCTAAAATTAGTAATTTTCTCTTTAAGAAATAAATTAACTTATTTGTTAATTTGAAAAGTATATACAATATAGTTTATTAACTCTTTTGCAATTGATTGCGCTCTATTAATTGTTATAAAGAGTAAAAAGATATATATAAATTAACTAACTTAGCAAGTTTAAAGAGAAGAATATGCGCTTAAGTAATAAACGTAAACATACTTAACAAATCTAGTATAATTACTGCTAAAAAAAATGTAATCTAGCGTTGTTAATTTTGTATTTTAAAATTAATATAAATTTTTAAAGCATATAGTAGATTAGTCAAATAAAATATTTAAAAGCTAAAGTTTGCAATAGTAGATACAAAGAGCAATTAGCTTTAAAAGCTTAATCTTCGCACAAAATTATAAATTCTTAAAAGTTAAGAAATTTGTAGCAACAACAATAGTTTCTTAAGAAAAGCTTTGTTTTTGTGTCAAAACAAAGCTTCTAATTGTCTTTATTCTTATTACTAGTATTGCAAATAACGCGCAATTCGATTCGAATCTACTTTTTGCTCTAGATTTTAATTGCAAAAAAATAAAGATTATAGTGCGAATATTATAATATAGTTTAAGATGTTGCTTGAAACGCTAATATAGAACAATTTAGTTTTGTTAATTTAAGTAGAAATTATTCGATTAATATATATTAATATAGTTAGTTTGCAATTACAATCTTTTTTATTAAATAATATATATAAAATAGATTGTAAATATTGTTGTAATTATAAAATTTTAGTAGCTTTTTTTTGCAAACAAATTTAGAATTTAAAGTAAAATAAAGATTTTAATCTTTTAGTAATAGAATATTTATCTACAAACTTTTGTCTTAAATATAAATTTTTTTCTTAAATTCTTTAAAGCAATCTTTTAATTTTTATCTTTATATTTATTCTTTTAATTAATATTTTTATATCTATTTTTCTTGTTTCTTTGTTCAAATTTATAATTGTTTAAATATTAATAACGTAATTCAAAATTTATAAAGACAAAAAATTTATATAAGTATTCTTAATTTAGAAGAGATATAACTTTGATATCTTCGAATAATTAACAATCTTAAAGATTAATACAATTATAATTTTATTAATCTAACTAAATTGTTTAATTAATTAATTGTTTTTTATAAAGATAGATTTTGAACAATTAAACAACGTTTGCAAAATAAGATCGAAAGAATTTCAAAATATTGTTAATATTGTTTGAGCTAATATATATTCTAGACGTTAAAAAAAAATTGCTATATAAATATATTAAAGAAGAGTCTTCGCTATATAGTAGCAAAGTAAGTTTGCGTATTCGTTAAAAAGTACTAGAAATCTATATAGCAAAAATTTAATTCGCAAAAGTCAAATTAATTCTTAATAAATAATACGATTATGTATATATTATTGTCGAATATTGCGATTTGTTAATTTATATTATTATAGAAAATCGAGTTTATTAATATTAAGATAATAAACGTCGTGTTACGCTGCTATCTAGGCGACTAGAGTATCAGGGTAGGTTGGTACTGTTGGAGAGGTCTGTAGACGTCTTCAGGCAATGCAAGCAATCACTTGGTAGCAAGGGGTTGCAGCTTGTATCTATGATAGGGGGTAACTTGATAGATAAGTTGAACACAATCCATAAGAGAGTCGTGTCCTGGTTCCTATATACTAAGGAAATACTGATTTGCTCGCCTTGCTCGCTCGTCGAGCATGTCGAGCATCATGCTCAGGTTGCTCGCTCGTCGAGCATGTCGAGCATTATGCTCAGATTGCTCGCTCCTCGAGCACGTCGAGCATTATGCTCAGATTGCTCGCTTCTCGAGCATGTCGAGCATGATAGCAGGTTCGCCCAAAGGCGTAGAACCTGAACCACTGGTACAGCTTTGGTAAGCTCGTAACACGTCGACACATTTACAATTAACAACAACAATTGATAAAATAATACAAATAAATTAAATTAAGAATCGAATAGCAAATATATATTTAAAAAGTCATAAAAAGCAAACAAAAAAACTATTATTAAAATTAAAAAATTTGTTGTTAAAAATAAAAAGTTAATTAATACAATTGTAGCGTCAATTGCTTTTGCAAGTTTCGTTAAAAATAAAAGCAAAAATTACTATTAAAAAGCAAAATTTAAAGATTAAATCTTTAATCTTGCGACAACAAAAAAGAATTTTATTAATATTGTTCAACTTAGCAAGAGCAATTTGCAAAACATAAAAGATTTCGATTTCAAAATAATATTTAAGAATTTAAAAATATTTAAAATTCTATTTATATATTTTATTATTAATATATTTATTTTTAATATGTTTAATAAGAATTATATTTATATGTTTGCTAAAAAGATATATACAATATATAGCAATTCAAAAATATAAAAAGAGTTAATCTTGTATATTGTTTAAGCGTTGTTTGTTGTTAAATTAAAGAAATTAATCGAATTTATTAATTAAGATCTAAAGTTAAACAACTTTTTGCTAAGTATTATTTTTAGAATTGCTTTAAAAATCAATAATAAAACTAATTTCTAAAATTGCTATTAAGAAATTTATAAAGACGTTAAAAATTTAGATTTAAAATTGCTTATATATTTTGCAAAACTAAAAGACAAATTAAACAAAATAGTTAATTTCTATTTTTGCAACTAATATATTATTTGACTTATTAACGTACTTATTATTGATTCTAATTTTCTAAAATTAAAAAATAAAAAAATAAAAAAACTTTGTGTTCGCAACGTTCTAAGTATTTTCGAATATACTTTCGATTGCAAATACTATTTTTTGTTTTCGAAATTCTAATGTTCTATATAAGTATATTGTTATATATTAATAGATTATTTAGTTAATCAAAGTTTGTAACATAAAAATAAAGAGAGTTAATTAATAAATTACAATATTTGACGTTTTTCAAAATTACGTATTGTAAGTTATAAAAATTATTAAAATGTTTACAAATTATAGCTTTAATTATTTAAATAAAAATAAATTGCTTAATAATCTTAAGTTGCTTTAGTACGTTTTTGTTAATTACTTAACAAAATCGAAGATTTTAATAATAACGCTAGCAAATCAAATAGAGAAAATTAATAACAAAAAAATAGAGATAAAATAAAGCAAAAAAGATTGAAAGAATTTGATCAAAACTATAATAGATTTGTTGTATCTATATTATTAGCAAAATAAGTTAATATACTTTCTATACTTATTAAAGAATAAATAACATGCTTATTTTGTATCTTTATTTATTTATATCTTGTAAAAACATAAACAATTAAAACTAAGATTAATTTTATTGTATAAAATAGTTATCTTTAATGCAAGCTTAATATAATATAGTTCGATAAAACTTTAATACTAGATTAAGAATAGCTAGAGTAAAACTTATAAATAGCATTTGCTCTTAGCGCAATTATAATATTTCTATATATATATTTAATTCTAATTTCCTTTAATATTCTACAAATTTAATTCGATTTCTTAATAATATTTATTTCAACTATTTAATTTAACAACTTTGTTAAGTTTGTATATATAATTTACTAAGAAATTCAATATTATTTGCGAAATTGTTTAAATATAATAGCAACAATTTTTTTTTTAGACTTTGCAATTTCTATAACGTTTAATCTATTAAACTTAATATAAAAGTTAATAAAACAAATAATTATTGCAATAAAAAAAAGTTATAAAATACGCTTGTTATCGATTTAAGAAACTATCTCGCATTTAAGTTAAAAATTGTTCTTAGAACTTATACGTTTATTATCTTAGATATATTGCAAATTTATTATTATATCGAAGTTTATTTAATTGTATTTTAAAGAAACAAGATACAATTTTTAATAAATTTCGACA
>JAABUL010005149.1_pt1 | contig 16642 bp, 16 predicted proteins | sample 5559151 | NCBI WGS metagenome assembly JAABUL01 (sample SAMN10711876, study PRJNA513368) | rock metagenome | isolation source: Antarctica rocks | place: Antarctica: Victoria Land, Pudding Butte sud | reverse complement strand
CGGTGAGATTTTGACTTGGCATTGTGATCAAGTGGGTATTTTAAGCTGCAAATCGGTTCACTAGGTGTAGATGGAATATATCAGTACGCCACCCTTGTCCGCATGTCCTGTGATAGTATTAGCTTGTGGGACTATAGGGAGTGGGTTTGCAGGAATTTACAGATATCTTCCGCTCAATCTCCCTAACAGACCTATCCAACTCCCCAGCAATCATCTGCTTCTTATCGTTGGGCAACAGAGCATATCGCTCGCACACTATCACCAGTGAGAGTCTATAGCGTTGCCAAGGAGCAATAGCACTTACAGTCACCATCTATCACCCCTTTGACGGGTACGTAGTAGCTTCGATAAATCAAATGATCCCTCCCCGCCAGCGGAGCATCCTCACTCCTTAAGTGCTGTTCTAGCGTTTGAAAGAAGTCCACATCTTCGCGACTAATAAACGGTACCAGGATTCCCAAGGTGCCTTGCAAACCCGTCCAGACCAATACATCTCTGCCACCGGCGACTAACTGAGTCTTCTGAATGCTTGTTGGTACGTCCTGGGGGAAAAAGTGGCACATCAAGGATACCCTATTGGGTGCGCCTTGAAGGTATTGACGCTCGTGGATGAGATGAGCCCCTGAGCCGTCCTCATCCGCTTCTTCCGAGGCTTTTTGAGGACATCGCAAGAGCCAGAGATTGCCGAACTTATCGCCTCCAGCAACGGTCTCATAATCGACCATGGTTGTGCAGGTTGTCCATCTAGCAATGACGTCGTCGACAAATGGGATGAGTCGGTTTTCCTGGTACTTGTAGACGACATATGTTACACTGTCCTGTACATCGCTGACTATGATACGACTTCCCTGCGTTTGAAGGCCAACGATCAGGTTAGGTGCCGCTTGCGCTTGACATTTCCGCAGTAATTGTTTTAGGCCGAGATCATAAATCCGAAGTTCGGTTCCGATACCAGCAAGGAGACGACCTTGGAAGCCGAGTAATGCCTGTGGTGGTTCTTCGATTTTTGTTTTATGTATAAACTCCAGCTCCTTGCCATCCTCGAGGAAACGATACACGTGTATAAACCCAGCACTAAATGACCGTGGACTCACGATTATATTTGTGCCTGTACCGACAACTAGGAACGTCTCGTCATCTTGACTTGAAAATGATACAGCGGCTATGCTGACCGCGGCTTCGTTTTCGTCCATATCTATCCTCTGAAGGACTTCTTTCGCATGTATGGGATCGACGACAGAAATGCAAGAAGCCCAATGACCTTGAGCGCGAGGGTAGCCAAACTCGTCCGGAGGTAACACAACTCCATCTCCGTTAACAACTCCAGTGCCGTTGAGTAAGCGATTTCTATTAGAAGGAGATAGGGTGTTATTATCCGACTCAATTGTGTAAAATAAAGGCTGCTCGGGGTGGCGAACGAATTTTCGAGGGGTGTATGTCAGTGATATCGATTGCTGCAGCAGGTTGTTGCTGAGTTTCTCGATGCTAAAGATTCTGAGATTTTGTTAGATTCTGCAAGTCTAAAGTTGGCTTCCAAAGATAATGGCCAGGCGTCGCTATTTGTCAGAAGGAACAATTGGAATAAATATGTTTGCATCCTCATCGTCATAATCGACGTAGGATCGAGTATAGTGTAATCATCATAATAGGGTAGAAAGGTAGAGAGAAGAATAAGCTCACCTCAGATTCTGACCTTGAATTCCTACCATTCCCTCTACGCATTGCTCGCTACTAAAATTCGAAGCCCATCCCAACTCAACATAATCCAGTGGAGTGAGCTTAAACCCTTTCGTCTGAGGATCAGAGTAGCCAAGCCATGGGCGGGAACTCAAAGCAAGCACAGCCGCCTGACCTTTGACGGATGCTCGGAACAATTTGGCAGGCTTGGGGCCAAGGAAACGAGTTCGAGTGTCGGAGAGTTCGCCAGTAACCTCATCCAAGACTGTACGAAGGTAGACACCAGAGTATAGTCCGATGTGCAAATACAGCGCGGATCCACCGGAAGTTGAATCGGCCATGGCCATGATAGTGAGGGCGCTGGGTGCAGAGGTAAGAGCTTGGACGGATTTGTTTTCCAATGTAGAGTCGGGATCGAGGCTTAGGATCCTCACAGTTGAGTCATCGCAACCAACCGCCAGAAACTGGCTCCGCACTCGGCCTTCCGGAACTTCCCCAAGGCTCAAACATGTAACAGTACCACTCATTTCCCGCTTTTCGTCGTATTCTGCGAGGGATCCATCAGAGTCCATTTCAAAGTAGACTATCTCGCCAGAACTCAAAGCCACGGCCACTTGACGTTCGTTTGTGGTTGCTGCAACAATCGATCGATGCATTGGGGCAGGCCACTCATTGACTCGCCTATCGGCCCGTATATGTCGAATACCTTTAGGATGGACTTGGATCAATGCATCTTCGCCTAGTTGCTGGACTGCCAGAGTTGGTGCAGTTGATAAGAAACCTGTATCCGTGACCTCTTCCACCGTTTCTCCAATTCCTAGAACAAGCGTTCCCTCTTTGAAAGAAAGAACTATGTAAGAATCGTACTGATCTGCTCGGGTGATCTTGGTAGTCCAAACCGCGGTAGGAATCTGGGGCAACTCGGAATCGACAATGTCGTTAACTTCTAAGCCATGCTTGAGCGTCCTGAATGTACTTCGTGCACCACTACCGCAAATGGAGTATATCTGAGGCGCGTCTTCATTGGTAAGATTTGCAACTTTGCAGTCCAATTGGGGATTCATAGAGTCGATGCTTTCAACCAAGTTCAAATTCTCTGCCCCCCGAGGATGAAAGTAAACAGGAGTGTAAGGTTCTGTTGGATCGGCAGGAAAGAAATCACTATCGAACTCGGTTTCGTTATCATCATCCCCAAGCTTCTCGAATTGGTAGAAATGATGATTTCCGGTTTCGCTCGCAACGAAAAGAAACCCGCTTTTGAGGATGCACAAATTTGAGGCTATTGGAACAGTGTCGAAATACTTAATCTTCAGTTTCTTTACTTCTCCAGTCACTTGTCCATTCTCATCTTCTACCATGTCCAGGGTGACCTTGAACAAGTCACCATCCTCGCTCTGGAGCAAGAAAAAGAATGCTCCTCGCATTCGATGCATGACTCCTGAAATAATGAAACGTTTTCGCTCGGGGTTCTCGGTGGCTCCTTGTCGTCGTGGTATGGCCACGCGAAAGGCATCTTGATTGGAATGCCTATAGGTTATGTTATCCAGCCCACATACCAGGACACCACTGGGTCCATCAGCGCCCCCTGGAACTTGTAGAAGCATTGTTGCACTTCGATCCACGGGATCACTCCATTTACGGACAACATGGTTGAGACCTAAATCTAATTCGTAATAGACAAGGGACTTCTCCAGATCTTGGTAGGCTTGCCCTGTAGGATCTTGATCACATTCAGTGTAATCTACCTCAAGAGCCGCAAACACCGGGTTCTCGTAGCCAACGTCGAGGCCGACCAGTGCAAAAACCAAGGTCTGAGGCTTGTGTGCTTCGAGAGGAGAGGATATTGTCAACTCAGCCTGTGCATTCCGATTTAGAACGTAGACAAGCTTATTTTTCTCAACCGAAGCTATCAGACATGCCCTACCCTTTGGATCCACTGCAAGGTATTGACCCGGTATCACTCTTCGAATTCCAGATTTACCAAATGTCTCGAGGTGTAACCGGTTGAATCGATTCTGTGAAGGGACAAATTCGATAATGGTGATTCGCCCAGAGTCGGAGCCTATTATGATATAATCTAGACGATAATCTCAGCATAATTCTTCCATGTCCCCTTCGCTCAGCGCAGCATCGTCACAAAATGACGCTCCCGCCGCAATAACCGAGCTGACCTCGTCTTCAAGAATCACTAAATGTACTCTCCAGGGCTTCCGAATGAGAACATACCTTTGTTACTACCAGCTAATCTGAAGGCAGCCAATGTTCGTATTATCCCAAAAACGTCTTGGGAAAGAAGCGTTGTAATCTTCCCTTGGGTGGCATCAGGTCGGTGTAAGGTGATTCGAGATCCAGAGGCAGTCACTATCTGTTGCTCTTTTGTACCTGCAAATTGTCCGAGGATAGCCTGTGTTATAGAGGTGGGCGGTTGTATGGTGAGGGAGTACATGAACATCGACGAGGTAGTCGCCATGGCGTAAAGCTCAAGCCCAAAGGCTATCAGTGTCTTTGCCGTCACTATAACCCAATGTTGAGATGCCAACACCTGAATTCCTGCTCCACCAGTGTATTGGAAGTTGTAATCGCTGTCTGGGGATACACAAATTCGTGGGTCATTAACCTTCAATCCGGCGAAATGATTCTCCGCTTTTGATTGGTCAACGACCCTAGTCACTTCAATGATGTCGAAGAGCTTCCGCCCTTTATACTCTTTGTCCTCAGTCCTCGGGGCAAGATGCAATGCGGATTTTCCTGCCACAGATATCTGAACAGCTTGAGAATAGCAGCTAACAGTACATCTTCGTCAACACTGTACAAGTCAAAATCTGGCTGCAGATGGAAATCTACAACTGGGACTCGGAGCCTGCGGTCTACCCAACGCCCTCCAGTCGGCTTACCTGTTCAACAGCATCGTACGGTCATTGCCCCAGGATCCCAAGGCCAACATGTCAGATATGAGCCACCAGAGATACAAACACCACTGGGTCTTGAAAGAACGCCTATTCCCGAGGTCAGCGAACGAGCGCTGCTTCAACCTAACAACCTTTTCCATGCCTTCTCAAACTCGCCGTCACCAGAAATACGGCGAAGGGCGGCCTTCATGAAAACTCAGGCCTACTGCCCACATCCAAGTCACCGCCAAACGCGACTGCCCACTGCCCCAAATGACCCAGAGGCGAGGAAGGATAACAGCAAAGCCAGCTTGCCCCCAGCTCACGTCCGATTCGAATGCCCAGACTGTGGTATTCCAGTCTCATGTTCGGAAGAGCACTGGGCGGATGACTACGAATCTCACATGGAGATATGTGATATTCTACGAGAGATTAACGAAGATGACCACGACTTACGATCTGGACGGTTTTTTCCCGAGTTCGAATACCCAGGCCCGCAAATCGAGGAGGCATTAGCCAACATGACCAATTGGGATACGTATATGTACTCAAGAGAATTCAGAGCCAACAATGACCCAAGAAGCATGCGACAAGCTACCCGATTACTCACCTATCCAATGACTATCGGCAGTATCCTACACGAGCTAAGTCCTTACAACATTAGACGCGGAGGGCGTCTTACAACAGAAGGCTTAAAAAGCCTAAGCGGTACGTACTTTCCTTTCCCACCCGCTCCAGCATGCACTCACCACCGTTCTATAAGCTCTCCGCTACACTCTCCACCCTCCCCGCACTGGCTCCGGTCTCGACATCAAAGGCCTTCGCCCTGATCCCCCTCCCGTCCGTATTTTCATCCTTGGCGCCCGCGCCGAATCCTCTCTCCCACGCGAAGTCTGGGTGCAACTAGAGTATCTCTTCCCTCGTGTCCGCTTCCACCTTATCTTCATTGGCCCCGAAAGCATGGCGAATCGAGACTCCGAATTCCCTCTTCCTCAAAGAACCCCTCAAAACCCTTTCGGCGCAATTGTGGAAGATAGAATAAGCCAATGGCTTAAAATAAGCACATTCGTTGAATACTACCATACCTTACACTCTGCAGGCTTCTTCTACCCTTATGATCCATATTTCGACTGTTTTATGCTGTTTCACCCTGGTCTGGGCCATCCTGCTAGCTCCCACGAGTGGGAAGAGACACTGCCGCAATTACTGGAGACGAAGGTCCCAATATTGTGTACTGGGTACACAGAATGGGATATGGAGAGGGATCGGCAGTGGGTAGAGCAGAAGGTTGGAGGGGAGGTGGATTTGTTGATGGAGCCAGGAGAAAACAAATTTCGAAGTTTGCGGTGGGATCTGAACGACTTGGATCCGGCGGATGTGAGCTGTGGGAATTGGGGGGTATGGGCGTTTAGGGGGAAGAGGTATGTTCTTGATTTCTCGTGATACTGCGGTCGCTCTATTCACTAAATGCTGGTTTACAGATATGAGACTACGAGGAAGGAGAACCAGTAGATTATGACGCGTTGGGGCATAGTCAAACCTTGCGTATCCGCATCAATTAGGTATTTCACTCATGTTTGAGTGCGGTTGCACAACGACTGCTTGACCGTTCCTTTGCCTTAGTGAGCAGTCAACGCCCTTCGATACTCTATCTCGGCGAGCTTTCCCTTCTCCAGGATATGGTTTGACCACTGTAAATCAGCTCACCAGTCTTTAGATTGACCGACACTCTAAGAACCGACAGTCAAGAATGATAATTAGGACAATTTTCCATGCGAATGATGTTGCTGTCTCCTTATCATGTTTACGTTGCATGTTCATGCAATGCACTATCCCGCCTGCAGTGCAGTCTCGCTGCACAGAATACACTATTAAAAGAAAGCGGGTTTTATCATTTAATATGGGTAGAAGATATTGCCCTACATCAACTCACTCCACGTCATCGGCCAAAGAAGGTACACACGCAAGCTCATTACGAGGCCAAAGAAGGCAGTCAGGTGTGCGAGCCTTATTTGATGTTTCACTGTACCTTCTCTTACAGTTACCTGGTGACTACCAAGCGAAAATCAGTTTTGCACAAGATCTACCTAGGAAATTGCTCCGGCGTCGGTAGACACTCAAGTCTCTTATCGCCCATACAGATTACCCAAGCCCACGAATGGTGTACTTTGGCCACGTTTATGTTTGCTGTAGCGAAATTATTCCTAAGGCTCTCAGTAGCTCTCTTTCTATTGGATCTTCTCAGATCGAATACAAAGCGGAGACGGATTCTGTATTTCATCCTTGCTTTCACCGTCACGATGAACGTGGCTTCAATTGCATTATTTCTGGTCCAGTGCCATTCAAATCACCAGTTCTGGTCTATCCATCCCCCAAGCGCATGCTTCTCACCACAACACAGTAAAGCAATCGCCATATGTCTTGATGGACGTAAGGATCAGACCATTCTATCGGTGATGATCAAGCTAATGCTGCAAATAGTTGGCTCGATCTTATGTAATTCGTCTATTATCTGTTTAACAATCGTAATTCTTCCAGATGCGGAAAAAGTCTTCCAAACAAGATCGGGAATATCCTTCTCGTCCCACTAGGTTCATTGCAAGTTATCCTGTTCTGCGTAAGAAAATTTATTCTGAAGCCGTGGACTGCAGTTTCATTGCATGTGTTACCGTCCAGACAGTACCCTTGGGCAAGGACACAGGATTGGCCGAGACGTGTAAGTCCAGAGCCTGGCTGAAGGGAGTATCTAGCTCATAAATACTTATGTCTTCTCAGATAGGGCGGGGACCGTAACTATTCGGGGAGGGTAAGTCTTCAACGATCGCACTAGACAAGATCTTCTAGCTACCTCAAGCATGACTATTTGTAGGCTAGAGTCCACATTGATGGGAACCGTCGGACGGATCTCCAAGAGACGTATCCTGTCCATCTTCAATATCACAAATCAGAGCTTGACACCATAGAAACGGCCAGAGCTGAAATGAGCGCTGCAGAGAGATAAGCTGAACTTGACTTTGTAGATGCCGCACGGTATGTGACGGCCGAGTTGCCTACAGTGTCATTGACGGTCCGTACCGGTGTACCGCTACAAAAGATCCCAGATCATACCAATTCTTTTGTCAAGGAACTCCCGGCAGGTATGGCCTCGCTCCATGTCGATGGAATATCACCAAGCAAACTGAAATGCCAACGTAACAAACTCATTCCACAGCGCATTTGGGTGGTACGGGTTTTTACCCCAACACGGAATTACGGCTTATCAGCTATCAACTTTCTGTCTCAGCATCAATACCGTTTTTACACAAGGCAGAGACTAGTATGATCATAATAATCCAGACCCATCAACTTCAACTATCTCACTACGGGTAAACTTCCTCTCACACCACATTTCGTCCTATATATCAAGATCTCAAAGGTTAGGACTACCATTATGATCCACCATCTCAATCAACACTAGCCGCATACTACCTAGTCCAGACTATATAGGTAGTCGTCTCCCCAAGAAATCACAAATATCCTAAACCAGCGTACCACAAGTCACTACTGAACGAGTCCTCCATGTCGACTTTCTGTCACATCCCACGAATTTCTTAGACAAACCCATCTCACTCATTTTAAACACTGGCAAATATCGTCCCTTATAGCACCAAACCACCAAGTATATTTCCCACTGAACGCAGAAAACATTTCAAACCTACCTAGTAACAACAAGAAGTATTTATCCCCTCCAACCCTTTCTCAGCCCAATAGTGAGAAGAACCCACAGCCTCCCATCCTCAAGGTGAAAACCCGCCCAAAACGCAACCACAAACCCATTATGTTAATACCCCTTCAAACCCATCAAATTTACCACTTCCCAAAAAAAAAAAAATCAAAGCTACCCATCCATCCACACGCACGCCATCAAACACCCCCCTCGCACCGGAAAAAACCCGCCATCAAAGAACACGAAACCCACAGCCGCCACCCCTTTTCGCACAGCGCCTTCGCCTCAACTCCCAACCTCTCGTTCCTGACACGTTTTTCACTCCTTCCTTTTTCTTCATCATCCCAACCCCCCCCCACCCCATCTGTAACCACCCCCCCCCTCACACCCCCAACCCCCCAGCGCCCTCCCCCCCCCACGTCCAAGAAAAGCCAGCCCCAGAGACACGGCTAACTGAGGCATACATACATACAAAAGCGCAGAACGAGCATGTCTATGTATATAGTGGTAGGAAACATACATACGGCGAGAAGCTACGAAGGGAGGAAAGGGGGGTGAAAGTTTCTGACGCCGTAGAAGCGAGGTTGGCCAACAAGGGGTAAGGGTAATGGTTGCCTGTTTCTATCAAGGGGGGAAGAGGTAGCGCGAGAGGTCAGTGGCTGGAAGGGACAAACAAAGGCGGTGATGGAGTGGATAATGGGGGAAGAAGGGGGCTTTGATGTGTACTGGGGGAATTATAGAGATGGAAAGGGAGTATAGAAGATACATGGTAGTGAATGGAAAATAAGCCTCACGGTTGGAACGGCCAGTCCTCATATCTACGACTTGCTTCAGACCGTCGATAGGATCAGCATCATATTAGAAATCCCACTCTATTCTCCTATTCAAACTACCTATCCCCTCTCATGTCCAACACTACACCTTATCCCTACCTCCACGACACTTTCTAAAAATTTAGCCCTGCCATCAGGTCTCATCCCCTGTCGATATCCCACACAGGAATTCATCGTCCAATTTTCCCCAACAGCTTTGTGACCACCTAGCTCTCCTAGTTCTCAGAGCCTGCATCTAAACAGCAGCCCTCCTAACCAATTCCTGCCAGGCTCCCTCTACACACCCCTTCATCTCCCGATAACTAACCACTAAAACAGTCATCTCATCCCTCGTCACTAGCGTAATCTTCTCCTCACTCCCCGTATCCAACTTGTTCAGACAAGCTAGGACATGCCCCAGATCCAGTACCGGGTTTCCATGGGCATCGACTTGGTGAAAGACATAATCCCGGAACAAGCCTAGGTACAAGCGATTACCCTGTTCGGACCATCGCTGATCTTGGTCGTACTCAGGGCGATTGTTAATGAAATTTAGCTTAGTGAGTAAACGCACGATGCGAGAATTTTCGAGTTCGCGATTGAGGTCCGTAGTGAGCTCGTCGTTGAGGTGGAGAGAGGCGTCAAAACCATTTACAACATCCGAGGCGATAGTGCTGAGGAAGACGTCGATACCGTCGATCCTTTCGGCATGACCATGATCGAGAAGCCATGATACAGATTCCTGAAGGTGGGGAGAGTAAAATCGGGAGAACTGCTCCAGTAACTGCTTTGGTTTACTAGGAGTGTTGGCTGGGCTATTTGTGCCAAGCGTGAGAATCAGCTGACCAAACTGGTACAGGTCCAGGCGCTGTAGCTCGGCTATAGTGCCTAGTGTGTCGTGCTGTATGACATCCAGGATCGCGCAAGCATTGAGACGAATACGGTTTTCACCCGTTAGAATCACCTTGCTCGGATCGATTACTCGAGCGGCCAGACCGGCAGAGTGGACTACCTTTAACGCATTAGCTACCTGCACCACATAACTCCACAATAGCTGCTCCGGGACATGTGCGTTTGTACTGCGATGTGAAAAGCGAGTTATTGGCGTGATATGTTTCTGAGCAAGTGTTTCTGATCGTGGATGGTAATCCGTAACGAAGATTAAAGAGCTATCACCAAATCCTGGATTTGTGAAAGATAAGAATATAGACACCACATTCCCATTCCTCACTCTTTTCCAGTTGTGCTGAACAGTTCGGATGGCTGCCTCGGCTTCCTTATTGCTAGTTAAACGGTAGTCTTTATCAGGCAGAACTTAGTAGGTGATTGTAGGGTTTGGCCAGTTCGTGGAAACAAACCTTGGATGCGTCTCAGGCAATAAGTCTTGCCGTCAGTACTGGATACTGCTTTATACAACCAACTCTTATAACCAAAGAGAGTTTTGTCTTTGTTGTTAGGGTTATCTGTCAATGGGACTAGCGTGTGGTAAGGTCCAATTGTTGGTGGGAGCGTCGAGTCTAAGACATCGGTGAGCCCCGACTTTGCCAGAAATAGTCTCTCCGTCCTAGTCTCGTGATTACATACTTTGCATAACCATCAAGGTTGCCTCTGTCTGCTGCTGAAGCCTTTGACGTAAGTTCTCGGGTATAAACAAGTCTCTGGCTGTCCTTTGATTGGGCTGCAGCTCTCGATGAGGTCCGAGGGCAGCGTAGAGGTGGTATTGGATCTAAGTCGAATGAGTAACGAAAAAGCTTTATGGCCTTTCAGGCGATTACCTGCTGTTGTGTATAGCTGTTGGAGCCTTGGTAATATGGTTGTCCGGAGAGACCGTTTGCGTCTTGGGCATACGGATTAACCTGTGGTTGAGGTGTGGCGTGATTCGGTGTAGGTGTAGCGGGAGCATAGGGTTCGAAAAAGTTTGATTGGGAAATGTCGTCGTTGTTCTCTATCTGAAACGATTCTTGAGCTTTGTGGAACGGTTGGTTACTGGAGAAAGAATGAGAGGGGAAAACACAAGCAGAAGATTGACTAAAAGAATTGTTGTTGTGGAACGACATGCTGGATGTAAAGCTGGGGCTGTGCATATAAAGTGGGCGTGTCTGGTTGTACATGTGTGGGTATTGTGGTGCAAGGGCCGCATGAGAAATCTGATGTTGGAATTTGGCGGGAAACCCTCCATCGGATCCAACCCTGTTGGCAACGCCTGGTACATAGAGAGGGATGGGGTCATCGCCATAATTTGTAGACCCTGCACTCCTCACTCTCAAGCGTTGATTTGGTTCAGAGTTCTGTCTATGGGCCATTGTACGAACTCCCACACTTCCCATATCTGTAGAAGCTTTTGCGCGATGACCATGTCTGGCAGCCGAATAGGTATGGGGATTCTTAGATGCTCTGGTTCCTTCGTCCTGCGCAGGTTTCAGTGGCGATCCACGGGACCTTGGGTCATCGGGCATTGATCTTTGAGCTGGACGTCGTGGCGACGTGTACGAAGTACGAGAACCAGTGGAGGGGTTGAACGAGTCTAGCTCATGAGAAAGCATGTCTCTGTTGGGTTCAGATAGCGAATAGACATGACGAGTAAGAGAACGACGATGTCCCTTGGCATCTCCATATGACCAATCAGCCTGAGCTGGGGACGATTTAGACTGTAGACCTTGACCAGCTGGCAGAGGGGTTTGGGGGTTCATGGAGAAGGAAGAAGGTAGCCCAGGCGATGAGGTAGCGTTAGGGATAAAAACCCCAGCGCCGGGGTTGGGGCCCTTGTGCGGCGTATTCATTGTTTTGGTATTGAGACACTTGGCAATTCTCCAATGCTCGAGTAAGACATGACCAACGGTCGAGACTGCAGAGCGTTCTGGGGTAGCTTCTGGAGTACCCAAACCCTGAGCTAGGGCATTTCAAAGAGATTCGGATAAAACAAAAGGACCCTCCAGCGTTGCACCTGGTGGTATAAAATGGCCTTGGTATATTGGCTATGGATCTCAAAGGTAGAAAGGCACAAAAGAAGATATCATAAACAGAGAAAACGTGACTTACTGCAGCTAGGCTATTGTACGTTTGTGGAAGGAACTCCTGTGCTTCTGGCGCCACCCAGTCAAGAGCTTTGGGATTGTATTGTTTAATGGAGGCGGATGAGGAAGGAGCGACGACCGCTGGCTGGGTGTCAATTACTAGTTGATCGTGTTGTTACAGAAGTCAATTACCTGGAGTCAGACCTTTTGGCCTGAAGGGTTCGGCACTGGCTGCCTTTGGTGAAAGGCCTTTGGTTTTCGTGGGCAAATGAGAACCATTTACGGCGAGCGAGGACGGGGTAAAGCTCGGGGAATCAACATTCAATCGTTTCTTTACACTGAAGCATCTTGATAAGTACGGTGCCAGTCACATCTACAACTTGCGGCGGCTGCACACCTATCTGCTTGGTTTGATGGTGCAGCTGGTTTGACCGGATCATGATTGAACGCACATCCTTTGCAACTGCATTAGCCGCCGGGCCCTGCGAACTGGATAGTATCACCACCTTTATCTTCGTAGCGGCAGTGACCATATATTGTAACATTCCGGCAGAGCGTGTCTTTGGCGCTGTCTACTCCCAAGTCGTACAATCAGCTGGACTGTCCAGAACTGCTGAACCGTCCGGCTCAGCCGGATAGCACACCGAGCGTAGCAGAGCTCCTTACCACGCCCCTTTGGTCTAGGAGACGGCACTGTGCGCCGTGTCTCCTCGGGATTGTCTTGTGTCAATGCCGCCATTCTCGAATCTGCACCCTAGCTTGCAGGCATTGTGGGTCGATAGTGTAGAGGACTCCGGGACGAGTTTGGAGGCGGCATTTAGCGTTCTACCGTGTCGACACCTGTCTTCCCCGATTCACTTGATCCCAGGCAGTCACCGTTATGCTGGCGCTGCGCCTCTTGCCCTCTCATTCAATGATTGTAAGCGACGCAGAGAAACCATTCATCAACCCACCTAGATGTCCATAATACCAAAAGCTGTGGGAGAATTATATGCAAAGAGCCTTGGGCACAGTCTCAGAAAGATATAGCAGTCGAGAAAAGAACAAATTCTGCGAGAAATGCATGAGGGCTTGTGATGGAGGCTAGAGCTCAATGCTAGCATAAGGCTGGCGCAACCGTTGGGGTGTGCGGCCCGTCACGCCTAAAGATGCCGCTCCATCACCAGCTAACACTGGCCATTAAGGTCGATCCTGATTATCCCATGAACTCGACCTACGATAAAGTGTTCCCACGCCCGCGGCGTATTCTCTGTCCTCATGGCGAGTCTTGATGTCAGCCCAACAGTATTGAACGAAAGCCAGCAAGTTGCGCTAGGAACTTATACAGCTGTAACGAATCAAGAGCCCTCTGAGGCTATCCCACTGCTACAAAGATCGCAATGGAACGTCCAGGTATGATGTTTGATCCGGAAAACAAAAGTTGGAAAATTGAAAGCTGACGTACGTTTTAGATCGCTATTGCAAAATTCTTTGACGGCGAAGCTCCAGATCCAGTTGAAGAAGCCCGGGCGGCCTTAGCATCCTCCCCCCCACCGCAGCCTGCCCAACGCGAAACCCTTCTGAACGGCTCCTCGTCGTTCTCCGGATCTATCCCTGCTGTTCGCAGGGAGCCTGCTCCGAGGATAGTACCACAACCTGAAAGTCAAACCGCCTACAGAACTCCTCTATTACTCTCTATCATATTCACTCCGTTTAATGTATTATACCGGGTACTCTCAGGTTCGTTGGGATTCTTTGGATACCTCTTTCCGTTCCTTCCACGCTTAGTGTCGAGATTTTCGAACAGCAGCCCTCCAGCGAGATCGAGGCAGAACACCACCGGCCGGAAACCCTTGAATCCAAGAGATACTGCAGCTAGGTTTGCGCGCGAATTTGAGGAAGAGTATGGCAGCAACTCTTTACATTTTTTCGAGAACGGCTATGCCCAGGCCTACGATCTAGCGAAGAAAGAGCTTAGATTCCTGCTCGTTGTGCTTATCTCACCAGAGCATGACGATACATCAACTTTTGTTCGAGATACCCTTCTGTCTCAAGAATTTATTGATTACGTTAATGAACCTCGAAATAATATCTTGCTGTGGGCTGGGAATGTGCAGGATTCCGAGGCCTATCAAGTCTCCATTGCGCTCAATTGCAGCAAATTTCCTTTCACCGCGTTAGTTGCCCATACTCCTCAAGACTCCTCAACATCCATGTCAACGATAGCTCGAATTACTGGTCCTCTCCCATCTTCGGCTTTTGTTCCCAAATTACGAGCAGCAATTACACAGCACTCAACCGCACTAGATCGAGTGCGCGCTACGAGAACCGAGCAGCAAGCAACACGTAACTTACGCGAAGAGCAAAATAGCGCTTATGAACGATCGTTGGCGCAAGACCGTGAGCGAGCGAGACAGCGGCGAGATGCAGAAGTTGCAAAAGCGCGGGTAGAGCGGGAAGAGAAGGCGAGACTGGAGGCGGAAGACAGAGATCGACGGAATCTTGAACAGTGGAGGTCATGGAGAGCTCGGACGATTGCACCAGAGCCAGGACCCGATGTCAAAGACGTCACTCGGATCAGCATCCGAATGACATCTGGTGAACGAATAGTCCGTAAGTTCGCAGGCAGCACCGAGATCGAAGAATTGTATGCGTTTATCGAGTGTTACAATGTCCTTAAATCCGGAAACCATGTATCAGCATCGACGGAGCCCCAGGGTTATGAGCATATCTACAATTTCCGACTTGTATCGCCAATGCCGCGCGTCGTCTATGATCTAGACGCCCATGGTTCTGTCGGTAGCAGACTAGGACGCAGTGGCAATTTGATCGTGGAACCAATCAGTAACGACGATGAGGGAGTGTAAAAGGAAGTTGATGGGGCGTGCGAGGTATTCACGAGGTTAAAATCTACAAGATGGACATTTGATATGCGCTTTAGCGGGACGGCCATGCTTTGGATTTGTTAAGATTTCTCGACGTATCATATGTAAAATCATCACATTGGTAGAAGGATAGTGGGCGAGCACCTTTGGCGATGACGAGTCCTCTGAAGGGATTGGGGCTGTGCAAGGAACCACAGTATCTCAAAACACGGTAGACTCAAATACATTCCATTCCTCCGCACCAAGCTCTGAACAAATCCACCATCTGTTACTCGATAAACCACCGTAATGCGAAACAGTTCCATGTGCAGGTTGGCCTTGTTTTGCCGCCGATAAGAGACCGCGCCGCGACAAATTAACCTACGCGCCAAGCTATGAAAACAAGGCTGTCGTTGAAGCTCTTCTAGCCTCTAGGCATCTGTTTCCCAAACATTATCCTCGTACTAAACAAGGGGCACAGTATGAAGCGATTTATAGGGTCAATCAGCAGGCGAGGGAGTAAGTCTTGCCGTTTTGCAATTGCTTTTGGAGTCAAGAAAAGTCATACAAACATGGAAGTTTACTCATAACCAGGCCAAGAAAGCGATAAGGTTATACCGAATGGAGATTCGCCCGAAGCCAGCGTTGCAAGAGGAGTGGTACGTATCATGGGGCTAGAGGGATCGGTCATGAACTGATTACTGGGCTTTCCAGAGGCTCTTTTGCGAATCTGGGGGTCCGAATAACTCGGTATGCTCCATTTGGATCATTGTCATACCTTTTGCGCTTCGGCTAACAGTTTCCTGGAGGGCGAAGAGGTTTTGCACCTACCGCTTATTGTCGAAGCTGCCGAGTCCAGTCCTGCGGCAGCGAAAGAGGCGGCAAATCGAATTCGCAAGTTCCTCTCGAAGGAGAATTTCCGAAGAGCCTATGTACAATATAACGCGATCATGTTGGTTAGGATATTGGCAGATAATCCAGGGAAGAGCTTCACGAAAAATCTGGATACGAAGTTTGTTGTAACCGTAAAAGAACTCCTGCGGGATGGAAGAGATACGAGCGTGCAGCAGATTTTAAGAGAGACACTGGACACTTTCGAAACACAAAAAGCGGATGACGAGACTCTTACCCCATTGCGAGTAATGTGGAGTATGGAGAAATCGAAATTGAAGAAGCAAGGAGCTCCTGTGAGTGATATTTCAGAGGTCCATAGCTTTCGGGAAGCTGATTTGTACGCCAGCCATTACCACGGGCTATGAACGCACCGCCATACAACCCAAATCAACCACAACAAGGCTATGTCCAAGAGCAGAACTATTTTGCGCGTAGCCATCGACCCTCTGGCATACCACCACCCCATGAGCTAGCTCAACGAATCGAAGAAGCAAGAACTTCTGCCAAACTGCTGCTCCAAGTTGTGCAATCGACGCCGCCTAATGAAATCGTTGGCAACGAGCTCCTTAAAGAGTTCGTCGACCGATGCCAGTCAGCGTCTCGATCGGTACAAAGTTATATCCACTCCGACAACCCTCCTCCCGACGAAGACACCCTTCTAACCCTCATTGAGACTAATGACCAGCTTGCAAGCGCAATCTCGAGACATCAACGCGCTCTCCTTCAAGCAAGACGATACTTCGGCCCGACAACCACCTCTCCAACCGAGCCGCCAAACGGCCAACCGCTCGAAATGCCCGCTAGTACC
>JAABUL010005148.1_pt1 | contig 16644 bp, 13 predicted proteins | sample 5559151 | NCBI WGS metagenome assembly JAABUL01 (sample SAMN10711876, study PRJNA513368) | rock metagenome | isolation source: Antarctica rocks | place: Antarctica: Victoria Land, Pudding Butte sud | reverse complement strand
CGGCAGTGGGAGATGGTTGTAGGTCTTGCAGGGATAGTATTGTACATAACGTGGAAATTGTCTGAGGATATTGGGAATGACGCTTGCAGAGTTTTATTGACTTGACTTGATGTGGTATTCGTATAGTATTCATTAGCCTTGTGAAAAACAAACACCTGGACACGAGGGGACGCCGGGCGTCTGTCAGCATTTTGAGAGAGCGCGATAAGCAGAGCCAGAGAAAGGCATGGATAAAGATTTTCAAGCTGGAGTTATTCAATGAAATACAAGAAAACGTAGACCGCGTGTCAATAGAGATAGTCTATCCAAAGTAAGGGCGCCCAGTCCAACATCATGATGGTTCAGAACGCCTACCCTGTTCATGCTTGTCCCCTTACGCTATGCACACACTGTTCCATGCAATGACTATCCTCGTCATTCCTCTACCTTATAGAGGCACACGCAAGCGAAATCACAATTCTAATGTCCATGTTAGAGAGGCCGAGGCCAGGAGATATGGTCGACACGGAATCTCGGGGAGAGCTGGCTAGCAGTAACTGGACGCTAGCATCCACAGTCTCTGCCAATGAGAGGTCGGACATCAGTCCAGCAGCGATATGTCCGAGTGCTGGCCACGGCGTATTGGATCTGGAGGTAGTGTGGACGCTGACTGCTGTCCAGCAATTTTCGACGCTATCTTGCCAAAGTACTGGATGATCATCGATTCGGTATAATAGCTGTGCTGAGCCGAATGATCCGAAACAAGGTTGTGAGCGAGCTCATGGGCCATGACCACACACCAATATGCAATTGCGTCCGTCCTGTTGCCTTGTTGTACCAGAGGCAAATGCAAATTCTCAAAGTATCGGTAATTAAAGAATAGGGATTTGTTTTGGTTGAAGGCGATCGTGCTACCAGCGTCGTCGTAGAAAATGTGTATCGTATTACGCTTGAGCGAGAATGTGTCCGCACAGTCAAGCAAGACTGATGCGAACAGATTCAAAGCCGAAGCATTTGCTGCTAAGAATTTAGCTGCGGGCGTGCCGTTTGTAGCGACAGTATTGTCAAGGAAGACCCGAACATCAGAAGTTTCTCCGATGTAGGAGATGTTGTGGCCTGGCTTGGCATCACAGTATGTCGCGGTTTCCTTGACGTTGTTTACTTCGAGCTGACTGGCGACGCTTGAGGAATTGTGAGCTCGAGAAGCTTGGATGGCATTGACGAGGTTTCGCTGCAAGTGATGCGGTGCAGTCACAGCCTCGGGCTGAGGCGTTCGAATTTGCGGCTTCTCCGCGCTCTGTTGGTATGGCGGTAGTGCTTCCTCGTCAGAAGTCTCATTCTCCGCAGTATGGCTACCACTAGCATGGCCCAGCTGAGACGCTTGCCGCTTGTCGAAACCAAACCGCCTACCAATGCCATCGAGGAAGCCTCGAGGTCTTGGCATATTGGGCTCCTCCTCAACTACTCGTGTCTGTCTTGAATCCTTGGGACGCTTGCCATCTGGCGAGTCTGGGAATAGGCCTGGCATCGAAACCTGCCTTGCCAAATTCTGGGCTTGCGTCTCCCGCCAAGCAGCCTCGCGCTCTCTCATCTCGCGCTGTTCTTCCTCAAGCTGTTGCTTGCGAGCTTCTTCGGCCATGCGTGCTTCTGTGGCCTTCTGGTTGAGCAGTCGGGCCACGTTGTAGCCCCTTGAGCGAAGCTTTGGTAGACTGGACTCTAAAATCATTTCGAGCATGAAGATGTATTGAGGTTTTGAACGCTGCAATAACACGGGCACCAGAGCCTGGCTGACTTCAAGCATGTCGTACCCATCAGAAGTGACGTAGAGTATTGCCTTGTCAGAGTTGATGACAGCACTTCTAGATTCGTTACGATAAACATTGTATCCTCGCAGAGACTTTCGTAGGGAAATAGACCGCACACACTTGACCTTCAGGTTCTGTTCTATCCATTTCGCATCATGTTTGATTGATTCTTTCGAATGGTCATGCAAAAACAACCGCGTTCGTTCTTGCATCAGCTGTTGTAATTTCACGGCCTTTGTTTCATCTTTCGCTACCATCCCAATGGACTGGGTTTCTTCGAGCAAAGTCGATACCTCAGGAGCACCTAGACCGTAGTAGAAGTCCTCAAGCGTCTCTTCCATTGGTGCCGCCAGGAGGTTGGTCTTGAACATGTTGTAGGTAATGATATCGTCCACGATGACAACCTGACCAGCAATCGCAAGCTCCCAGGTTTTGATTCCGGAGTCATCATCGTCCTCGTCTTCACCTTTCACGGACTTGGAACTAATCTCTCTATATGCTAGCAGGCATTTTGAAGTTTTCATGTCCTTGACAATAGCTTTGTCTTTCTTCAAGGTACGCCATGAAGTAGCAACACTACGTAGTAACTCCAAATATCTCGTGTCACCGAGCACTGAGAAGATCTTCGCAGGCTCACGAATCAGCAGTCTGGTCAGCTCCGTCGTGGTTGGCTCATGCTTGGAGCCGACTCTTAGTAGAAAGGTATTGGCTTCGTGCCCGAAGTCCACATAATCGAAGATATCAGCATACTTCTCGCCGTCGCCAAGGAAACATATTCGGGGAGGTATGTGTGAAATTCGTTCAGATGTCGCCGACTGAGAATTCGCGAGGCTGCTTGACCTTGAGACGACCGGTACTATGAGAGCACCGCTGAGCGTCTCAGCGTGCTGATCATTTATGTCAGACATTCGGCTTGCAAGATAACCAAAAACTTCACGTGCATTGCGTTTCGATATTGGAGGGTTATCAACCAATCGTTTGATGCATTCTGACACAGGGGGATCAGGCCTAACACCGAACTTTGCGGCATGATCATGTAAATCTCGACGCAGGATATCGAAGCCCAGGATGGCTGCTCGCTCGTTCCAAAAGCAATTATTTGGGGTTGCCGATTTCTTCTCAGAGTCCTGCATGGGAAGATAAGGTAACGTGACGCTTGTATGGTCAAATTGGGCATAGCCCTTGGTTTGGTGATGATCGATGAAGTATTTCAAGGCGTGGTCTCGCAGGACTGTATCCTGGCTAGCGGCTGCACTTGACATGATCTTTACAAGATCGATATAACTCGGCGCTGCGCGTAGACCTAGAGAGGTAAGAAAGCGACCCTCTGCACTCTCGGGGCGATAGATGCCTGGCCATTGCATTGTGCGTAATTTCAGTCGTCTCAATGCTTGATCCGGCTCAAAGAGTTCAGACACAAGGTAGCGCTCGCTTGTAGCCTGCAGGGCTTCCGTTTCTGCCGGACATATTCTCATGGTTTTTAATCGATTGATGTCGGCGGAGGGAATGTCGTTTCGGACTGAGGCCAAGTATCTGATGAGATCCACATGGCTCCATTTAGCTGAAGATGCTGGGATTTGCGTTTTCGGGGCAGCTGAAATATCGACCAATCGTTCAAAGACAACGCCTATATCCACAGTTTTGCGGACTCCCAAGGCGACCAAAAATTTGTCCTTTACGGACTGTACGCCTGTGATCACTGGGAGATCGTCGAAAAGCTTTACAAAAGGAAAGTAGGATTCTCCTGGTTTCCTCATTCCCATCTTCGTGGGGATCACTGTCCGAGGGGTCAAGAGCTCGATCACTGTGGCCTTGGAGGATTGACTCAATCCTTCCCACTGCTTGGATACTACAGGCAAGACGGTGCTGGCGAATGCGGCAGATGTTGTTATGTCCAAGTCTGCCGACAGATCTCCACGCCCACCAATGTTTTCCACAAGCCACCGAAGCCATCGGACTAAGTGTAGATCCTCAAAACCGAGAAGCTCGAGATCCGCTTTCGCAATCTTCTTGGTGAATTTGAACGGCAGTGTGGTGGGTGGTAGAGGCATCTCGGGCGGTATCCTAGATACGTTCAGGAAGTTTTTCATCTGTCCAAGTACAATAATCCCTCCACGGCCACTATCATCGTGGTTTGCCACAGCTACACCGAGCAACGAACGAACCACCACTTCATCAATCTCGCTGATGCGTGCCTTGTGGCCGAGCCATTCCAAAAACTGTTGGAGTTGTGCGCCTGTTAAGGCTTTGTTCTCCAAATTTTGCTTGATGTCTGATATTGTAACTTCGGAAATAACGCCATAGTCAATCAGCTTTTTCACGAGACCAACATCCACCAAAGCTTCAGGTAGAGTGGGAATATCCTCAACAAATGCTAGATTCTCTGGAGCAAGCCTAACGTCAGATGATGGCATTATGCCTCGTGTTGACATTGTCGCTATTGAGGTTTTCTGATTGCAGGTCCAGAACGCCTCTTCCATCAAAGTCCCTACCTCGTTGGATGGGGTCGATTCCTTCCAAGTGTAGGTATTATGGAGAAACAATGTTTCGGGAAGAATTACGACAATGTCGTCTTTTATGATGCTCGATCTTCCAGCTTTTTGTACAGCTCGAGCAAGCTTGGACGACAGTTCGGCTGTCTCATTGCCCCAAGAAACTCTTGCAACAATTCCAGCAACGCGGAGAATTTCGACATTCCACACTCTGACGAATCGGTTATTCAAGTCAATGGATTCCCTTTCAACGGTGGGTATGACCGACGGGGTACTGATGTGCACATTAAGCCCGGTGGTTTGGTTTGTGGTAAAGCCGATGAAAATCCTTCCTTTGCCATTGGCAGGTATGAAGGTGGCAAAGACTTTCGGAGCCTCGGAAGCTTTGCCTGGATTCGAGGCTGATGCAATCTGTTCATCGTATGACGTACTGAGAAGTGAAACTGTTGTGTACTTAGGCGGCGGCTTTTTCGTTGCTCGCTCTAACTCAGAGCTGAAGCTTTGGCTGACAGTGGTCTTCACATTAGCCTTGTCTACATGTATGAAGACCGTCGCTGTAGACTCTCCCATGAGATCTTCCTCTAAGTTCTCCTGATTTTGTCTCTCCTCCTTTGCTGCCTTTTCGAGGGCTGCCTGATTGGAGGCACCCGGTGCTAGCCTCGAGAAGAAACCCCGAAGAGATTGGCCTGATTGGGCTCCCCGGACAGTCGAACCTGATCCGGTATCTTTGACATTGTTTGGGAGAGCTTTGGGCTTCCATTCCACGACTTTGAGCCAATTGGCGTCTAGTTGAGTAGCTTCTTTGGTGACATTTGTCACATTCATCAATCCTTCAGGTGTTCTACGATTCACCTCCCTTGGTATTCGTAGTTCCATACTTGGAGCGACCTTTTTCTTCAGCGTAGTGATATTCCACTCATCCAAACTCACTTCGATCACCTCAAGTCCTACAAAGGTGAGACTGCTGGCAAGGAACTGGCATAGAGATAGTAGAGGGGGGACAGGAGAATTCTGGTCCCGCATAGGGAGGACGAAGGTGGTATTGGTGCTTTGGCCGTTCGGCAGAGTCAATCTCTTGGTGAAAAGTGCATCCTTTTGCCAGTAGAAAGCCAAAGCTTCCCTTCCGGATGAGACAAACGGCTCTTCACAGTCCGCAAACACGCTGTAGAAGCCCACTCCAAAAGCACCAATTTTGGTCTCGTCTGGATTTCCTTCCGCTATCTTCTTCAGCCTTGACCAGTCTGTGTCTTTGAAAGCTTCCCCATTGTTCTCGACGACCATCGAATTCAGTGTATGATGTATCAAGACGTGTTTCAGGCGAGTAGAAGCCTCCGAAGTCTGGGGGACAGGAACTGTAGGAGAAGGCGAGGTCTGTAATCGTATGGTGACCTTTGAAGCAGAAGCATCCGCAGCGTTCTGCAGGAGCTCTCGTAACGTCGTCCATTCCCCAGAGTATCTTGCCAGGACCTTGTCGATCAGAGCACGGGTATTGACCGTAACAGCTTCGTCATCTCCAGCGCCCACTAGCACGACTTCTTATCAGAATCCATTCAGGGCATACAGAAAGACGCTGTGAAAGGTGCCCCAAGAGCTGCAAGTGGCGCAGTCGGGGGCCACAATCCTTAATCTTCCCTTGCGATACGGGGGACTATGCATGAACAAAGCTGTGACTTACTTGTCCGTGCCCTCAAGGCATCGTAATCGACTCTCGACACCATCTTAGGCACTTGGACGTAGTCCTGCTAACACCAACCAAAATCACGAACGATGGTGGGCTCAAGTCTGCATCACTCCATGCTTTGATTTCGTTGTGTACAGTGAACTAACAACTCCTGAACGCCCAAACATGCAGTCAGAGACCGAGCTAGAATTACTAAAAATGCAAAGAAATGAAAGAGTGATGGTGGCAAAGAATGACTGCTATCAATTGTCCCGGCACTGTGTCATTGTACACAAGCGGAATGCTTCCGTACTAGAATAGTTTTCCCAAAGACTCGAGCATTCCACTCTACAGCCGCCGTTCGCAGGGATGATGATGACCTCCGCCATTGAGGAGGCTTCGAGGTCCGGGAGCAAGTCCAATGTGAGATAGCTCCGTCGAGTTCTTCTTCTCGGCCAAGAGGTCATGGACTCTCAACTAATCGGGCAATATCTCTCGTGCTGCCGGAGAGCACCAAAGCCACAACGTCTACATTCCTATCTACACCAATAGCATGGACCTTGATCCATTGTCTATCGTCACACCAGCGCGTATCAAAGTACTCCTTCTCCCTGTCGGCCATGTCAGGCAGTCGAGATTCTCGGATTTCGTGGAGAGACTGCAACAGGTCAATGTTGTGCGCCTGGGAGATGTCAGTCCTGACAGCAGGCCGCATAGAAGTGAGACTGTGGTCATCTGCGTTTTACGGCCTGGGCTGACCACCGGGATCAATAGCTATGTTTTCTCCTCTTGCATTCCCGGAAGGCCTTGTCCTCTACGACTTGTCGATCTTTCTTCCTCCTGCATCCCATTCGGAGCTCGCCCCATTCGAATTATATAGGGAGCCTCTGGTCGTCGTAGGCATTGCAGACGGAGTTGACTCGGGCTTGAAACCTGCTCAGGATGGTGCAAACGGAGATGCGAATGCTAGTAGTGGAGTGAGTGTCTCAAAAGTAGACGGACTTCGATCGATTGTACGCACACTGGAGGATCTGATCGACGACTTTCCCAAAGCATTGGTGCATCAGATACTCGTCTTCGACCACGAGGAAATAGCTATGCCAGAGCGAATCTATCCAGTCCCATCGCCAGCTAAGTCGAAGACTACAACCATCAAGACCATCATGTGTGACTTGACCTCCCGTCTACTTGCTGAAATGGCGACTTACGCAAAGTCACTGCAATATCTTTCTTTTTTAGACTCCCCCAAAGTGTCCTCAGGCGTTCCTACGCCTAATGGGACCGGGTCTGCGCTGCCACCCCACATGGCCAACATATCCAGAAGCGGAGGCTCGAGATCGTTCTCACCTGCCAGTGACCGCCCAAACGTCGATCATCGGATGTCATTACCGGTAAATCTGCCTTCAGGCCATGCGTCCGGCACTTCAACGCCGGATATTCGCCCAACGTCACCGCCAAATCGCGTACACACTCCACCAACGACTTCGAGCGACATCAGAAGGTTTTCTACGGTTCAGTCCCCTCCAAAGGCCTCAGATCATGATCGATCAGATAGTCGCGGTAGAGGTTCTACGGGTGGAGTCGGCGTCGGTAGCCTTGGGGAAAGGGAGAGAAACAAAGGCAGAGGACGCATTGGTGTCGTCGTTGGTGCCATGTATCTGCTAGCTGGAAGATGGCCTGATGCTGTGAAGGAACTAGTACAAAGTGCTACCATTGCCACAAACAGCAGCGACTACCTTTGGCATGCTAAGGCTATGGACCTCATGTTAGTCTGTCTTTTGATGTATGCATGGGCGGGTATGGATTTTCGTGTAAGCCTCCACATTGTAGACAAAAGCATTCTATACAACTAAGGTACCCCATTGAAGTGAAGCTGAGAGGTCCAGATACCGGAGAATTTCTTCCCAGGCACCGAAAGGCCGGGCTCAGGCACCTTCAAATCCAACAAGCATTCGGTATCTAACAGCTTGCCAGACTTGAATGCTTCCAAGTCTCCTGATCCCGCAAATCGTGCTGCATCTCTTCGGACCCTCACTAGTCTACTGCCTGGTTCAACGAACAACATCTTGAACCTCTACGCCCGAGCTTGGACGTTCACCGACGACAAACTCCCGCCTTTGGCATTCTCCCAGTCTGCATTGCGTTTTGCGAAGCTACTCTGTGCCATTCATCTTCATAAAGGTACCCTGGACGACATTCTCCTGGGTCATCTAATTCTAAATGCAAATATTCCCTCAACGACACCTCCAACTCCAGAAGCTTCACCGTTTCTTTCTAGTGGAGAAATTGTCGATACATTGTTTCGAGCATACCCAAGACCTCCTTTAGATTCATCAATACACATCGCGGACCATATAACAATTCTTGCTGGTATTGCTTCTGTACTCGCTGAACTAGGATACCATCGCAAGAAAGCTCTTGTTTTGAAAGAGCTTATGGCAGGCCTCCTTCCTGCACTTGTGCAAGCCAGGAAAGCCGGAGCTGCCGAAATGGGTGTTCACCCTGCCGCAAGTCTGGCCTCTTTGAACGCAACTGTCAAAGCCATCCCAACAGACAAGGCTGGTGGTGGTTGCGACGATGCTGAGCAAGGAATGCGGAACTTCCTCTCCCTAGCCTGTCAGGCTTATGGCGTCGTACCCAAAGATTCCATGGCCACTATCGTCAACAATGTGTCTCCTATACAAAGCCAAGGAACCTCGGAGACCTCAGACAATTCAGACCACGCGTCCTTCGCCCAAGGAACAGCATCACAAATTCTTCAACAAGCATCTGCAAAGTTATCGGGCTCCCAGGACCTAAAGCTAGACATATTGAGATCATGTATCAACGTATGTGAATCTTTACCGGACCTTGGTGGCGCTCTTCATTTCTCCGCTGAACTATTACGAATAGGAGGGAGCGGCACTGCGCCAAGTTCAGACAGCAGTGGCGGCGCGCCTGACATAGCAATTGACGAACAAGTACGGCTGGTGAACAACATATCTCGAACACTCAGTGCTGCCCGCCAACTAGGATTCGAGCAACCAGAACCCGAATATTGGGATGACTTTCTGGTCAGAGGTATCGAGGTCCTCGACGCTAATAAATTACGAAGCTTGCAGCCGCATGAGAAATCTGAGCTAGATTTTGTCGAGACTATTGAAGCGAAGAAAGAGAAGAATCCGTTCATCTACAATCCTTTCTTGAAGTCAACAACGGCTGTCGCTGCAGAGCCTCTGCTAGTCGCACAGGAAGAAGCTCTGTTCCAGGTTACCTTGCAGAATCTATTCGACTTCGACGTAATGGTCGAGCGGATCTCGCTCGTCTCCGATGGTGTCCCATTCATGTGCGAGGCTCAGTCTACAATGATCGGCCCCTATAGAACGCAGACAATCGTTCTAAGCGGCATGCCCCAGTCATCGGGGACTCTGACCATCCATGGATGCACCGCAAAAATGAGAGGCTGTCGAGAGCGGGACTTTGCTACTTTCACCGAGCCTTGGGCTTTGAAACCCGATGTTAAAGGGAAACAGGTGGGCATACGTGCAAACAAAGAGCCAGCCTCTACTGAGTCTACGATTGGCAAGAGAAAGACAGAAACCACGCCGAAAGGCCCTACGCTATCAACGCTAGCTCTGAACGTTCTTGGAACACAGCCAAATGTTGTTCTGAGTTCCTGCTCGCTCTCCCAATCAGCCATCATGCTTCTTGAAGGAGAGACGAAAACGTTCACAATCACCTTGCGGAATACGTCTCAGGCAGCTATAGATCTACTACTACTATCCTTTGAAGATTCCACGTCATCCCAGCGACAGTCACTCCTGTCCAACAAAGGCCTTTCGGCGGTAGAGCTATACGAGCTCGAGATCTCATCAACTCACAAGCAACCCTTTCGATGGCTTCAAAGAAATGAAGATCGAGATCTCAGAATAGAGCCTCGCGGCGATCTCTCTCTAGAGATCGAGGTACTTGGAAAGCCTGATCTGTCCCGTTGCTTTTGTCAAGTTGACTACGGCCATCTCGGGATCTCTAAGGATGATATCAAAGATCGATTCTACACTCGTCAACTGAGAATACCGCTCACTGTCACTGTCAATAGCAGCATTAGAATCGTAAGCAACGACATTGTAGCTCTTGCTATGGACGTAATGCCCTTGAAGCCGCGACAGCAGGATCATGGAACAACCGATCTTGTTGGTTCCGACTCGCTATTCCGCAGCCTCAACCTCTCTACCACCTCTACACCTAAATGCCTCCTCTTTTTCGATCTCCACAACTCCTGGTCCAAACTCCTCACAGTCACTATCGAAGTCTCAGACCCCTCCTCAACCTCAGAACCCTTTACCCACACCCAACCACTTCAACCAGGAGCCACAGAACGCATACCTCTTCCCCTGACCCGCATCTACCTCTCAAATCCACACGCGCCAATACCCTCCCTCAACCCAGCAAACAAACGCCAATTCGTAGTCTCAACGACCAAAAGCTCCCCAGAAGCCGAACGAACAACGCGAGAAACCTTCTGGTACCGAGAAGCGCTCCTCGAGCGCCTCAAAGCCACCTGGAAGGAAGAAAGCACAGCAAGAACAGGCACGATCGAGCTACGAAATCTACGGCTGACGCCCCAAATGCTTTCCTCCCTCCGTCTACCAGATCTGGATATCAGCATGTCTGTCTCCACCGCTGAACCGCCCTCCCCCATCGCAGATTCAGTAGCGGTAGTGAAACAAACAGCGCCCCAAACCTACAACGTCCCAACAACTACATTCCTAACCCTAACCACCCACCTCCACAACCGCTCCCCCGCCCCCATCACCCCTCTACTCCGTCTGCAACCCACACTCGCACACCAGCCACAAGCCGCAGCTCTCGATCTGAGCAAAAAGCTTCTAATCAACGGCCTCTTGCAACGCGCGCTTCCGAGTCTTGGGCCGGGCGAGAGGACGAGCGTGGAGACAGGGTTTCTAGTGCTGAGTCTGGGGACTTATGAATGGAGAGCGAGCGTTGAGGAGGTGGTTGCGCAAGGGGGAGGAGATGGGGGTGGAAAGAGGGATGGGGGGAGGGAGAGAGCGGGTACTGGTGAGATGGAGGGGTTGGGAGAGGTGGGGAGGAGGATGTGGGTTGCGGAAGAGTCTTGTGTCGTTCATGCTAGGGATGGGGATGGGGATGGGATGGAGGTTTATGATGATGGCGATGGCGATGGAGAGGGGTGATTCGTGAGGGTTTGCGGCCATCGTTGGATCGTTTTTGTAGCTTTTGTAGGTTGGCTTACTAGACGCTTAAAGAGTAGACTGCCTTCATCGGCAAATGAAGCAATACAGTCAACCTTGAAATGGTCATTCTGTTGTCTAAGCTATACACAGTCTTTCTTCAGGTTGTTAATGCCCAAAAGCCCGGAAACCGGACCAGGAGTGGGTGTCTTCGCTGGGAGTGAAGAGCTTTGAAATGGAGGGGCCGAAGTGGTTCCATCTACCATGCACATTCCCTGCCAAACTCGCTGTCCTTGACACAACAAAAGGCTTCTGTGCACTAAAGCACTGGCTTCAATAGGTCGAAATCAGGCGCTCGCTGTGTTATTCCTCAAGCCAGTATCGTTCTCCTCGGAGCTAATCCCATAGAGATTGCACTCCGTAAGGGCTCGAACCAAGGTCACATCACAGAAATTAAGCCTAGAAAGTCCCTCCCCGCCAGCTTGTTTGCTTATTGTGTTGATCACACTTTCGGCGACGTGCCCAGCGCGTCCACGAAGACCATCAACATCAAGCGCGCCGATGCTGACAAGAATCGGAAGAAGAACTCTGCTACTTCCATAACTGTCTAGTCTTTCGTTCTGGCCGCTGCTGGCGGGTTGAAGCTATGGCACATGAACATTCGCTAGTGCACACTCAACTCTGTCCTCACGAGTCGAACAGGGCCCCGCCTAGCCGCTTTCAGGAGGACTACGTTCTGACCAACAACGCGGTCCAAAGACTCGTTCAGCCAATTGGAGTCACCGGCGACGCTCGGTCTCGCTCCGAGGTACGTTGAGACATGTCGTTGACGGTCTATGTTGGTGGGTAATGGCGAGACAATGTCCCCTGAGGTACGGAGCACAGCGGCTGCCATCCTCGCCTAAGCGTATTTTTTCCAACAGCTGCGCACTACAAGCATCCCAACACCAGATCGATTGTATCAAAGAAGACCTCCCGATTGACTTTGACACTGCTCAGCCCAAGTCCAACCAAGACCGTCCTCTTCTCCTCTGGATTCCTCGTGACAATAGCACTTGCAATCTGTGTAGCATATAGCTGTCCCACAGTCTCTCGTTCTGATGTAGATCCTCCTAGCAGTGTTTTAGGTGAGAGGTGTGCCATTGGCAGCAAGCTGTCGTCATCAGCACCAGATGGCAGGTATTGTTCAGCAAAGCTTGGGTTGGGTGCATCTAGTGATACGTGGATCTGGAGAATAGCTTAGTGATCTGCAAGTATATGGACTGTACAAGAGCAGTACCCATTGCGCTAGGCGTCCCTCTTGCGTTATTGTGATCATGATCTTGTCGGAGAATTGTGTTGAGATTACATCTGTAGGTACACCGTCTACAATGCCAGCTTTCTGCTTGATAATGACTGGGTATGTAGAAAGGGAATTGGGTATCTGGGGCGATGGTGGGGCCATCGAGAGAGGCATGGCAGTTGCGAGAGCTTCAACCCTTCGCGAAGGGCGAACGCGTTTATATTGGGTTAAGTGGCTGTTGGCAGAAGATCTCATTTGACTAGTGTTAAGTTACTAGGCCTGGAATATCCGGGTAGATTAGATAAGAGCTCTTGGCGTGTGCCACATGCCAATTTCCCAGAAGATTATATATCTTTTGTGTATATACTAGTACATACAACATCGCTCTACGTTCGCTCTACGTATGTAGGCTACACATAAAGACACACCAGCCCGCGCCGCTGCACATATCTTGGCTTAGGCCGACACTGCTGATTATCACTCCGCTGAGCCTTTGTTAACAGATACAGTGGTATGTGCCAATCAGACCTACCTGGATAGCTTGTAATACAGTGGAAGATCTCGAATTGACCCATTCGGAGGCACACATAGCGTCCGATTGGGGCGAGCAAAAGCAGCCGTGCATCTAGAATAGTCGTACGCGAAGAAATGGCCACACTGCGCGTAGTGATGACTGTTTTGCTCGCACATTGTCTACCAAGCGTTGATAATCCGAACGATACAGTGGGGTAGGATCTCAGGTACGATGATTGTGATTTTATACTCAATCGGGGTGTAAACCTTGCGGCTTGTGTGAACTGAATGCCAAGTTGCTGCCTGATGGACTGTTTGCTGGCGAAAGATGACATCATACGTTTAGTCCACTAATCGCAAAATCGCCTTATCCTAACAGCTCCCATCTCGCATGCTCAGGGTAATCTCTCCTGAGCTGTAGACTGTCCATATGGATACCGCAACACCATGCACAGCTCCTGATACCTCCAGGAGCTTTGGGACCGCTTATGCCAAAACGCAGCCAAAGAGGGTAATACTACGACTTCGAGTGAACGAATTCGAGGGCGAAGGCCGTGATTGGGAACAGTATATCGACGCTATAAAAGCCTACCTTACTTGGGCAGGACGTCCAACGAGCGAATACGAGGGATGTTTCGAGACAAGAAGACACTATGCTCACGTTGAGCCCTTCCAGGCCTCCGAACTGAAACAGACAACTTTCCACGTCGTCCTCGATATGGAGCAGCGCATGCTTGACGAAGCGAATTTTGACGCTCTGCCACACGAAATCTATCGTGTGCGCCGGAATAAGGAGGAGATTTTGTAAGTTACGAGCGGTCTTCTTCTCCCTGAGCCAATCAGCTTAGTCCATAACAGAGAAGTCCGCACGTTTGAAAACCCTCATGAAGCACAGAACGTAATTCGCAAGACACGCGTGTTCACAGACGTTGTATATCCTTGGGCGGGGCAGAAGTACCAGAAGCTTGGAAGGAGGTTGGATGAGGGAAAACCCGAAATCCGTGATCCTCAACCAAGTGTGGTCGCTAGTGGTTGAAGAACAGGAGATCTTTATCAGTGGTCAATGCCGACACATTTCTCAACCTATGGGCAACGAATGTGTCCAACCATATGCCTCACGACATTATGCATGAGGCACGACGCAAGGATGCTAGGCGGTACAACCGGGACTGTTGACAACCTAGTGGCACCAGTGCAAAATTTGAGGACTTCAAATCCTCCGATCGACATCTTGGGAGCGTTGTACACATTCACCATACAGCTCGACATTTCATCGGCCCACATACTCCTGAAGCAAGCTATTTGTTGATACTATCTTAACTTACAACAGAGCTCATAGGCTCAGAATAGCTGTCCCACTCGCACTATTTGTCTTCCCCCTGGTTGCGGAGCACTTTCACTCGTAGAATTCCTAACTTTCTATGAGTGAGTTGATGTAGGCAGTTGATCATCATGATATTCTACTTATTCATGATACGTATCACGTCTCGTTCGTGATATAGAGCTGAAATTAGGAGCCTACTGCTCTGCTTCACAATAATAGTAGCTATTTCCGGGGCCACATGGATTAGGTTTTGCAAGTTTTGCAAGAGACCGGTTTTCAAGGTAGCTGAACTCAAAGAGCATGTATACTAGAACGAGAATCGTTATCCAGATGATGTGTTACATTAGAGCATTCTACCCATCTTACTGATGTTGTACATTCGGATGTGAGCATGCTCGGCATGGTGGTATCATATCAACGTTGCCCTAGTGATACCCTAACGTGCCTAAAAGCGGCAGCTTCGGGTAAGCCCTGACGTTTTTGGAAGGCCAAGACATCAAATCCTACGATACCTGTTCGTGAAACCACACAATGCCCAAATTTGTTCCCCGAGAGCGCAAGCACAAGGTCCTCTTAAGGCAAAAATCCGAGAGCAATGGTGGTCATGGAAAGGGAATCCCCCCTGTGGGAGCATTGGTGGACTCTAACCCAGTCGAGCTTTTACCCAAAACCACGGAAAAAGAGCAGAGGAGACAAGACATGAGACACACTCTGCGAGCTCAGCAACCAAAAGCGTCCGCTAAGAAACAGAAAAGATTGGACAAATACATCGTACGTTTAAATTCACTTTTAATACCTATTGCGTAAGCCGACGCATCTATTAGGACAAGAAACTGCAAAAAGAAGAAAATCTTGATCTCATCAAAAAGCTAGCAGATTCCAAAGTCGATACAGCCCTTTTACGCAGCTCTCGGAGATTGGGCGGTAACAGACCCAAGCGCGAATTGCTGAAGCAGGCTCTGAATGAGACAAAGGCGGGCCTTAATGTAGAAAACAACCGCCAGATACTGTACCAGGAACGAGATGACGAAAGTGACGACTCTGACCTGTACGATGGGCCTAGTGCCGTCTCTTCAGTCCATAATCTGGGAATAATCCAAGTTACGGGTCCTGGCAGTGGGCTCAAGCGGTCACTAGATTCTGATCTTCGTGGCAATCCTATAATCAAGAAGCGTCAGCGAATTGATAAAATCAGGCAGGTTCGACCAATAGTAGAGGTCCCTTGGGAAGGATTCGGTTCAGATGGTGATTCTGATCTCTTCCCTCCCGCCTCACCATCCAATACCTCATCCGCGGGAACGCAGACTGGCTCTGATGAGGATTCTCATGTAGACAGCGATTTCTCGGAAGAAACCGACCACGATCACTCTAGCGAGTCAACAAGCGAGGATGAAGTCGATGAAATTGACAGGGAAGATCGTAAGGAAAGATCATCTGCCTTCAAGGCATGGGCAACGCACCAGGTCAACGAGGCCTTGGGATTTACTCCCGTTCATCCAAACACATCAAATGACCCTTCGATCTCGAGAAAGTCAGACTCTAATCTCATGAACCATGAACCACGGCCGCCAGAGCAGGAGCCGCTCCCACCCGAACTCCGTGAAGTTAGTACTGTCCCTGAGCGCAAGGCCTTCCATGTCGATGTAGCACGACCAGCAGAATTCGAAGAGGCTCGCCTAGCTTTGCCAGTCGTTGCTGAAGAGCAAAAGATCATGGAAGCTATCTATAATCATCCCACAGTGGTGATCTGGGGCGCTACTGGAAGTGGAAAGACTACTCAAGTGCCCCAATTTCTATTCGAGGCAGGCTATGGCAATCTTGAGAGCACTACTCCAGGTATGATAGGAGTCACACAGCCTCGAAGAGTTGCAGCGGTCAGCATGGCAAAACGAGTTGGTGATGAGCTCGGCCAAGCAGCGAACAAGGTGTCTTATCAAATTCGGTTTGACAGTTCCGTGAGTGACAATACAGCCATCAAGTTCATGACAGACGGTATCTTGATCAGGGAAATAGCGAATGATTTCGCCTTGCTCAAGTACTCCGTGATCATCATCGACGAGGCACACGAGCGAAGTGCAAATACCGACATACTGATTGGCATGCTCAGCAGAATTGTAGATTTACGAGCCACCATGAGCAAAGAGGATAAGGAGGTCAAGCCATTGAAACTGATCATCATGTCTGCGACTTTGAGGATTACCGATTTCTTGGATAACCCCAATCTATTCCGCAGCGGTCCTCCGCCTTTGATAGAAGCTGAAGGACGCCAGTTCGATGTCATCACCCATTTCGCGCGGCGGACCGAGCGAGACTACGTTGAGGAAGTATTCACGAGGGTCTGTCGAGGCCACAAAAAACTTCCACCCGGTGGCTTCCTTGTGTTCTTGACTGGTCAAAATG
>JAABUL010005145.1_pt1 | contig 16647 bp, 20 predicted proteins | sample 5559151 | NCBI WGS metagenome assembly JAABUL01 (sample SAMN10711876, study PRJNA513368) | rock metagenome | isolation source: Antarctica rocks | place: Antarctica: Victoria Land, Pudding Butte sud | reverse complement strand
TGAAGCAAGTCAGCCGTGGAAGCGGTGAGGGCAAAGGCGAGTTGGCTCGCCTTGACGGAGTAAAGACCGGCGCGCAGATGGGCGGTCAAAAGATTGTCGCCATTATTGTTGTTGCGCAAGGTCGCACGTTGTTAAACTCCCACTTGGTGGTGTGTGGAGTATTGCCAACCGAGATGAGGTTACAATCCAGGCCAGGGACAACAAGGACGCCGTGTAAAAGGAGTTTACCGAATTGCAAATCGCGTTGTTGCTTGCATTCGAGTCGACTTCCATCGATCACAACCTGCTTTGTCGGAATTGACTGCAGACTTGTTAAAAGTTTCTTGTCGGCTACCATGTGATGGGAGAGTCTACGATGAATATCGGCAGTTGAAGAAATTCGTATTTGCATTGAAATCTGGCATCGGATGAATAGTCATTATTGCGTTATCGCTTTTGTTGCTTGCAATGTTGATTGAAGAGGTACTGTCGGTCGGATCTGCATTGACCGCCACCCGTGCATCCGCTTTCTTATTCTCCAGCCGTTTGCGCCAGAGACAATCATTGGTGGAGTGACCATGTGCCTTGTTTTGATCGCAATAAGCTGAAGGATTTGGACCAAGAATGCGATTGCTGGTCTTGTTGTCGTTCTTGTTGTTGTTTCGCTTAACAAACAGAGCGATCGTAGTGTCGTTTGTTTTGCGCCTCGCCCCAGCCTGTACAGCCCCGGCAACATCGGACCTGAGTAGTTCACGCAACCAAAGGTTTTGCTTGATTATCGCAAAACTCTCTGGGAGCGCCATTGTCATCGTGTCACGATCGTGAATTGAAGCTCGGATAATATCGACGAACATCACCGACAATAAGCAACCAGTGCTTATCTCCGGCATTGTACTCTGAAACGGGGTGCAACCTTGTTTGTACTACGAAACGATGCTATCACTGTCAGTATTCCAACGCCTATTGTCCCTGCTCGCCTCTATTGTCCTCGCTACGCTTCCCCTCGCCGACGACGAAACACCATTGAACTCGAAACGAGAAGGACCGAAGATAGGCCTGGAAGACGACGTATAAGAGGGATGGACATGAGAGTCGGGAAGAACCAGCGATTCGAGATTAAAGTAAAAAGTCACTATAGTTACCTAGCCTACTCATAGCCTCTGCATCTCTAGCCCACGCTACTCGACCGGCACTTAACTCGGCTACACCCACGCGTGTCCTCGAGTTATTCCAGCCAAGTTCGACCACGGTAGCCCAACTTTACCGAAGCTTAGACGACCGTCGCCGATTCTAGGAGCTGAGCGTCGGGCCTATTTGCTGGTCGACGTAGCACCGTGACAGAGGTTGTTTCTCGATTGTCCAACATGCGTTAGTGGGAGCACGCTGGATTTACACTCGGAAGATTGATGGGGAGACCGGCAAGCCGCCAGCATAGAAAGCTCGATAGGTGGCTAAGGTGCATGCACTTGAGTCCTTCAAACTGACACTCAACAACAAATTCGAGTGTTCTGACTCTGGACCAGCTGGTTACTCCCTTGGTGTTACCATCTATCGTGACCGACCGGCTCGCAAGCTTTACAACATTATCTCGAGGCAATACTTGATCGGTTTGACTTGACCGATTGCAATCCTGCTCGAAGTCCGCTTCTGTCCGGATTTCGACCAATACCAGCTTCGGAAGAAAAACACCAGGCGGCACGACACCGTGCATATCCCCAGGCAGTTGCTATCCTCTATGCGTCCACTGTAACTAGACCGGATCTGTCTCAAGCGGCTGGCGTTTTGTCTCACGAATCACGCTGGACAGCTGCCAAACACCTGCTTCGCTACATCCGCGGCACATCTGATCTCTGTCTTACCTTTACGGCAGAATCTGGCGATCGAATTGCTCTGGGCTTCGCAGATGCAGACTGGTGTGGTGATCTGGACACGCGGCGCTCCACGACCGGCTATGTCTTCAAGGTTTATGGCGGGACGGTTGCCTGGAAGAGCCGACGTCAGCCAACAGTTGCTCTTTCAAAGGTTGGACATAAGGGTCACTGGTCTCAGATGACGAAATCGCCTTTCGGCTCAAAAGCTTGTGTATGCATGATGATATATCGGAAGCCGAGCTGCTCTACACTCTGGGGATAATTTATTTGCGAAGCTGAAAGCGCTCAATATACAATGTGAAGGAAGACAAAAAGGTTGCGCTACAGGACTTCAAATCGGTGATCGTGGTCGAAGCAGTCGCCCTGTCATTTCTGGGCTCGGATCGGGGCACGGATACACCAGACGACCAGCCTCTGTGCGACCAGGACCAAGCCCTGTTTTTGTGGCTCCGATGCCCGCTAGGGGTGTCTCGATGGGATCGAATGATGAGAGAGTTGATGGGCCAGAAACCACGGCGATAGCAGCAGCAGCCCGACTCCTTTTGCCGGGAGGAAATGGTGTCTCGAATCGCCCAACAGGCCCGGTACTCGTCGACGATATGGACGATGCATCGGAGGCAGTGGCTGAGGAGGACGAGCCGAAAGACTGAAGCGATGAAGTGGATCCTGAGTTGGAAAGCGGAGGTGGCAGATCAGAAGGAAACGCCATGTTTGAAACCGCGATCGCTTGGTCACCAGGTGAGGTGCGAAGATGCTGATCCATGGTCACGCGCATGGGTGCTTCGTTCGTAGAGTCGTTTGATCTGACGAGGGTCAATTCTCCGACGCCTGTGATTGGCGTGGAAGATGGCTGTGGACGCGGAATAGGGCGTGAGCGACCCACTAGAGGCGAGTCTTCGGAGTCAGAGTCACTGGGTGTGGGAGGAAGGAAATCGTCGTGATCAGGGAGGGAGTTAATCCCCACTAGTCGCGATGAGTGTCGTGGTAAGAAGTGGCGCCGAGATCGCGGAGTCGATACACCACTGACTCTGTCGTCGTTGATGAACTCGGCAGTCGCAACCGCGGTTACGATGGGCGATGGTGAACGCGGGACTCGTTGATGCGACATCGAAAGATGTAATGTGCGTGCTATAGCTATTAGGTTTCGATCAGCATCTAGCCGACCTTAACACGGTACTAACCATAAGCGATGATGTCGAGCGCTATACAAAGAGCAAAAGGTGCAGCTAGAAAGAAAGCCGCCAATCGACAAGTGAACGGAAGCTGCAAAAGCAGTGGTTCACAGTGTAAGCGGTAGACGTAAGCCGCAGGGTATTGACACCAACATAGCTGAGCAAGCCTGGCAACGGTGGTAACAGACGAGCCCACATTTGCGCCAACGCTTCAATCATGCCCGAGATTTGATGAACCGGGATGGAGGCCTTGGTGGTGGCGAGCATGATGAGTAAAGGTGCTGTCATGTAGGATACGTTGAACATTTCCGACAGAAACAGGAACATCCTAAGCCGGTTGGCGGTTCAGAAGGAGTGTTGGATTGGAAAATAGCAAGAGAGGTCGAGGGAGGCCGAAATGCTAAAGGGGGAGTGACTCGTCAGTCAGCAAAATCGACATTCTTATCAAGGAGTCAGAGAAGGAGGAGGACTCACGTTTTTGAACGAGCGCCCTGCAGATTCACAAACTGTGTGACACACCGAAGGTCAAGCGCTGTATCATATGCACATGGGTCGGCTTGCGTGAGATAAACGTTCAAGAGGTACCAAAGTATTGCGATGGAGCGATCAATGGAATCGATACGATGGTACCTTCAAGGGCTACGAAAAGATCGAGATTGTCTGCTGAGACGCAAACAGGCAAGGCATCTGTTACGCATGGGTGACAAGGTGTTGAGGTCAGAGGGAAGAAAAGTAAGTTATGGGAACGGACGGCGGATTAGGTCTCGGGCAGAATTCGGGGACGCGCCGAGTGCTCACGTGGCCTTATCGGAGCGCGCTATGACTACAAAAGTAAGATGCTGTGAAGGATGCATCCATTGAAGGGAGGCTAGTGGAGAGGGCTAGCGAGACTACAGCGCCCGCGCGGTCCATCTCCCGGGCGTCTGGCATTCACGCCCTAATGATAGCTGATCATCAAGAGCTACGGAATCAGTCCGAAGACTTGATATCACTGTTTGGATCCCAAGGCGTTCCTTGCAGTCCTTCCTGGCGGTGAAGCGGATGCTCATCTCGCGCCTGCTCTAGTAGCGTTGACAGGCTCTGATTGGCTGCGATAGCTTTCTGAGCAAGAGCTTTAGACGCAACAGAATCGAATCCGACGACAGGAAGAGCTCACCTTGAGGCATTTTTGATACGTCCGCCATGACTCGCCGCAAGCCCTCTCATAATCCTCTGCCTTGATCTGCGCTCTGGTCTTGCCAGCGGTATCGACTGCTTTCGTAGGACCGGAGGGAATTACGGTTGTATCCTTTTGAGGCGAGTCCAAGGGATCCTCGTAAGGCAAGTCTCTGGGTTCCTGATGGCGGGGTCTCTGTCGGAAAGCGGATGCCCAACTGGTGATGAGATATTGGCGACGAGGTGGATCTGCGGACGAAGGTGAGGCACTCTCGGTAGGCGAAGAGGATCCGGAGGAAGATGAAGAGGTAGAGACATGAGAGCCGGATTCGTATGAAAAGCTGGACCTTGACGCGTCCAGAGCTGGTTGGAGGTAACCCTCAAACCATGAATTGAAGCAGGAATCGTATCGATGTTTGAGCGGAGTACAGTCCGCGGAGAGGGACCTAAGATCATCCCGGCCATCAGTGACACCTTCCTAGTGAACGGTCACAGCGCACTCACTCCATCGCTTTGGAAGCAGAGGAGCGAAGTGAGATTATACTCTCCATGCTTTATAGTACCCAATGATGACATCACGTGACATGAAACGCCTGAGAGAATGCATTGATATGATGAAATGCTGGGTGTACAAGCTGTAGCCAAATAAATTTCTATGCTCTCTCTGCAAACCTCTCGATCTCATCATCATGTCGAGCTCTGCTTGGTTCTCTTCCTGGCCACTCTTCCTCCGACCGGCAAAGTCGCGGCGTTCCGACGGTCCTGCTGAAGTCCGCCCTGCTCATCCGGGCTCATCAAGTCTCACCCCTCTATGTAAGATTCATCATCAAGAGACCGTTGGGGATTGCTGAGCTCTAGCTGAGTTTCCCTGTCGAGACGATAACCGAGCGATTCCATCTCGTCCTTGATCAGCCTCCATCGCTTGTCCTGGACGTAAACGCATCTGCGCATCAAAGCTTGATAAACACCATAAGGTGGTTTGATTCCATCGGCCTTCATCCTTTCCAGGTAATGAAAGGCATCTTCGTAGCTGGGCTGAGTGAGACAAAGCATTATCATTTGACGATAGGTCGTGACGTCCGGGGTGATGGACAGCGCCGACATTTCCGAAAGGATGGTATCGCCCAAGGGTCGATGTCGGGCTTGGACGCATCCTTGAAGTACGACGTTGAAGGTCTCGCGGTCAGGCGACAGACCGAGTTCAGCAGCGGCCGCTTGCGTGGCTCGGACCCGCTGCAGATCCCCCATCCGAACGCTGGCCTCGATGATAGCATTGAGAGCGACGATATCGACGTGGTGGCCGGATTGATGCATGTCCTCCAAAGCGTAGAATGCTTGGTCGATGAGATCGACGGTTGCAAGGGCGGACACAATTGGTTCAGCGGTGATCATGGATGGAGTCATGCCCGCTTGTCGAATAGAAGAGAGCACTTTGAATGACTCGGGCAGTTGACCGGCAGTGACGTAAGCTTCGAGTAATGGAACCAAGTGCAACTCTTGCGGCCGTATGGCGAGATCCGGCAGGACAGCCAGCGCTTTCGTGGCAAGATCTGGCTTTCCCCATCGAGCCGCCACATTGAGGACGGTGAGAACCAGACCTTCGTCAGGCGTGTAAGCTTTCGATTGGATAGCGCGATCCCAGGCGATCACTACACCGCTAAGCTGCCTTGTCAGTTGACCGCTGGATCGAGGTGGACGTACGTATTGATTATCGGTGCTAGCCATCAGTATTTGAATCCAGATTGCAGTATCCGCCCGCTGTCCATCTCGCGAAATCGCCTCCACCTTTTCCACCATTTGCAAAGCGAGCCTCGGACAGCCCCACTCACATGCCAGCCGAACAAGATGCTTCAGCAGAGCGGTGTTGGGGGTCATCTCACGCTCAAACATCTCGTGCATGACCACGACAAGCTGCTCGAGGTTAGAGGAAGCGATGGCGGCTCGTGCGATGGCGGTATACATGGATAAAGTGGGCTGAATCGAATGGGCAGAAAGCTCCACGAAGATTGAGTGGAGTATTTGTGGATATACAGAGGAGAACTGCGAGGTTTAGATTGGGACTCAGTCATACGGATGACACACCCTCATGAGCTGCTCGAAACCCTCAACTCCGAGATCGACACCACCCGCTTCGGCATCACGCAGAGCAGCCATGGCCAGATGCCAACCGACTCCTTCCGGGCGAAAGTCGACACCATCCTCGTTACTTTCTCCAGCTGTCCCACTCCTTCCCGATCCCCCTCCACGACGTAAGGTATATTCAGTTACGCATCGCAGGACGGCATGATAAGCGGTACCGGTCGGTCGACGGGACTGGATCTTCAATTTGAGCAATGTTTGCAACAGGGTCGGCAGGTCTTCTTCGGGCTGTTCGAGCGAGGCGCGGGCTTCGGTCGTATTCAGCTTCCTTCATGAGATATTCGAATGAAGTTTCCTACCTCCGAGCTTGGGTGACGTTGTCCTTCTTGACGATGGTCCAGCGATGGCAGCTAAGCTCTCTGCTCGTTGGACTGCTCTAACGGTGAGCGGGTCTCGGAGCTAGAGAAAAAGTCACGCTTCGACTTACCTGAGCAGGTGACGATACTCCTTCTGCCAGACCTTAACCACCCAGTCGGGGCCTTCCTTGACATGATCCAAGCCATGGAGGGACCACTGCCAAGAAATTACCCCGAAGAATTCAGTACCCAAACGACCATGATGATTTGTCATTTTCGCTATCAAAATCGACTGCGGGCGGTCGTACACCCCGAACTCAAGTAGTAGTAGCAGGATCCATTTCCTTCGCTCGTACAATTAAATATCGTTCATCCTTCGAGCACGAGTAGCGCTCCATTCCCTTTTCTTGACATTCCTTCATCTCAGGTCAAAAATCTGCCCATCATTCTCGTCTCACGCTCTCGTCTCATGTTTCCGCCACCAGCCGTCACATTGACGACACCTCAATCCCCTTCTCGAGCTCGTTCCGTCTCACAACCTATCCGAGAGGATGTCGCATCGGATTTCAACATGTCCTCCTCTCTCCAAAAACCTTCGAGATTAGGCATCCCTCGCTCTCAATCTTCGAGCTCCATTCAACGTGGTTCAGCAAACGCATCCGCCATCAATGGGAACGGTAACATCAATACGGGTACGAATATGAATAGAGGTTCAAAGGGAAGGGCGAGAAGTTCAAGTCTGGTGACGGTGACAGAAGTCGGTGGAGATGATCCAGAGAACGTGGTGGACCGGCTAGGAGTCGGTACAAACGAGAACGCAGCCTGGGTTAATGCACCAGGTTTGTCGAGAGATAGCCACCAGCAATCACAAAGCGGTATTGACTGAGACCATCGACTCCTAGGCGCTTGGCTTATCCATCCTACCCTCATCCTGCTCGCAAAGGTGCTCGTCGACGCGATCCCAGGCATGACACAAGATGTCAGCTGGACCATCGTGAACCTCGGTTACATGGCGGTGAGTTCAACGGGCATTCCAGTGTACCCAGCTAAATGATCTTTAGCTCTCCTTCCTGATGTTCCACCATGTGACCGGCGCTCCCTTTGAATCGACGTGAGTAGCTGGACCGTCCCCCGTCCTTGTCTGGATAGAAATGCTAATGCCTCTACTGCAGCCTGACGAGCGGAGGCGCTTACGACGAGTTGACTCTGTGGGAGCAAATTGATTCTGGGGCACAGTACACACCCGCCAAAAAGTGGCTCACCAGCGTTCCCATTGGACTGTGAGTGAGCTGGTTTCGAATACGCGATACTGAGCCGTTTCCCAGTTTTCTAATTTCCACCCATTACACGAGATACGATTATATGTTGTTCGCTCTCAACTTCGCCGCCCTTGTCTTTGTCCTCTTTCCAAAGCTTCCCGTCGTACGTGGATGACCATCACCATGAGATTTCGACCGCGTGCTGAAAAATACCTCAGCTTCATAGATTGCGCTTTCAATTCCTGCCCACAGCTACAAACACCGACGCCATGCCCACTCCTGTTCCGTCCCGACCCCCTTCACCTCATAAAAGTGTGGAGAAGGTGTCATCGAAGCCTCAGACAACCGGTGTCAGGCAGGATAGCCGCTAAACGCTGCATCATGTATAACGTCCAGTCTGCCCGTATTGCCGCGGATTCAGGATTTGATTCTGCCCGGTTTTGCCGCGGATTCAGGATTTGATTCATGTCCGCTGCGAAGCTTGAGACTGACTTCTCTTTCACGGCCATTCTGGCAACAACTGAGATAATCACGTGGTAGACCAGCATGGAGCACGGTGAGTCGGTGACATCCCGGCTGATTTTACAGGCAACGCCATCTGCATCCACTCTTCACATTATGCACTTCTCAGCTGCTCGCCATCCCGCCCCTACTCCACGCCATTACTCGAGACCATCGACAGCCGCATCGACAGCCTGTTCCTGCTGCATCGGCTTGACGCCCTGATTCGAGGATCTAGTGTATCCCTGTGAGTCATCGAGGATCGCTCCCCCGCCGATCGTGTCTTTGAGACCGTCAACCTCCTCTGCAATGACAATCGTCAGGAGGCTTTAGGGGTGTAATAAGGTCACAAACGCTTGGAGACCTCCCCAGTAGCCTCGCTCTGCTCGGCCATCGCATCCTCCTTCTCCACGTTCAAATTGGTCTCGGGCATCTCCGCCTCCGCCTTGTTGACAAACGCATCATCGGACGACATGGTGGGTGGTTTTGGGGGTCAAGTACTGGGGTAAACAGGTGGTGTTGACAATATGAGATTCTGATGTGTAGGTGGGGGTGCGAGCAGATCGATCATGAAGCGATCTTGAAATACTGTCTTACGGAAGTTTACCCTGACGTAAATGATGGGTTAGATGATGTCACAGACGATAAGAGACCATATTCCAATCGACGGGATATGCCGATCGGCGCTGAATTATGGATATGTAAGGGAATGCTCTACCGAGCCGACGTTTTTTTGACCAATCTCTGCTTGTCCGCTTTGGGCATTTTGGTCGTACGCTTCTCCCGCTTCTCATCCTTCACCGCCTGCTTGCGAGCCTGCACACGATTTCAGTCATGAGCATTGCCCATAAATGCATATATTGACGCACCTTCTTCGCTTCTTTGTTCTCAAAGCGGAAGCCCCGTGGCCGTCTCTCGCTCGCTTCGTCTTCCAAGTCTTTTCCGTCCATAAGACTCTCCTCTGAGACCTCCTCATCAAAGCGGACAGTCTTCTGCAGTCTCCGGGAAAAGGTTTCCTCGTTTGCGCTTCCTTCTATCCCACTAGCAGGATGATCGGTGGCTTTTGGAAGTCCTGAATGATACATTCCGGAACGGCCAACATAGATGAGCTGCTCGCCTTGCCCGTATTTGAGTGTGTCGACATCGCGTTCTGGATCGTGCACCTCGCGAAGACTTCGGGGGATAAACGAGGACATGAACACGGCTTCGTCGCCAATTGATTCCAGGCAAGATCCTTGAGTAGACCACTCGGCGTTCGATCCGCTCTGCTGAGCAACCCCGGCAGCATCCATGGCATTTAGCCACGCGCGAGCGACGTCCGTAAGCCTCCGTTCTCCTGATCCCCCTGATTCATCTTCTCGCGATAGGCCATCCACGGCATCGCCAACTATAAAATCCCATGTTTGCCGCATACCCAAAGTCTTGACTTCGCCCACAGATCGTCGAGCGAAGAAGTCATTGATGTTGCGAATGTCTGATCGCAAGAAATCGAAGGTGCGAGGGTGATCGTGCTCCACAGATTGAGACACATCGATGATATACAGGTGTGAGTCGTGATACCTGTTATGTCAGTCACGACCATCCCCGGGGACGTACAAGATATTATACTCGCTCAAGTCTGCATGAACGAGCTTGCATTGCTGGTATAGTTGTCGCATGATTACGAGCGTCTCCACATATAGGTCAGCCAGCTTGCTGACGGGAATCTCGGCGTCTTTGAGCCTTGGGGAAGGGCTATTGGTCAGCCGCTGCCACAGGCTGGAGATACTCACTGTTGTCCATCGCCTAGAAACTCCATCACCAGGACATTCTCCTTCACTTCGAAGACTCTTGGAGCTCGTATACCACCTTGCTCCAAGCGACGAAGGTTCCTCATTTCCTTCTCTGCCCATACTCGGACCATCTTCCTGGGGTTCTTTGCAGATGTGTATTCACCTCGAAAGCGATGCTCGCCAACAATGTAATTCTGGCGGGATCGAAAGTTCAAAATCGATGTACGGTAGATCTTCACCGCCAAAGCATGGGGTAATGGTGATGGCTGTGTGGCGAAAGTCGGCGGTCCTGCGGCGTAGTAGACATTTGCCTGCCATTTAGCCAGGTCGATCCCAAGTTAACTTACTTCTTTGCCCGTACTGATACAGTATCCAAGCTTCCCCATTACACCTCGATTCGTCAGAGCGGAAAGGGCAAGCCGAGTCCGGCTATCGAGCACCTGCTCGTGTGTCGCGCGGTCGCTCTTATCCTTGTCCTGCCGGTCGAGCGAAGATTTAGGGTTCGCCGGCACCCCACCGGTGAAGACAGCTGATTTCGTGAGCCGCCTAGATGCTACCGTCGCGGGTCTTGGCCCGCCTTTCGCTGTAGACTGATGAAAATTACGAGCTGGAAGCGGGGGTCTCCCGCCTGTCGTACCGGTCAATCCCATGGGAGAAGACGTTGACTGGACGGCAGCATGCTGCTGACGGAGCCGATTGTAGTGTTTGGTGAAGTCTCAAATGAAGATCAGCTTGATCTTCAGCACCAAACCGGAGACACATACCTCCATGGGCCATCTCCCAGTCCTCATCTTCTACCTCCCAGTCTTTCTCATCCTCGTCCTTGTCGTCGTCGGTATCGAGGAGCCCAGACGGGGAGACCTGCGTGGAGCTATGCTCGCTCGCTCCGTCGCGTGGAGTCCCTGTTTGCTCATCTGCGAACACTTCCTCCCCTTCTTCCTCTATGTCCTCCTCGATACTCGATCCACTGTGGTCCTCGCTTTCGACGCTCTCGCCGACATCTGTGACGTCGACATCTGGGCGTTCGTCGATATAACCTTTTCCGTCTTGCCGACTTGGCCGGAGACTTGGGCTGATAACTGGGTGATTCGTAGTACCTTCTACAATTTTGGGAGAGTCGCTGTCGTTCCCAATGAGAGCCTGCTCGTCATCATGTCGACCGTTCGCCATACCGCGGGAAAAAATGGGGAAAGATGGAGTCACGTGCCTGATCCCTTGCGAGTTAATACCCGGCCGGGTTCAGGCACGGGGAATCTGACGTCGGGGGTGGCGGGAGCTCGTGACGGCAATTGCTCTCCCCTTTGAATTGTTTCCCTCTTGTTCAACACTGAATATCAGTATTATTACCTATATTTGCCATTACCAGATACCATGTCACCTCTTCCCGAAGTTCTATTCGATGTCGCAAGGAATCCCATTTTGGCAGGTAAGCGTTTGGTTTCTGTACTACTGGGCTATCCATCACAAGCCTGTTTCCATTCCGCTTGAGCTGCTCTGACCTCCTGTTTCTGTCTGTATAGTGGGGCTACCTATTGGCCTCGGTGTCATCAGCGGTATCATCACTGGGCAAACCTCAAGGAGTACTTGGTTCACCGTAAGTACTCCACGTCACCTTTTCCAACCTGGCATCTCACATATGGGCGTTCAGACCATGTCACCGCCGCCAGGCAATCCGCCCAAGGAAGTATTCGGACCCGTCAGTGGCTTTCTACCTGACAGCTCGAATCTATTCCCATGATGTACTCTTCACAGGTCTGGACCGCTCTATACGGTCTTATGGGATACGCTTCTCACCTCGCCGTGAGGTCCTTCGACAGCGCTGTGACGCCGCAGGGAACGTACGTTATCCTCCCGGCTCTGGAGTTTGTTCTCATCCTGGACATAGTGCTCAAGCCGACCAAGCGCTCCAGCTGTACTATGCTCAGCTTGCGCTTAATATGCTCTGGACACCGCTGTTCTTTGGCGGTACGTTTACCTGAGGTAGCTGACAGGCCCTAACGTCATCGTATCATAGCCAAGCAGAAGGAGGTAGCCTTTGGCAATATTCTCGCTCTCACTGGGACCGTTGTCGCCATGACGGTATGCGAACGTGCTTGGCGCTTCTTCGCGGCTAATTTTGCCGGACCACTTTTTCTCTCGCAGGTCAAGATGCACGGCCTCAACACGCCCTTCAGCACCACCTGGTTCCTGGCACCGTATTGCGCATGGCTTGGCTATGGTGCGTTCCTTCTATGCGCCATTTGCAGCTTTTGATTGACATTCATTCCCACATTGCGCAGCCACCTATCTCAACGCCGGTTTCATCTTCTAGCAAGTATACATTCCTTTGGTAGCCGGCCATCTGACCTGTTTCAGCAATCGCAACCGCAAGGATTTCTGAGCGAGAAAACATATTTTCTGCGAGCTCGAAATGCGGGTTCGTTGTCTGATGGGGTCGGAAAGGGCGGGCAGAGAACTGGATGTGTGTATTCGTGTGTACCTTCGGAGATGTTGGTTGAGATTGATAACATGTGTCCAAGGGGAAAGATCGTATCAAAGCCGTTTGACCAGGTCATCTTGGAAATCCTTCCCTCGAATCAATGAACATCACGCACTCCTCCAGCTGTTCGCTCGTTGACACTTGCCGCTTTCTCTCTTGTACAACAATGTCACCAATCGTCCTAGACTGAAGGTGAAGTCGATCTATGCTCGACCCATGGGGTATCAATCTTCCACCGATTACCCACCTTCCCCTCGGATGTACCTCAATAGCAATGCAGCTACTTCATCTCGAATCCCTACACTTCGGGTCAATACGTATAGCCTCACTTTAGGCTCTTCTTACCGCTCAGTTGGTTCATCATCACCTTCACGAGCAGGCAACTACCGCAATCCGCCCCTCTATCATCTTCCCGCATTTCTCGATTCTCCAGGACCGAGTTCGACGATGAGTCGGGCACGCCCTGGAGGACTAGCAGGTATTGCTGTCGGTCTCGTCGTTGTCGAGAGGTCTCAACAGGTGAATTCATGGCGAACCTGAAACGGGTCCCGCAGCTCCTGCGCAAGGTAAACAAGTAGGTGCAGCAGTCTCAATCAACCCAGAGAGGCTTCAATGAGGCGACTAGAGCTACCTACGACCACCGAGGCTCGGCAAATGACCGAGCTGCGCTCCAGACCAGGCGACATCGATCTCCTGATAACGCGACCCCTCCCTTCCCCCAAAGTCCGTAGCGGGCGAGACGGCAGTACGCTCGTACAAAGTTTCGACGGGGTTGATAGCCCGAGGAGGCCAGATGTGAGTGGTTGACGTCCTGAATAGGCTGATATCGTCCAAGGAGCTTCGACTCTTCGCTCATCACTGCCGTCCATTCTACTTCTCCTTCACATCGTCACCAGACTCCGCAGCGTACATGTCTTCGACGCTGGCCTCTTTGCCTCCGCCGCAAAGGACAGCGTACACCCGCTTAGTTTACAGTCTTCACTCCGCTCACTCGCTCATCTACACCATCTCCGAATCCGGATCTCGTCCTTTCATACCCTCATCTCATTTACCGTCGCCTCGGCTTCTTTAAGCCCTCTCGTTCGCTCCGATCCCGTCAGCACCAAGGCTAGGCAGGAAAGGCAGGACCGTCCGGGTCGATTCATTAAAACGTGCTGCACGACCAGCACTGGCGGTGTGGAGCCGTTCTTTCGAGGTCTTTGGGCTGTCCTGAGGACCCAGAGTAGAGGTGATGGTAAGCGAGGAGGTGCAGGAGAAAGGCGGGTCGTCTGGGAGATCGGTGACGCTGTCTTCCTCGAATCAGGGTGAGTTCAATGTTGCTTGTGCCTGCTGATGGATCCCCAGCGGAGTTTTCATTCTCGAAGTGGTGGATATACTCAAAGGCGTACTCGGCTTTGACGACCGACCCCTCACCTCACATCGCCACCAAAACTGCGCCGCACCCGTACCATTCCACGCTCCTCCTCTGATGCCCTTCTATACCGGCCTATTGCCTCTTCCAATAGCCAGTCCCGATCGGGAGCAGCTCCACTATCCAAGCTACCAGCCAGACCCTCGCAAGTACACGAGGAGAAACTGTCGTTCGTGGTGCAAAATGTTGCTGGCGCGAGCCTCCCTCCTCTACCTCCTCGAAGACTGAGCGACCTAGCGAGTTTTCTCGCTCGAGGGCCATTTCGAATCCCTTCATTGATCCTCGGGGTGGCATCTCGCCACAAACCGTCCAGATGCATTCTGGTCGCGGACAGCCTCCAACCACACCTCAGTCTCGTCGCCAAATCTCGCAACAAGCGACTGTGCCAAATCCTCTTCAGCCTGCTATGCACCTGTCCGATTACCAGTCGTCATATGGAACCGAAACTGGCAGCAATACTATATCACCGCTTCTGCATGAATCCCGTCTCAACCCCAGGAGCGCCCTCAGTGGCTGGGAAAAGCCTGCCGAGCGCACTGAGCTGCTCTCATCCATTCGCCCCTTCAGCGCGGAGCAGATTGCGGATGATACGAAGCCGCTTCCTGGCGGACAGGTGGACCGCACAAAGAGCCATGGAAGCCCTGGACGTGGGGTAAACCTTCTCACCGAGACCGTCATGCCTGGTTCCGCTGCCATGGAGGACGACGAAGGCGATGATCCCACCGAGGACGACATTGCAGCCGAAGTAGCGGATCTCGACAGCCAGCGCTTTCGCCTATGGGTCTTTCCGGCTCATATCAATGATCAAGAGGCTGAGGGTTTGATGAAGCTGTTCCCCCGCTCAATCCCCCGGCGCAAGGATGTGCGAATCCCCTTTGTCCGACCCCGAGACCGGAAGCGAGGGCTGGAGAGCCATAAGCGTGGAGGGATAACCTATGTCTGGGTGCCGAAGGTGGAGAGCGAATCTGAAGAGGGTGTTTTCCGGCATGGAACAGGCAGGCTGTGGGCGGGGACTGAGAAGCGGACCAAGAGCTGGGAGGCAGCCAGTGGTTCAAATTTGTTAGGTGGTGGTGGAGATTGTTTGCGATGGGGTGAAGAACACGGACTGCATGCTCATTCCACCGCTTCTTCCACCTTGGCCCTCTTCACCTGATGGTCCTCTCCGTTTTCGTTGGGCCGTTTCTCACCTATTTCTGCTGATCGCGCAACTGTAGCATTTGCTAGATTCCCCTCTCTCTGCTTGTTCTTCAATGCCACCACGGCTCGGAAATCGTCCTGGCTTCTAGTACCGGCGTTTTGACTGCTCGATGAGGCCAATACTGCGGGCAGGGCCTTGTCAATGAGGGGTGCCTGACGTCCTTTCCCAATACCTGGTTTTCGAGCCACACGAGGCGCGAACGAGAGGGATGATGACCGAGGTGGTTGTGCGTCCGATCCATGGACTGGCGGTGGAGGACCTCGCCTGCCTTGAGCGGTAAATTCGATTGTCACTCCCTCAAAGATGAAAGGCTCCGGACGGAGTACAAGCAGTCCAGCGTCCTGGTCTTGGAGTCACCTTTTCTCAAGGAGATTGCAAATTCATGACTTACGGCTTGCGACTCAAGCTCTGCGATGGCTTCGCGAGAACTCAAAAACATCTCCAGTCTCTTGACAGGGATGACCTTCTCTAAAGCTTGTTGCAGCAGACCCTCTTGAGTGCTTTCAGGTAGATTGTGCAGTCGGACAGTCCTCGCCCGCTTGTCCGCCGCTTGGCGAGCCCCGATGGCCGAGTGCCTCAAGGTCAGCTCCGCGGACCTCGAGCAGACTCACGTATGGGAAGACTTTTTGTTGGCATGGTTCGGATCGCTGATCTCCAGCTTGAGGAATCGACCATTCAGCTGCGTGCCGTGCAGCTTCAAACAGGCTTGCGCATCTGCCTGTGTACTATGAGCTAGGTTGCTGCCGAAGAGGCGAAGATCTACCTCTGAAACCATGTCAACGAAAGCGAAACCCTTGCAGATGCGCTTGAGTGGGTCCCAGCCCAGCTTGACACTTCGGATCGTCCCATGCTATACATCAGCTATAAGAGAGCTTTCTCGACTCACGGGCCTGATAAGCTCCTCCACGTCCTGCTGCTTGGTCTTCGCCGTGAGGCCGCCAACGAAAAGGGTTGTCTTGGCCGCAGCGGCGTCGGTCCTTTGGGTTTTGGCAGCTGGGTCTGATATAGCTACTGACAGGCCAAAGCCGCCATCCATCTTCATCCCGTTGAGGACGAGAGCATTTTGGGCGGAAGCCTGCCAGGGATCAGCCGCGTGGCATATTGGACATGTGGACTCACCGGAGAGTCCATCGTTATATAGCAGAACCGTCTATCTGCTGCATACTTTCGGCTCGGCCAACGGATCTGAAGGATGCTCCCGTACTATAATCAGCTTTGCTCCATGCTCATATCCTCACCTGCGAGAACATTTGACGAAGAGCGGCGTCGTCAATCTCGCGGGCGAAATTAGTCACAAAAAGACTCGATCTCCATAACATGGATACAGAGACTTCACGTCCGTCCAGCTTCTTGTGGTCTCGGAGCAAAGCTGCCGGTACAGCTTCGACTTGGCGAAACTCTACGAGGGCGGCATT
>JAABUL010005144.1_pt1 | contig 16652 bp, 14 predicted proteins | sample 5559151 | NCBI WGS metagenome assembly JAABUL01 (sample SAMN10711876, study PRJNA513368) | rock metagenome | isolation source: Antarctica rocks | place: Antarctica: Victoria Land, Pudding Butte sud | reverse complement strand
GCGTGTCGCCCGAGCCCGAGGTGGCGAGGCCAATGTTACCGTCAGCGTAGCGGTAGGCCGTGCCGTCCGGCGCAGCGATGTAGGTCTCAGCGCCCTTCAGCGCCACCACCGCCCGCGCCTCGCGCGCCGCCCGCCGCGCCATCCCAAGCGGGTCGGCCTCTATCTCGTCCCGCTCGACGCCCAGCAGTAACGCCAACTCGACCAAATGCGGCGTCAGCACGGCGTTGCCTTTCAGGTGGTGCAAGGCGCGTCTATCCTCCGACACGGCGGCCAGCGCCGCGGCGTCCAATACCAGGGCCGTGTCCGTCACGCGGGGCAGCAGCTGGCGCAGCAACGCCTGCGCCGTCGGGACATCAAGCATGCCCGGGCCGATGAGCGCGGCCGCCGCGCCCGCTATCGCCTCGGCCAAGCGCTCGGCCGCCGACGGGTCGATGTCGCCACTCGCGGTCTGCACCAGACCCAGCGCGCGCACTTCCGGGACGGCCACCGCGACCGCCCCGGCGATCTCGCGGCAGGTGGCGATTTGCAGCTTACCGGCTCCCGCGCGCAACGCGCCGACCCCGGCCAGGATGATGGCGCCGGGTATCTCGATCGAGCCACCGGCGACGAGCACAGCGCCGCGCGTGTCTTTGCCGCGCCCCTGGCTCGTATCGTCGTCGGGTCGTGGCAGCGGCCAACCGCGCAACAACTCCGGCGTCACCGCGACGGGCGTGTTATCCTCCAGCGGTCTTGGCATCGGGCTCCTTGGTCACTCTCTCCCCAGCTTCCTCAAGCGGGGCTACGTGGTTGAAGAGGCGCAACGCCAATTTGCCGTGCGTGCCGAGCGCCGGGTCGAACTGATACGACGTCACGGAGCAGTTGGCGACCTCCTCGGCGCGGTCGATGGCCAGGATATCCTCCTCGGTCATGCGCTCAAGTAAGTAGCGGACGCACAGTACCACGACCGAATGGCACACGATCAGCACGCGCTCCTGGCTGTACGCGCGCGTCAGTGTGTCGATGGCGCTGCGCAGACGCAGGATCACATCACACCAACTCTCGCCGCCAGGCGGGCGATGGTAAAACTTACCCAGCAGACGGCGCGCCTCGGCCTGCGCGGGATAGCGCTCTTGAATGCCGCTCGTGGTCAGGCGATCGAGGATACCGAACTCCTTCTCGCGCAGCCGCTCGTCGACGATCAGGGGCACAAGGCCAGGGTTGATCCCCGCGCTCTCCCGCAGTATCTCCGCGGTACGCCGGGCGCGCACGTACGATGAGGACAGCATGACCGTCGGCCGCTCGTCGAGGGGCAGCGCTTCGAACCAGCGGCCGAGGGCGGCCGCCTGCCGCTCACCGAGCGCGGACAAGGGGACGTCGACGTCGCGTAGGGGGATGTCGATCACGGCCAGCCCCTCTTTCAGCGCGGCGTCGCGCGCCACATTGCCCACGCTCTCTCCGTGGCGCACGATCCACAACACATCCGGCCACGTCTGCTCCCCACTCACCGCGACACCCACTCCCCCACATGCCCGTTGATCCAGACCGCTCCCCTGCCGGTGCCACCGACGAGCAGCTTGTGGCCGCCGACCTATCGTCTAGGTCAAGAACCGTACCACCTGGGGTGGAACGGCGACGGAACGGGTCCAGCGATGCGAGGGGACCGCGGCAGGCTCACTCGGCCCGGTAGCCGACGACCGCGCCCAGGATCGCGCCGTACAGCCAATGGGCCAGCACCATGACCTGCGGGCGACCCGGCCGGTCACGTGCGGGCGGCGGTAGAATCCCCAGGGCGGGAATCCAGCCCTGGTAACTGGTTGCCCAGATCAGGCTGGCGAAGAGGACGCCCTGCAGCGTGGATCCAAGCGGCACAGGGAGGCGACGGGACAGCAGGCCAAAGAGCGCTCCGGCCGTACTCCCGAAGACGAGATGCAGCGCGACCGCCAGGACGGCTTGCTCCTTCCGCGTTCTCCGCAGACCGAGGGCGTCAAGCCCCGTCCCGACGATGCGCGCGGGTGGTTGGTCGCCTAATGCGCCGACCTTCTGCGCGGCCACCATGACGATGCTCATGGCGATGGTCCCTAGACCGCCGCCGACGGTCCCATCAACGAGGGCTCTGACATCACGCTGCATCTCGACCTCCTCCTCTCCCGCCGTCAGTGGACGCTCCGTCACTCCCGCCTAGCCGGTCAGGCGTCCGCGGCACGAGCGCCCTCGGTGCGGTGTGTCTCTCGCCCGTAGACCACGCCGCCACGCTGGCCCGACCGCCCTAGCGCATCCGTCCGTGAGCATCCGTCACGCTCTCTGTCCCAGCGGCGATGTCTCGTACTGGGCGAGCAGATCAGCCGGATCATCGTAGATAGCCCGCGCGCCGGCCAACCGATCATCGCTGAACCCGCCACAGCGGACAGCGATGACGCCGACGCCGACCTTGCCCGCCGCCTCGATGTCGTAGGGCGTATCCCCGACCATGAGCACCGCCTCGGCCGGTAGCCCGATGCGCTCTAGCGCCACCGCCACGATGTCCGGCGCCGGCTTGGACGCGGCGGCGTCCTGCGCCGTAGTCCGCTCGGGGAGCAGGTCGTCGACCCGCGCGCGCTTGAGCAGCGCCTCCAACTCGTCCGGTTGGGCCGAACTCGCGATGACGACCTTCAGCCCCTCCGCCTGCAGGCGCTCGACCAGCGCCCGCGCCCCCGGCGCCGGCGGGAGATCCGCGGCGTACCGCTCCAGGAAGATCTCCTTGCGCCGCGCGGTGATCGTCTGGCCCACCCCCTCCGTGTCGGTGAGGCCGGGCGCGACCTCTGGGAGCACCTTGTCACCGCCCATGCCCAGCAGCCCGCGTAGTTTGTCGTAGGAGACGTCGTAGCCGTGCTCGGCCAGGGCCTCCCGCCACGCCATGGCGTGGGCGTCGTTGCTCAACACCTTTCGCATTCATGCTCTCGTCCCCCCATGACATTGTGGCCCATCCCGGCGACTCGTATCAATAGTCAACCACGGCGCCGTCGTGCCGCGGCGCTTGCCCCGTGCGAGGGTAGCCCTGTTCCTGACCGTTGCCCTCGAAACGTCCATCTCATTAACGATCTAGATGGACGCCACGCTGCGAGACCGTGGCGTGCGCTTGCCGCCGTACCGCGGTCGCCCATCAATGTGTGCTCCATCCTCTATCACGTTTCGTGCACGCGCTCGATCGCCCGACCGACCGTGGCGCGCGCCTCGGCGGCAGCCTCCCACCCTACCGAGTGGATATCGCTGCCCTCTAGATCTTTGAAGACCTCGAAGAAGTGCTCGATCTCCTTGAGCAGGTGCGCTGGGACGTCGTCGACGTCCCGGTAGGCGGCGAAGCGCGGCTCGGAGACGGGGATGCCGAGCACCTTCTGCTCTGGACCCTTACTGTGCGTAATCGTTAACACGGCGATCAGGCGCACCCGCACCAAACAGCCGGGGAAGGTAGGCTCCTCCACGAGCACCAGAGCATCAAGAGGGTCCCCATCCCGTCCCCGCGTGCCCGGCACGAAGCCGTAGTCGGTCGGATAATGCACCGCGGAGTAGAGCGTGCGGTCCAGCCGCATGACGCCTACCTCCTCGTCGTACTCGTACTTGTTGCGGCTCCCCCGCGGGATCTCGATGAGCACGTTGACGCTCCCCTCCGGGCCGTACGTCGGTATCTTCGACAGGTCCATCGCGACGCTCCTCTCGTTCGTTGTCCTGGATATTCCGCGCCATCACGCTGCGTGAACCGTGTTGACAGTTCTCCACCGTCCATCACCCCCGCGCCTCCGCCCTCCTCTCAGGCGGCCACCTCCTCCGCGCTATGTGGTGACGCGGATCGTAGATGAACGACGCCGATGCGCGCATCCGCCATGCCGTAATACACGTCAAGCCCCCCCGCGCGCGGCTCCACCGCCGTCGGAAAGACGACATTGTCCACGACCCCCATGCGCTCCTCGCGCGTCTGAGGACCAAAGATGGGCGCGGAGGTACGCGCGAGGACGTGGCCGGGGTCGTCGTGGGCCAGCAGGAGGGCGCCCGCCTGGTAACAGCGCCTCCCGTCCGGCGTGACCGCAACCCCATGGTAGAACGTGAGCCAACCAGTATCCGTCCGCAGCGGGACCGTGCCCCCACCGATCCGATCCGCTTCCCACGGCTCCCGCGGCGTCGCCACCAACCGGTGGCGCCCAAAGCGGGCAGGAGCGCTCCCGTCAAGCCAACCGCTCTCGTCCAGTGGGCAATAAGAGATCCAGATGCTGGGCCGTGCATCGAGCACACCCTGCGGCGGCGGCAACGGCGCGCAGGCGCCGCCATCGCCTGACCATCCCTCGTAGAGGGGACGATGCAGGAGCGCCAGCGCCGGCCGGCCATCGGGGCCAGTGACCGGCTCCGAGAGCAAGAGGGCGTCCTTGTTCGCGTAGACATTGAAATCGGTCCCGCGCTCGGGGGCAAAATCAACCAGCCCGCGGCGCGTCCAGGTTCGCAGGTCGCGTGAGGTGGCGAATGCGACGTGGGCGCCCGCCGGTCCGAGGGCCGTGTAGGCCATGACGTAGCAACGCGCGTGGGGCAGAAAGGTGACGCGCGCGTCCTCGCAGCCACCACCCACACGCGTCAACTCGTCCGTCGTCTCGGGCTCAAGCGCGAGGCCTAGCCGCTCCACGCGGCTGGGGCGTCCATCGGGCGCGCGCGTGACCCGCGCGACACCGATACGGGAGTAATTGCCCGCGGCGACGAGCCGGGGGAACAGGTAGTAGTGGCCGTCGGGGCCGGTGACACCGGCGGGATTCAAAACGCCCTCGACGTCGTGCGGGTTACCGGGCTCGGGCTCCATGACCACACCTAGCCGTTCGACGGCGAAGCGTAGGCAGGAGTCGTCAGGGCTCAACGTCCGTTCCGTATGTATGGTGGGCATCGTGTCTCCGTCTACATTTTTGTTTTGTGTTCAACTCGTGTATCTCTTGCCATCGGGGACTGATGTTGATGATACATAAGCGTCCTTTACCAGCCTTGTCACCCCACAAGGCGCACATCGTCCGGCCAGGAACCGCGCTCGTGCGCATAGCGATTTATCGCGTCGTCGAGAGGCGGCAGGAGCAGACCGCGCTCGCTCGTCAACGTGCGGCGCATGGCGCGCCGCGTGCGCCGGGTGGGCGAGGGCTCCGAGAGAGCCGCCCTCGGACCATCGCCCACGCGCCGCACAAACTCTTCCCAGTCCATCGCGCCTGCGTTGGCTAGATGCCACACGCCGCCCTCGCCGTCGATGAGCAGGTCGAGGCAGGCATGGATCAGGTCGGGGGCGTAGGTCGCTGACACCACGTCGTCACGGTGCGCGACGATGCGATCGCTGTCCAGGCCGCCGTCATCGCCCCCGTCATCCCCGTCATCCCATGGGCTAAATAGAGGTCCACTACGGGCAATCAGAGCGGACGGATACGTCGCGCTTACGACGGTGTCGGCGGCGGCCTGCGCGCGCCCCATGACGCCGGTCGGCGCCAGCGCGTCGCTCTCGGCGTACGGGGTCCCCTTGGACCCGTCGAAGACGGCGTGAGACGAGAAGGTGAGGAGGGCAACCTCACGCGCCGCGCAGACGGTGGCCAACGCTGTCGTCAACGCCGGGCTCCCGCGCCCCCAACCCCGCCGCGCACTGGCGCGCCCCGGCGCATTTCCAGGGACGAGGCCGGTCGCGTTGACGATGGCCCAAGGCGCGAGGCGATTCAGGGTCGTTTCCACGGCGCGCGGGTCGGCGCCGCCAGTTCATCCGGTGTCAGGAGATGGTAGGGTAAGCCACGCAAGGCGCACAGCCGGGCGGTGGCCCGGCCGAGCGGTGTATGCGCGCCGACGATGAGGACGGGCCGAGCGCCCGGCCGGCCGTCGTGGTACGCGCGAGCTGGAGCGTCTCTACCGGCGCTCACCGGACCCGTGGCCCCTGCAGGGTCAGACGCCTGGCCGTGTCCGTAGGTTAGGCGCGTGGGCCGGCGCCACCATCCCGGCACGGCCAGAACCGGGTGGTCGGGTCGGCGCCCCGCGGCCAATTGCCGCCCCACAGTCGCCAGCGCCGTGGGGCGCGGCCGCGGGGCGCGCAGGTCAAACACCCCTGGTTCGTAGAAGTTGGCGTCGCGCGTGAGCAGGCTATTCCAATCGTAGGCGCCGAAGAGCGACCAGAGAGTGAGGGCGGGGATGTCGGCTCCCTCGCGCCGTAGCCCCGTCGCCGCCTCCCACGCCTCCGCCAGCCAACGCATTTGCTCCTCGCGCGTGCAGAGGATATGCGCCTCCGTGACCGCGATGGGGAGACGGTAGCGCTCCCAGGCCTCACGCAGGCGCGGCCGGTGGCCGACCAGGCGGGGAGAGCAGACGCGCAGGGCCTCCACATCCGCGTAGGCGTGGCGTCCGTTGCCGCCGTGCGTCCAGGACGGGTACCGCTCCAGGTTCTCATCGAGGTAGCGCTCGCTCGTGGGGTAGTAGTTGATCCCCAGCAGGTCGGGCGGACAGGGGCGCGCCCGAAACCACTCCAACTCCGCCGCCGCGATGCCCCCAGCTCCCCGTAAGTAGCCCCACAACGGGTGGTCGGGGCCGACCCGCCCGCAGAGGAGGTCGAGCGAGAGCCAGCGACGTTCATTCTCCCAGTCCGCCTGGTACGACAGGCGCGGTGTACTGAACGTCTTGCCGAGGTCCTCGGTCTGTACCAGCCATGCGCCGGGAGTGACCGTGCGGATCACCGCCATCGCCATCGCCAGCGCGACGGCGCGGCACTGGACGACGAGCGCGCGCGCGAACGTGCCGTCGTCACGGCCGTGCGGGTACCAGTGGCCGTAGAGCCCACTAAAGCGCGCCGTGGTCAGCGGTTCGTTCACCGGCGTGTAGTCCTCGACCCAGGGGTAGCGCTGGGCGACCACCCCCGCGAAACGGGCCAGTCCGTCGGGGAAAGCCGGATCGACCAGGCTAGTATGGCGCGGCCCACTACCGTGATGCACCAACCCAACAATCGGTCGGATACCCAGCTCACGGAGGCGACCCAAGCGCTCGTCCGCCCACGTCCAGTCGGCGTCCTCGATCCGCCCCGGCGCGGTTCGCTCCCAGAGGATGGGGTAACGCACGGTGCGCACGCCGAGCGCGGCGATGCGTTCGAGGTCGTCGAGCCGCCCGGCGTGGCCGTTGCGCTCCACCTGATCGATGTAACGGTCGCCGATGCGGACGACGGCGCATTCGACGCCAGCCCACATTTCGACCGGAGAGCGACGGTCATCGACGCGGTGTGTGTGACGCGCGTGATTCATTAGCGCACGACCTCCTGCGCCACGCGGCCGTTGCCTGCGTGATGAGGTCTCTTGATACCCATGATACGCGCGAAGGTGGCGAGGGCCTGGGCCACGACCTGGTCCATGTTGTAGTACTTGTAGGTGGCCAGGCGACCCACGAAGTGGACACGGGGCGTCGCGTCGGCAAGCGCCTTGTAGTGCGTGTAGAGGGCGGCGTTCTCCGGGCGCGGCACCGGGTAGTAGGGGTCACCCTCCGCCCGCGGGTACTCGTAGACTAGCGTCGTCTTGGCGTGCTCCTGGCCGGTCAGATACTTGAATTCGGTGGCCCGTGTGTAGGCGTAGTCGTTGGGGTAGTTCACCACCGGCGCCGGCTGGTAGACCGGCTGATCGTGCGTCTCGAAGCGGAACTCGAGCGAGCGATAGGGCAGCTTGCCGAAGCGCAGGTCGAAGTACTCGTCGATGGGGCCGGTGTAGATCATCTCCCGGTAGGGGATGAGACCCTCGACCTCGCGGTAGTCGGTGTTGAGCAGGACCTTGATGTGCGGGTGGTCGAGTAGGCGCTCGAACAGGCGCGTGTAGCCGTGCCGCGGCATGGCCTGATAGGTGTCGGTGAAGTAGCGGTCATCGCGGCTGGTGCGGGTGGGCACGCGCGCGGTCACGGCGGCGTCGAGTTCGCTAGGGTCGAGGCCCCACTGCTTGCGCGTGTAGCCGCGGAAGAACTTCTCGTAGAGTTCGCGCCCGACCGTGCTTACCACCACGTCCTCCGCTGTCCTGATCTCATCGCGCGGCTCGGCCACCGAGGCGAAGAACGCGTCGAGCTCGAACGCGGTCAGGTGGAGACCGTAGAGGCTGTTGACGGTGTCGAGGTTGATGGGCATGGGCACGAGTTGGCCGTCGACGCTGGCGCGCACGCGGTGCTGGTAGGGCCGCCACGGCGTGAACTGCGAGAGATAATCGAACACCGCGGCGGAGTTGGTGTGGAAGATGTGCGGGCCGTATTTGTGGACGAGGAGACCGGCGTCGTCGTAGTGATCGTAGGCGTTGCCGCCGATGTGGGGGCGCTTGTCGACGAGCAGCACCCGTTTGCCGGCCTGGCTGGCCAGCCGCTCGGCCAGCACGCTCCCCGCGAAGCCCGCCCCCACGATCAGATAGTCGAAGCGCTTACGCTCGCCATGCCCGTTGCGGTCAACGCGCGCGTCGCCCGACCCGTTAAGGGCCGGCAGCGGTAGTGCGGGAACATTAGACACAATGCAGGCCACGGTAGTTTCGTTGAGGGGCTGGCCAACCGGCGCATTATCGATGCGGCGAGCGTCCGCCAGCGCGTCGATCAGCCGGCTCATGCGTTGCCAGGTGCGATCCCACGACATGCTGTCCAGGAAGGCGCCGACGCGCTCCATCCGGCCCGCCTTGTCCTCGACCAGCGCCCGCTCGACCGCGGTTACGAAGTCTGCCGCCGTGTCGGCAATCTGCACCAACCCCTGCTCCCCGTACAACGACACCACGTCCCGGATCGCGGTCGCGACGACGGGCGCACCGGCCGCGAGGTACTCCGGTGTCTTGGTGGGGCTGATGAAACGGGTCGAAGCGTTGTGCGCGAACGGGATGAGCGCCACGTCCCACCCCGCCAGGTACGCGGGGAGATCGGCGTAGTCCTTGGGTCCCAGGTAGTGGATGTTGGCGCGGTGCGGCAGCGTGGCGGGGTCGATCTTGACCACGGGGCCAACGAGCACGAGGCTCCAGTCCGGGCGAGCGTCCGCGAGCGCGGCCACCAGGTCACGATCCAGGCGCTCATCGAGCACGCCGTAAAACCCCAGGCGTGGATGAGGCAGCGACGCCTGGTCAGACGGGTCGACGCGCGGTTCACGCGCCTGCGCGAAATGCGTCTGGTCCACGGAACTGGGGAAGAGATAAACCTGTGGATGCTGGTGGCGCTTGGCCTCGTACAGGCTCTGGCCGCCGGTGAACACGAGGTCGGCGCGCGCGAACAGGTCGGCCTCATACCGGGCCAGCGCCGGGGGAGCGTCGGCGAACGCGGATAACTCGTCCATGCAATCGTAGATCGTGGCCAGCGGCCGCAAGTGGGCGGCGAAGGCCAGGGCCATCGGCGTGTAGTACCACAGCACGTAGGAGTGGATCTGCCGCTCAACCAACAAGCCGTCGACCAGATCGCGTTGACACTGATTCGCCTCCTCCTCGCTCAGGCCAGCGGGCAAATGGGGAACGGCCACCCATAGGTGAGGCCGGCGTGCGACGACGTCCAGGCGGGCCGGCTGGTTGTCAAGGTCGACGATCGGTTCTTCGATGACGAACACGCGATGGTCCTGGGCGCAGCGGCTCAACAGATGCTGCGGGCGCTGGTAGACAAAGTCCCACCGTAGGTGGGAGAAGCAGACAAGATCGAACGGAGCGGACGGGACGGGCATGTGGCCTCCTCGGCAAGATAGTGGTAGGGCTCTCGACGGTGGGGCATCGTATTAGTAGGGCTCTCGACGCCTTTAGCAGCCGCCTAAGCCTCACGTTGAGCGGTCGCGTATGGGGGCGCGACGGTCCTCGTGTCGTGACCATGTTATAGGGAGGGGCGGCCCCAGTCACCTCCCTAAAGCAAGATGTGTTCCACGACAAACACGAAAGTATAGTCAGGTACTCTAAAGTACGGAATAACCCGCGTGTCTATATGCGATACTTTGCTAGGGGCAGACGGGGCCGTAGGTTTCTGGCAAGCGATGTTGCGGGGCGCAGACGCGAGATTTGGATAGGAGAGAGGCGCATGGGACCGTCCAACGCGAGCGACGACCTGTTGAGCGTAGACGAGGTAGCCACCCGCCTCGGGGTAGGGCCAATCACGGTCTATCGCTGGTGCCGCGAGGGACGCTTGCCCTGCTTTAAAGTAGGCAAGGGGTGGCGCATGCGCCGCGGCGCGCTCGATGACGTCTTGCGGCGCGCCGAGCAGGGGCGTACGCTAGCGGGCCGCCTGAACGCCTTCCTTACCGTGCCCGACCATGTCATCGCCGTCGCCACGAGTCACGATTTACTGCACCGGCTGGACGCCGCTTTCTTCCAGGTGGGCGAAGCCCGCGGCGGACTGTTGGTCAAGTGCTATGAGGGCGAGCCGAAATCCGTGGACGGACTGCGCGCCGATTTGAGGCATCATGGCCTGGATGTCGGGGCTCTGGAGGCAGCCGGACGTCTACGGTTCAGCGCCGACATAGATCCCTCTACCGGACGCACAGATGAGCTACGCCGGCTGCTCGCGGAGCCCACGATCGTTGGCCGCTCTGTGTGGGTGAGCTTCGACTGGACCACGCAGGTTGACCTAGACGGGGCGCTGCGCCAGCAGGACGCGCTCGGAGCGCTGGTCGACGACGGCCAACTCGTGGTCAAGACGGCCGTCCTCGAGAGGGTAATCGACGCATGGCCGCCGGTTGACCAACGGCGCGCGCAGCGGACTCATCGCGGCATGGTCTGGATCGCGGAGGCCGGTCTGACGCTTAGCCGCATGAGTCCGCTACCCAGCGCCTAACCTGGCGCACAGGTTGTGTACGTAACGACGAGCGAGGCATTCGGGCGTTTTCGTGGGGCTGATCGAGCGCGTCGCCCGATTGCGTGCGAACGGCAGGGGCGCGACGTCCCACCCCGCGAGATACGGTGGCAGGTCGTCGTAGCCCTTCATCCCCAGGTAGTGGAGTTCGGCCGGAGCGGCGGCAGGGTCGGAATGACACCACAGCGCTACACGGACGCAAGAGACGCGAGGCGTCCAACGACACCGTGGTCGGGCGCGCGTTTACCATCCAGGCGACCTACGCACTCAGCGAACTCAGGCGCGAGCTGGCGTGCAACGCACGCCCGTAGGCGCGCGAGATCTGGCCCGACCACTGTGAACCAGGTGGTATTCATCCCCTGCGGCGCCGCCAGACAGGGCAGGACCCGCCACCCCATAGGCGGGATTATTCGTCCCCATACCATATGCCCCAGTTGGTCTGAGTCGTTGCCCCACAATGAGCAGCGGCGCGCGATCGTCCACGTCACCGCGCATTCCGACATCGCCTCGGACACACGCATGTTACGCCGAGCGCCTGCCTTAGGCGCGACCGCCCGTCTGGTGGCGAACAAACATGCGACGTCGCATAGTGCCTCACTGTCCCCACCTGTCCACCGCAGACAGCAGAGAGCAGCGCATAGACAATAGACATAGGCACGGATAGAGAAGAAAGGACTTTTCCCAGGGCGCGTACATCAGACAATAAAGGCCGCCTCAACCGCGGCGAGCGGATCGTGGTCGATGACATGACGGCGGCCCCTGTCGAGGTCATCGGTTCCAATCGTGGGGGCGTCGAGGCCACGACGCGTTCCGTCTCACAGGTGATGAACATTCCGACCGACCGGGTGCGCTGGGGTCCCATTTGGGCTGGCTTACTTGCCGCGTTCTTCTCGTTGTTGGTGCTGAGCTTGCTTGGCCTCGCCATCGGCGCGTTGACCGTCAACGCGGGGCAGGCCGTGTCAGGGGGCGGCGGGAACCAAAACGCGGGGCAATATTCGGCCATCTAGGCCGGGATCTCCGTCATCCTGTCGTTCTTGATCGGTGGCTACGTCGCCGGGCGGACGGCGGCGGTCCACGAGCGGGGCTGGGCCGGCATCAACGGGGGGCTTGTCTTCCTGCTGGCGTTGCCCATCCTACTTTGGCTGGCCAGTCAGGGGATCGGAGCCATCATCGGGAACGCGGGCAACATCGCCGGCGGGCTCGGCGTCAACCTGGGGCAAATCGGTAGTTCGGCGACCGGCGCGGCTCGCAACCTCACGCCCCAGCAGGCGCAGCAGGCCGCGGATACGGCCAAGAACACGGCCTGGGGCGCGCTGATCGGGCTAATTCTGGGCTACGCCGCCGTGCTGGGCGGCATCCTGGGCGCCCGCACCCGGCCATCGCGTCGTTAGGTTTTGTGGAGCGGCGCGTTAACACGCTGCCGCTCTCGTAACCGGGCGGGGACGAGCGCGCTACCGATGATCTCACCGCGCCGGCATCCCACCCTTCAGCGTGCTCTCCCGCGACAACATGCAGGACAACGGCTCCGTCGCGCGCACGGCCGTTGTGTCCTACGCGCGCCTGCGCGATGAGGTGCTGGCCCGCTGGATCGAGGACACCGTAGCATTCCCGAGCAGCATGGTAGACCGCATCACGCCCGAGACGACACTCGAGGCCCAGGAGTTGGTGGTCAGCACGGTCGGCGTTGACGACCACTGGGCGGTGGTGACCGAGCCATTTATGCAGTGGATCGTGCAGGACACGTTCTGCAACGGGCGTCCGCCGCTCGAGCAGGTCGGCGTCCAGTTCGTCGCCGACGTGCGGTCCTACGAACTGATGAAGACGCGTCTGCTCAATGCGAGCCACTCCGCGCTGGGCTACCTCGGCTCCCTGGCCGGCTATCACGACACCGATGAGGCCATGGGCGACCCGCTCATCCGCGCCTACCTCGCCCGCCTGATGAACACGGAGGTGACGCCGCTACTGCCAGAAACGCCCGGCATCGATCTGGCCGCCTACAAGCGCACGCTGCTCGAGCGCTTCGCCAACCCCGCGATCAAGGATCAGTTGGCTCGGCTGTGCGCGCGGGGGTCGAGCAAAGTCCCGACGTTCCTGCTGCCCTCGATCAGGGAGGCGCTGGAGCAGGGCCGCCCCCATGCGTTGCTTGCCCTCGCCGTGGCTGGCTGGTTCCGCTACCTGCGCGGCGTCGACGATGCGGGGCGCGCTCCGCCGTGGCCGCCGGCTACCAGACAATCGGCAACGTTCTCTTCGTGCCGCCGGTAGAGCGCCCCGCCCGGATTGAGGCGTTGCGCGCGGCCGGCGTGGCGGCCGTGATGTCGTGCTGGGGGGAACTCGCGGATCTGCTGGTGGCGGGCAACAGGACCTACTATAATCGCGCGTCCACCCCATAGCAGCAGAGCTAAGAACCTTGCCCCGACAGCGGCGCTCTACCCGGCGGCGCGCCGGGCGCGCGTCGCCAACACGCCGGCGATCCCCGCCGCAGCGCTGACGGCGATGCCGCGCGTCGCCATTGGGTTCGTCTGTAGCCAATTGTAGAGGCTGCGCGGCGTGGACATCTCGCTGAAGCGGCCCTCCACTGTGTCGTGGCCCGTCATCGGAGCGAACAAGTTGTTAGGCGCATCGGGCGCCTGCGGCTCATTGGTCCGCTGCAGCTTAAAGCCCCCTCGCAACAGCAAGGCGTCGAGTAGGCGCTGCGAGAGGCGCTGCGACAACAAGATACCCGCGCCAGCCCCGTCCGCGATAAGGTCGCGCGTGGGATGCGCGGCGGCGTACAGGATCAACTCCGCGACGGTATTGGGTTGGTAGAGCGGCGGAGGAGCCATGGGCTTCACGCCCAACGTGCTCTTGCCTTTGTCGAAGAGCGGCGTGTTGATCGTCGCCGGCATCACCTCCGTCAGGCTGATGGGCAGGCCCTCGTGCTTCAACTCGATGCGCAGCGCCTCGATAAAACCATGTACGCCGTGCTTGGAGGCCGTATAGGCGCTGTGCAGCGGGAAGGCTCGTTTGGCCTCGATGGACGAAACATGAACCAAGGCGCCACCGTTGTCCTTGAGGTGCGGCAGCGCGGCCATAGCGCCGTAGGCTTGCCCCACGAGGTTAACGTCAACGATGCGCTTGAAATCATCGGGTGTTGTGTGCTCGAACAGCCCGATTTCGATCACCCCGGCCGCGTGTACCCATGTGTCAAGGCGCCCGTACGTTTCCACGGCCCCATCGGCCACGCGCTTCACTTGCGCGAAGTCGCTCACGTCGCAGGGGATCGCCGTGGCCTGACCACCCGCGTCCTGTATCTCCTGGACGAGTGAAGTGAGCCCATCCTCGCCGCGCGCCGCGACGACCACCTTGGCGCCCCGTGCGGCAAATTGGCGCGCCGTTTCGCGCCCGATGCCGCTCGACGCGCCGCAGACCACCACGACCTGCTCCGCGATCGGCTTGAGTTGTATCGCTGCCATCGGTATTTCCCCTTCCCTATCTTGCTGCTAGCAACAGTGCTCTCGCTGTCTGAACGGTTGGGGCCACCGGGACCGGCGCGCATGGACGCGCCAGTCGCTTCGTCGCTCAATTGTTACGCAGGTAGTGTGCCACGAGCCCTGGTCATTTCCATGTTATAATTGTTCCTTGGATAAGCTGGCGCGGGCTGTCTCTCCCGCGTCTAGCCGCCTATTCCCCTATACGTATGAGGACGAGCGCTCGTCGCGCGTGTAGGCGCGACCGCGGCTGGGATTCCCCCATGCGCATGAGGACGAGCGAGGATTAGGGATGATGCAGGAGAGCGCACAGGCGACCCATCCGCGCCCACAACTAGCGCGGAATCAGTGGATCAATCTCAATGGCCCCTGGGGCTTCGCCTATGATGACGCGCGGGGCGGCGTCGACGATCACTGGTACGAACGGCCAGAGCCCTATACGCGCACGATCACGGTACCGTTCCCGCCTGAGTCGCCCGCTAGCGGCGTCGGCGACACGAGCTACCACCCCGTCGTCTGGTATCGGCGCGCCTTCGCCGACCCGCGAACCGACCCGGATCAGCGGCTGCTGCTGCATCTCGGAGCCGTAGACTACCAGGCCGAGGTCTGGGTCAACGGGCAGCACGTCGCCAGCCACGCCGGCGGACACACTCCCTTCAGCGCCGATATCACCGCGGCGCTGCAAGCGGATGGCGCGCAAACGGTCGTGGTGCGCGCCGAGGATAACCCCTTTGACCTGGCGCAGCCGCGCGGTAAACAGGACTGGTATGAGGAACCCCACAAAATCTGGTATCATCGCACGACGGGGATCTGGCAGACGGTGTGGCTGGAGCCGGTCGCGCCCACGCACATCGCACGGGTACGTTGGACGTCCGATCTACCCAGGGGTGTGCTCGCTTTCCGGGTCACGCTCAACCGCGAGGACACGCGCCCTCTGCAGTTGCGCGTGCGGTTGCGGCTGCACGGCAGAGAACTGTCCGGAGACACATCCCCCTTGCACGGCTCGGAGATACAGCGCGGACTCGCGCTCGACGGGCTCATGGCGGGCATCGAGCGCGTGCTCTGGTCGCCGGAGCACCCTAACCTCATCGACGCGACGTTGACGCTGCTCGACGGCGACCGTGTCGTGGACGAGGCGTATAGCTACGCGGGGTTGCGCTCCGTTGGCGTCTCTAGGGGCCGCTTCACGCTGAACGGGAGCCCCTACTACCTGCGCCTGGCTCTTGAACAGGGCTACTGGCCCGCGTCGCACCTGGCCGCGCCGAGCGACGAGGCGTTGCGCCGTGACGTCGAACTAGCCAAGGAGCTTGGCTTCAACGGCGTCCGCATGCACCAGAAGGTTGAGGACCCGCGCTTCCTGTACTGGTGCGATCGCCTCGGGCTGTTGGTATGGGGCGAGATGCCCAGCGCCTATGTGTTCTCAACATCCGCCATGGAACGGACGACGCGCGAGTGGCTCGACGTGGTGGCGCGCGACTACAATCACCCATGTATCGTGACGTGGGTCGCCCTCAACGAGAGTTGGGGCGTGCCCAACCTGGCCGATGACCCCGCGCAACGTCACTACGTGCAGGCGCTTTACCACCAACTCAAGGCGCTTGACCCGACGCGCCCTGTCATTGGCAACGACGGCTGGGAGCACCTCGTCGGCGACATCTACGGCGTCCACGATTACACCCCCGACGCCGCGACGCTGCGCGAACGCTACGGGAGCGCCGAAGCGGTCGAGCGCACGCTGCGCGACGTGCAGCCGCACCACCACTCCGTCCTGCTCGAGGAGCAGCGCCGGCAGGGCGAGCCGATCATGATCACCGAGTTCGGGGGCCTGAGCTACCAGCCGGGCCGGACCGGGGCCTGGTTCGGTTACGGGATCGTATCGGGACCCGAAGATTTCCTGGTCAGGTATCGCGCGCTCGTCGAGGCCATCCTGGACAGCCCGGCCATCGCCGGCTTCTGCTACACGCAACTCACCGATACGGGTCAGGAAACGAACGGTTTGCTGACCGCCGAGCGTGTACCCAAGTTAGATCCCTCGTCGCTCCGCGCGATTACCGAGCGCGCCTCGGCGGCCATCCCCGGCGACGTCATGGACCAGATCCAGGCCGCCCAAGGGGTCAGCCCGTTCGCTGCGGCACGCGTTGACTTGGCATGACAGTCGCCCCTACCCCACGTTCACATCTTCGTCGGCGATGCTCCCCTCCACGTCGAGCTAGGCGCTTGTCATAGCGACATCGACAATTTTTTGTCGATCTTGCTGCTCCGTCAGGAGCCTCTTGTTCCAAGCGAAGTCTTGGAACAAGGTTAGGCGCTTGTCATAGCGACATCGACAAAAAATTGTCTATGCGGCGAGACCCAAGTCCGTGAACAGGGTCTGCATGTCCTTGCGCACCGTTTCGTAATGCTCGTCGATAGGACTCCAGGTCTTCG
>JAABUL010005143.1_pt1 | contig 16654 bp, 14 predicted proteins | sample 5559151 | NCBI WGS metagenome assembly JAABUL01 (sample SAMN10711876, study PRJNA513368) | rock metagenome | isolation source: Antarctica rocks | place: Antarctica: Victoria Land, Pudding Butte sud | reverse complement strand
CCGTAACAGTCATTCCCTTATACCACAGTGGTTTTTGATAGTTTGTTGTATCACATTGAGAAGCAGCAATTGGATTCTCCAAAACGTGTGACAGTTTTGAATGGAGTTAATTACAGTCTCTCCAGGCCTGAGATACCAGATATACGGCTGTCATGCTGATGTTGAGAGGGTTTATAGGACGTGTTCCAGTTGATCACAGCAGTGATTCGCTGTGTCTTAGGTCGAAACCAACAGATTTGATACTACAAGAGGGACATGTTGGGTAGGCACAGGGTGAATATCCCTGTGTTTGACTGTATAAGTTGCTGCCAGCGGTGTTTTGCGGCTTCCTATGTTGGTTCGAGGAGTGATAAACAGATCGCTAGGGTCGGGTTCAGTGTCTCAAAAAAGTACAAAGTACGTTTCTCAAGCCGAAGACAACGGTTATACGGCTGTCACTCGAACCATCAGGAGACATTTGGGACGTGCTCCAATCGGCAATAGCAGTGTTTTGCTATGCATTAGGTCGGAATCGACTAACTTATACTGCAAGACTAACAAAAAGGAACGAAAAAACGGCTAAGATCCCTCCATCTACCTGTATTACGGCTGCCATCTGCTCCAATGGGACCCTATACACGTTTTTCCAAGTCTCAATGGCTGCCCCTTCGTCCCCCCACAACCTTCTCCTACTGAATATTAGCCTCTACTATCGCTAACTTTGCCACTTTGGGTACTTACCTTGAGCTTTTTGAGGCCACGTTGGACCCTCCCCAGGATGGACTTTGGTGGTTCCTCCTCCGGTAGGAACACCCGGAAATCTTCCAGCAGCTCTGGGAGCTCTGCCAAAATGGTTGTTGCCTGGGCGTGGGCGGTTGATCGCGTGATCACTCCCATTCTGCACATCCCAAGGATCTGGGTAAGTCGGTCGTATGCGTTTGGAGAGAGGCGGCGCTGTTGCTGGTTAGTAAGTTGATTATGGTATCTGGAGAGTAGGCTGAGTGACTTACTCTTGCCCTAGTCATGAAGATGTTAGTTTGGTTCGGTCCCGAATCGGTCATCGCTGCGTTGGTGATGGTGTATATGATTGGTAGGGATAATCTAGTCTGGTTGCGATGATTGCAATGCGTACTCTTGAATATGGCGAGTTTGGCTTGAAGAGTAAAATTCGTCGTGTTCTGCATTACCCTCCATGGTGAAAAGTCGCTTATTGACGCTAGCGTAAGTCTGCCTTCTTTTCAACACAATGCAGCTGATCAACGATCACCCATCCCATCCTTCAGCAAGATTGAACACCCGCAACACTTAGAATTTGGAAGACTGCATGGCTTCGACCGTTTTCCATCTGGAGTAACCCTCTGCTTTGCCGCGCTTTCGCTAAGCACGACATGAGCATTGGGTGATGTCGTCCGGGATGTGGCTGATGCTGACCTAGGTTTGATGTGCGCAGGAGCGTGTGTGGAAGGAGCGAGCTTTGTATAGGTGGATTGTGGACTCGAACCGTGCTCGGCAGGAGGTGGAGCCAGGGTCGCTGCGACAGATGTGACTGCTGTAGGCAGATATATGCCCAATCCATTCATCACTTGACAGTGAATATCTCTTCAATAGAGGCTCTTGAAGATTGGCCACTTGAGATACCGCATGAACGGCCCCTGAGGGCGGACGGTACCGCAGCTTAAGAACTCAATGAAGGTAGGCTTGAGCCAACATTCTGATCCAGATGCTGACAGAACATCTGGTATGTCACAGACACACCGTGGCAACTTGCAAACAGTCGAAAGTGTTGAACAATACTGTACACATCAACGATCTTGATATCGCCGGGTGACATGCCAGTCAGTGACCATCAGTCTACAACAGTACAGAGTCCGCAGATTCGTCAGTGGAGTCTAAGTCCATGCCCAAGGTCCCAAAAAGGTCGGCTTGAGTTTCAGCATCTGATTCAAACTCATGTTGACGCAGTATCTGATTTCGACCGGCACACCGCGGCAAATTGCAAGCAGTCGACAGTGTCGGGGATCAGAGGCGAAGAAATGAATGTTCCTGGGAGTGAGTACTGGCCTCGATCTCGCCGAGCACAAGTGTAAACAATTAACAGCTTCTAGGGAGCGTGATGTCAAGTCAATAAGCCCAAATTCGTCTGAGGAGATCCACTTCAGAAGCTCTATGTCCAAAGATAGTGTCATGGAGGTTATGTCAAAGATATCCGCGTCCAAGGGTTGTGTCAAACTCTTTTTGGAAGTTTGTCGGAATGCAATGGCAGCTTTGAGGGAGCGTGATGACACGTCAGTGAGGCCGAATTCGTCTGAAGAGGCCCTCTTCAGAAGCCTCTCTGTTTAAAGATAGTGTCATGGAGGTTGTGTCAAAGGAATTCGTCAGAATATTTATAGGGAAGGAATGTGGTCTATGAGTCTACTTCATTGATCTGTGTGAAGCAACGGCAGCTTCGAGGGAGCGTGATGTCACGTCAATGAGCCCAAACTCGTCTGAGGAGTTCTTCACTAAGAGCTTCTTCATTTATGGATTGTGTCATTCATGTTGTGTCATAGACTTCCACTCGAGACTTTGCTAAGGAATGAATCGTTCTGTGGCTATACTTCCAGTCTCTTACGTGAAGCAATGGCAGATTTACAGAGTGTGGTGTTACGTCAGTCAGCTCTGGCTCTGGTGAGGCCGTTCACACAAAAGACCAGATCCAATCGAAACGCTCCACACTGGCTCTGTGAGCCGGTTTCAGAGGGGAGCATGACGCCAATTGTCAGTATCCTCATGTCAGAATATTCGCAAGAAGAGAAGGCTGACACGGTCCTAGTAACTTAGACCTTTCCACCCTCGACTACTCTTACAAACACTGTAATGCATCTTCCTGAACACTCTACAATTCGAAGCTTCTGAGAATTACAGAAAGTCACAAGAATCAGCTCCTCGACGTTCACTGAACCAGAACCAAATTATGGCAGACAAGCAGGACAAGAGCGGCCGACGTGCACGCTTGAACAATCCTTACATTACCGAGGTGCTTTGCGAGGACGAAGCACGGACTACAGCCTCATCTCACGCGTACTATGAGATATGACATCTGGACTGGTGGACAATGGACAAGATCTGCATGTATAAATTGGGAAACAAGAAGAGCGCGATGTGAAACAATAATGTTTCCTGGAAATGTTCATTAATGCACTCAACCAAGGTTTGCTGCATATCTATTGTTGTATCATTTTTTCAACGATGCACGGCTAATAAGACCAAATTAGGCCGTAGCCATGGGCGAAGGGGAACAGATGGGACTACTGTACCAGATGCACGGCACATTGGGGCTACAGGGAGCGAGAGGCTTTGGAAAGATCGAGTGATAGAAGACGGAGGATGCTACAGGGGAAGATGGCAAGGACATCCGATTCAACAGGCGCGATGAGGATGTTAGTGCGAGGAAGGTACTACGAGGATTGCTTTGTTTGAGGTTTAGCTAGATAAAATTTTCAGTGCACAAGCATTGAGAGACATCCCTTAAGTCTTCGTAAAATCTCAAGCATTCATCGCCTGTGCTGCTACGATCCACTGTCCTACTTCCTACAACGATCGATGCTATGGCTGACATCTGACTTCATCCCTTAGAAGTAAACAATCCCAGATCGAAGCTGCCACTTTAATCAAAAACCCATGGCGATCGACAGCAATACGCAGATCGGTACAAACGCCCCTTGCCGCTCCAACTAAGGTCGATGATTGGCTGTCACTGCACAAGTGTTGGAAATGTCGGTCCTAAACTTGGCACACTAGTGGGACTAGTGGGTAAACAAGTTGTTCCTGCAATTTCCCATCTTTATAAACAATCGCCCACGATCACATTCTCAATCTTCTTCTTCAACTCTTTCGCGCCGGCGTCTTGTGCATTGCTACTTCACCTTAACTCCTGGAGTCAGCGGTGCCTTTACAGAACGTAAGTCAATCCAGCCTTTGTTGTTTACCGTAACATCGTTTGCCGGTGTGACTCACAACGTACGTTTCCCATTGCTAACCTGTTGCAGCCATCCAGGGTAGGGACTGCCTTGTCCAGGCGTCCGCCCTCCTCCTAGTAATGCTAGAGCACGTATTCTTCCGCCCAAAGGTACGCTCACGTCTCGCGTGATATATTTACAGTCGACTAACAATCGTTTAGATATTTCACACCAAGGTCCCGGGCCTACGTGTGGCCCGAGAACGTATCCTTCCGCCCAAAGGTAAGTGTGTGAGGAGTGTGCTGTAGAGACGACTGACTGACACTCTCGTTCAGATATTTCACACAGTGGGCCCGGGACTGCCTTATCCAAAAGTTCCGGAATGGCTCGGTGGTGCTCAATACTTGAGCACGTATCCTTCCGCCCAAATGTGAGCTCATCATACACGTACTGATAGACGATCGACTGACATTCTTTTTCGCCTAGTCCCCTCTCCCTCTTCTTCCACCAACGAGGCTTTGGACGTTTGCACATCTGCAGTCCGGGCGTGGCTGAGAGGCCACGCGTATATACAGGAGTAGCGGTGCGAGCTCTCTACCACTGTTCCTGTGGAGCTGGTACGGAGGGCTCCACGGAGTCCTCTGTACCAGCTCAGGGATCGTTGCAACCATTCCTCCCAATGCTCAGCAATAGATGGGCTCACCTGGCCGTTCCGGAAACACAGCCAATGTACAGGCCTCAAGACGTGCGGTCACTGGTCGAAACGACATCAAGGCCTCTGTACAGCGCTCAAGACGTTCGGTCATCCGACATGAACGAGATGCCTGCAAAGGAGAATAGCAAAGCACTACCACAGCAGCCATCCATAGACAAAATAGAGCAAGATCAGTCCGTTGCTCACTGGGTCCGGCGGTGTCATAGACGATCAACTACCACTGCTTGAGATTTTCACACCATGGCTCTGCCGCACGTATCCTTCCGCCCAAAGGTAAGCCCTCATCGCGCATGCTCATGAACCATTGACTGACACTTGTTCAGATTTTTCACACCATCGGCCCCATGATTGGAGAAGAGGACGCTTGTCTCTCAGCAGGATAAACGGCAGTGATGATAGGAAGGAATGGATGTTCTAGCTACTCGGCAACGTGTATGGGATAGATGATAGCATGGCTAGATACATCAATGATAAACAAAGCCTTTGGGCGTGATACACACATAAGCATCGTGACTGAATCTTCCGAATCTTCCACGTATGCTTGTCTTCAACTTTGTAGGCCCAGCTGGGTCATGAGTGCTGCCACTGTATGATTTGCTTCGGCGGCGGAGCGCTGGATGACTTCATCTCTTCACGCTTCACGGCGTAAGAGGGCTTTTTCCCATGCCCTCCAACAGCCTTCGATTCAGAAAAGATTGCACTTCCACCCTGTGACACTGTTAGAGCCGCTCCGTTGATTTCAATGCAGTCAAGGTACGCACCTTGCACAAGGAGGGAAGGTTGTAAGTATGCTTGGCTGAGACTTTGTGCTACTTACAGCAATGTCAGGCAGAGCTGGAGTGAGTCTTGGTACCAGGACACAAAGTCATCAGAAACCCTTTTCTACGTCACATCCGCTGTACGAGTGATGTGACGCCGCATTGTAGGCAATGTAGATATGTCATTGCAACATTCCCTAGACTAGAAACGGACTCAATGTGGTTGGCCATAGGGACAATTTGAGGGTCGTGGAAGGGCGCTTGAATGGTCGAAAGCATGCACGAAGGCTTGCGGAGAATGGTGAGTATTAGGCATGAGAAGAGTTGTTGGGATATGGACTGCATACATTTGACATGATCGCAAGATCTCCGAGGGGGATCCAAGCGCTTCTTCTCATCGTTTGATCAATGTCAATGACTCGGAGAGCGCAACGGTGAATGCATAGGCGAATACTGTCATTGAGACTCTTTGGGACTGAATTTCATCAGATTAGGCGGCCAGTGCAAGCAAGCAGGAGACTCTATCTACGATTTCATTCGCCCGAGGCAGATGCAATGAGTTTCGAGTGACATTGAACGCTCTGTAGCATGATTATTCAGGCCGTCTATCAAGCGGACGCATGGCATGTGTTCAATTCGTACTCTACAGTCACTTTCTTGGCCCCAGGCAGAAAATTATCACTCATGCATTTGCCGACCGATGAAAGTACGCCGTTTTTGGGAGAAATGAGTTCTCCCACTATTGAAGTATCGAAAAGAAGCGTAGGAAGGGTATCGGACGATGCTCCTTTATCAGATCATCATGCTTCAGACTGTGATCACCTGGGAGGACAGGTAGACTTCGTCACATCGTGCATTTGCCGACCGATGAAGACGTGCTGATTTTGGAGTATTTGAGTTCTACTGATGCCAGAGTATCCACAAGCGGACCAGGGTAACCATCGGATGACGTTTCGTTGTCAGATTGCAACCTTAGTGGCTGCTGCACTAGCGCGCTTTTTTGCATTCCGCACTAAGGCAACCACAACACGTCACTATATCTGTCACGATCATCTCAAACATTCCATCTCACTTCCACTCATCATCCTCATCAATCTTGATGATACACAAAAGTAAGCACACCACCTTTGGATGCTCTCAGGGCACCATCTGCTTCCTGTGTTGTTACTGACGATGAATTCTAGGGTCCCCTTTTTGTTTTTTGTTTTTTCTTTAACACCCAACGTGACGGTTAGGGGGAGCCGCCACCCCGACCTACCCAAGCCGATTACAGGGGTGGCGGCTCCCTAATTAAAAAGATCCTGGGGGCCTTTGGTAAGTTTCAGTGACTGGAACGAATTCTTTACTCTTCTCTACTGACTTTGGAGTCCAGGCCCCCATTAAAATGGGACTGCACAAAGCCCCCGTGATCTGGAGCAATGCCTCCACTCCGCCAGGTCACGGGGGCTTCGTGCAGCCTTCGTCCTAGTTACGTCCGAGGGGGCAATCACAGCCAATGCCTCATGCTGAGACCGCGGTGGCTCTAGCCATTTTGAAGAGAGGTAATTAGCTCCTGTCGAGCAAATCATGGGAGACCAAACAATCATGGAGCTAATACAGACGGATAGGGCCCTCTTGCGGCTGCCGCGCACCCTCGACCTATTCGTTACCATCTGGGAGTCGCTGCAATCTCGCCTCGGGCCATACCAGCAAATGTATACTGGCGAAGAGCAGCGACAGTGTCGAACGGACGTTGGCAGAAGTACGATCACACAGGCTGCGCGTAAGGTCCTACGGGCGGTCACAACGACATTCCGCACACATTAATGGTAAGCATCTCTCTACCCTTCTCCACGAACATTTACCTGATGCTGAAGTTCTAGGAAGCTCTCCTTGGCTAGGTGTAGGCTGCAAGAGCATAGGACTGGAATTGCGAGAAGCTAGGATAGCTTACTCTGGTATTGGATATGGCCGATTATAGGGTCCAGCAGGACTTCCTGTCAGCGTGTCTCACGTACATGATTGCTTGGTTGATCGGATTACATTATCATTCTCTCATGGATCTAGCTAGGTATCCCTCTACATGACAGACGTTGCCCAGTAGCTAGTCCATTTATGCTATCCTACCATCACTGCTGTGCACCTCGCTGAGACTCCCAGTATCTGATCAGAAAGTCAAGGTCGATATTTCATTACTCTTGATTCGTGACTCTTCAAAGATACCCACACCGCTCAATGGATAGAACTTGCTGGAGAAGCTTCTTTAGAATCATAGTCTGTCACTATCGAGGACTTCGATTGCCGCAAGACAAATCATCATTCGCAATAGGAACAGATAGTAGGACTTGGCTCTCCGAATGGCAATTGATAGATCTACACGACAGGTTCGATACTTCATGATAGGACAATACATTACGCTTCTAGGAACATGTCTGCTCGAGGGATTGATGCTAGTGCTAAGTTTCTGGAATGTGGATCAACAAACTCGACACTCCAATCTTGCCATGCATTACTAGAGTCCTACATAGTTTTCTTTCGCTGCAGCAACTTCACTCTTGTCAGCTAGTAAGTAGCACAAATACAACCACTCTATGCATCCTTACAAAACAGACACTCACTAAGGCCTATAGACAGAGCTAGACCCACTGGCACCTCACCTCCCCTCCTCCATGATAATCATGACATTGTCAAAGACTAGAACGAGACTCCTACATCTATCTAGCATCCCAAAAGCTTACGACTCTACATCTGCATACCATCGATATCTCATGGACCTCGATATCGGCTCGAATCCTGCCTCAACTTCTTTCAAGCTTGGCCAAAACAAAATCCTTGCGTTAACACGAAGGCCGGAATGCATCTGTTATGGTCATTCCACATTGCTTCTTATTCGAGTCTCGATCAGGATCGGGCATAGGGATTTGGGTACTACGGTGTCTGCGGCTACAAGCGGACGACCTTGGCGGAAGCACTTGTTGGCAGCAAGTAACAGATGGAGGAAGGCGAAAGGCTTCGCTTCGAACGTCGTCAAGGAAGGTGGTTGGAGTTTATTGGCTTCATAAGGGTTTCCTTACCTGAGTGTGACTAAGGAAGTCAGAGTATTGCTCCCAGTTTGGTTCAGGTATACTGACCAATACTCAGATCTGATCCATCATCAGGCTATGGGGCCGGACTGCCTCCTCGATATCTTGCTGTTGATGCCACCTACTCCTATTACTATACTTGTCAATCACGACGGCTCAATGCATAGGGAACTTGTATACAGAGATTCGGACTTGCTGCAAATTGACGCAATCTCCAGCAATGCTTGTCTGGTAACAGGTTCGGTATCAGTCGAGAGCAGCAACAGAAGTAGGCATCCAATGTCGGCAAGGTTGCAAAGGCAAGCAAGTTTTATTTGGACCAATGCGATCTACCAATCCAGAAACATACGATCTTGCTGGATGGACAGGCGCTGCTGCTGCCTGGGGCACCAAACTTAATAGTCGGAAGGATAGGCTCGAGCACATCATTGGTGGCCATGGCAGGCTCGAGTACGACATCTGTGGCTGGGCATGCCATGAGTTCGTGCGGCCGAAATTTTGGTCTCAATCAATCCCTCATGCTGAGACCATACCGCAAGGAAGTAGCATGAGGACTCTGGTACATTTACACTTCCGTCTCCTTGCCTACATCATCATATTGACTTACCAGCTACTTAGTCTTGCACCACCTCCAACACCTAAGCTATCACACCGTACGCGTCGGCTATGTACAAGACTATTCAAAGCAAGAGAATGCGTTTCATGGAGGTAGGTCTAGGGCGGTATAAACAATTGACACCCCGAACGCATTCCTCAGCCATCGAAGTTTACCCCTGAATAGCGTTGAGTCTCTGAGTATCTGAATTTGGGCGCTACGATTGGTCTGTTTGGGAGGAAACCTTGGAACGAGCAAAGCATATCATGGCTACAATCTTGTTATCGGAGACTCCGAGAATGGCAAGCTGGCGGAGAGGCGTTGAAGACTTTTACGAAAAAGCTTGAATGAAAAACGAGGAGGTTTCCGATTGGGGGAAACACAGTCCGTCGAAGCAATTGGCTTTGGACCCATTATGTTTATTACTCAGAAATGCGATCAAAATCTCAGATTGTTGTCCTGAAGTGCTTGGCTATCAGTAGGCGTTCCTCACAAACATTAGTTCCACTCTCTTGATTCGAGAATGAAATTTTCCTAGAATCTTGGTATCCAATGACCTGACTGGATTGACTGACTCACTTAGGAGTGGAGAGAATTTAGCCTTGCATAGATACTGCTAGCTCACCCTCGGCTAGTCAACCGTGAAGCCCCGTGCCCACTTTGGGCACAAACTGAGTTTTCAAAACAATCCACTCAACCATCTCAACAACATAAAACCACCACCAACCCTACGCAGATGGCAGACCTTCATCCTCCTCTTCACCAACAGCATGGAGATGCCGGACTGCATCGTAAGTCTCCCTCAACCCCAATTTAACACCACACTCTAACTTCGACTGCCAAAAGCCACTTGCCGTGATCTTCACGGCGGCAGGCTCGGATGGCCGCAGTGGGCCATCTGAGCCTGCTAATCGCCTACTCTGCAAAAAACAAGATGAATTTCCACAATCTCTGCGTTTGCTTCCAACCCGCCCTGAAGATCAAGCGTAGAGAAGGTACGCGACGAAAAGAGACTGATAGTCAAGAATCAACCACGAATTCTAAACTCGAACGTATCCCTACTCATCAGTTTTCGGTAAGGGCTTCCTCGATGGGTTCGCGTCTTTCAGCTGACGTTTGACGGAGGGTCGATCTGTTGAGCTAGCTGTAGTAGCTCTGCCTACTTGTATCCGTTGCTACTTGTGTATCTAAAAGTCATGTCAAACCGCAACAACTCGCGGCGGGCGCCAATTTTCAGAGAATCCAGGACCAACTATACCACGTCTGCATATACGTCAAGAGCAGCCGCATTGCTTGTGGGAGACCTCTCCAGTAGCATGGGTGAGAGAATGGCTCGTGGTATCCTCGTCCTTGCTGGTGGGCCTCGGGATGAGGCCAACTTTATTGTGGTTGGTGGTGAGTTCAAACGTCATTCGGTGTCTCCGATTGCTTGTCTATGGTACTGACTGTGAAAGGAGATGGTCCAGCTTCGCTTCGCTCGAGCGTTTGTTGGCGGCCAGCGGAGTCGTCCTTTGAGCATCGCTCGGGAAATCGGGAGACGAAGTTCTCGCGCGAGAGCCCTTGTTGTTGGCGGCCAGCGGAGGCGTCCTTTGTGCATCGCTCGGGAAATCGTGAGACGACATTCTCGCGCGAGAGGCTTTGTTGGCGGCCAGCGGAGTCGTCCTTTGAGCATCGCTCGTAAAATCGTGAGACGACGTTTGGGTCTTTTGGGAGTCTTCAGGTGTCTGTCAGACATATCGGTCTCTCGAATGGATGGTTTGCAAGAGATGGCGAGGCCTCATTCCGCAACAATGTCAAGACAACGAAGACCAGCGAAGATAGTCAATGTCTAGTATTCGAATCCCAATCTAGCTTCTCAGACCCTAAAGTCACTGATCTCAATTGATTGTCACTTCAAATGATCATGGAAATGATCATCAATCTTCGTGCAAAGCCTCGACCGTGGCGTGTAAACACCATGACCAATTGTCTTCCAACATGAATACGTTCCTTAGACTTGGACTGTCGATAAGCCCTTTTCACCCTTCCGACACATCACAGCATTCGTACTCGTACAAATGGCATACGCTAATTCACAGAAGCAACAGGTGCATCTCGTCTTGAAAGCCATATTCATGCCCAAAACTACCTCAGCCGGCACCCCAAGCTTCCTATAACCTCAGTTGCATCACACAACACGATGACCACGCGGACAGTACGTACAACAAGCATGGCATCATCGTTCATTCGCCCTGGACCTAACTCTTACGGGACAAAAGACCCCAACACGCTGGACGACTTCAATACGAATTAGTCTATGCAGCGATGCGTGAAGAGCCATCGCATGATCCACGTTCCATGTTTTACAGCAAGATAGCTTTCCGTGCGTATGCATTCATTGCACACTTCATCACAGTCAATGTACCTGTAATGTCGACCAATCGTCTTCTCTAGCGTCCACACCTGATAGGATCTTGGGATCTGTCGATGTCCGCTTCTGTTTGAGTCTGAGTGAAGCTTTTGAAAGGGGCAAGAGGGTGTTGGAAGACGTGCGGCCATGATATAGGTTGGGAGGGAGGCGTGCATTCTTATTAGCAAGCAGAAGCGAAGAGACAATGGACGTACTAGAATTGGTAGATGTACAAGATGATTCTCAAACAACCAATAGAAAAAGAACACAAGTACCAAAGAACCCCACCGTTAACATAGTAGTCCCCAAAGCATGAGTGACTCGAGTGGCCCCATTTTTCTTGTTCGTGACTCGCTGTTATCGGTATTAGAGTTTCGCAGACACATACGTGCGTTAGGGGACTGACTACTTTAGCCGCCTCCTCACGACACCAACCCTCCAACCTCCGACTATTTCAGGAGTCTAGGACATCTTACATATATGTATATACATGTACATATATATATATATACTGCTTCCTCTTGACTTTGGTCGTCGATTTGGCCAACATCCGTCTGTGTGGGTACAAGGTACAAGTCAGTCCGAATCCTTCGAAAGCGACTTGAAGGCCCAACCAACCTTCAAGCTGCCTTCACGTTGGTTTTAATACTGCTAATGTTGCCATATGGTTCGAAGGTGCAGGTCCATATCCTTGAACACTGGATAATGTTTGCGTGCATACAATGTGCTGAGACGTTTTCAAGAGCAGGTACGATCATCGGTGTTCCTGAACGTCAACATCATCGGCAGCACTCTGACCAAAGACTTTGTAGTAGGTCAATTTCATCTCTTCTGAACCACCAAAGACCCTTTGAAGCTTTTGGCAACGCAGCTCGAGTGCAAAACGGCTCGATGGCTAGAAGCCTGAATGTCCGCCAATGTCCAATACCGCACAGAGGCTTCTCAAGTACAATCCTGCTAATTTATCATAACAGTCCATCCGCACATGATATAACGGCACAACGAAGCCATCATCTTCATCGGCCCCGACCTCCACGACTGGCAGCACGCCAACGCCAAATACGATCTCATAGTCGCCGGTGGAGCCGTGGCTTATGCACTGCCCTAGTTCGATTAGCGTTCTTATTGTACATGGGCGGGCAGACAAATCTCCCTTGGAAATTCGAGTCACCCTCGATATTGGGGATGCGGCGGAGCCCCCACCTACCACCCAGCCCTTGAATACTGGGGCCGGAAATCGGTTGCCCAGCATGTCCGTTCGGTGTTGTACGGGGAGGTGATGGTGGAGTTTGCGCGTCTTGAGGCCGCGGGGGTGACTACGGAGGTGGAGATGGGGGCGCTGAGAGAGCAGTTTGAGATTGCTGTGGTGGTGTTGGAGTGTTGGGTGGAGATGAATGTGGAGTTGTTGGCGTCGTTCCAAGATATTTCTTGTGGGCTAGGGGGAGGTCGAACATGGGCAGCGGTACGAGAGTGGCCGATAAACATACCATGGGCACCTGGAAGGACTTTTACGCCCAGCTACCGAGTTCCGAACCTTCCCACCTTGAGCTTGGAGACATGAGGCTCAATAAGATCCACGAACGAATGCATAGCTCTCTTCGGAATGCCGGCCCATTTTATGGGCACCTGGCAGGACTTCGCCGACTTTTGATACTCCAAACGGTACAAACCTCATGGGAACCTGGTAGAACTTTTCCGTCCAACCATCGAGTCTCAATTAAAACGGCGTCCCTTGGCACTACTACGTGATGCCCGCTGCACAGAAGTTACTTTGAGATTGTCGCTCTCGGCTGCCCCTACGGTAGAATCATGCAGCTGTACTCCTTTCAATGATCAGCAATAAGGGGAAGACGAACGTCTGAGATCCTGACGTTGAAGACCAGCGTCCGTGTCGGTCTATCAAGTGTCCTGTGCGCTTTCTACAGTGGCGAGCAGCACTAAAGCTGCAGGAGCTTCAGCGGGACGATGCCCTATCCACGCAAATACAACTCAATATCGAAAAGGAAGATGCAAGGTTCCGCTATCGTGGTATGCGGTTCAGGCCCAGGGAAAGATTCTCAAAGAGTCGGCTCATATCTGCACTTGACGTGCCAGAAGCACAATGAAGAGACTTGCGTCAAATCGGTCTCGCAACAATCTCTCGGGAATCTCGCTTACATCCAACAGGCTCTTATGACTTTCGAGGTCTCGATGGAGGTTGTACAGTTTCCTCGAACGCTATCCCCTATTGTAACGCTCTGCAATGAGGCTTCGAGTGGCGCACAGCGAAACTGGGTCATGGAACGGCTAGAAGCAGTATGCCGCTACGAATCGCAAACGGGTTCCGACTACGAATCTCATCTAATGATGAATACTTATCGACACTGTCAGCGTGGTACACCGATCAACATCATTCCATACACCCCGATATTTGGCTTTTGAGCATGGGCGCGTACCCCGCTCGCGATAGACCCGCTGTGCCAGTGTTGCTATGGAATGTAGCTCTTGGTCCCTCGATTGACAGCCAATGTCGATCCTGCTTGGTGTTGCTGAGGAATGGAGCTCTTGGCGGCGACGACATATTTCTCAAGCTTCAGTCATGCGGACGAACAGGCTACTTCCCTTGATGCTACTTACGACAAAGGCATTGATGCAGAATCATTCGTCTCCAGCGTCTCAGCGGATCCAATTGAGCCAGACGGTTCTCAGGATTAGGATAAAGCCAGACCTCTCGCGCGCAAGATCCAGGAGCAACGCTTCGTCTCTTCCCTATGTGAAAAATCCTCGTGAATGTTGGCGAACCCTGTCCGAAAATCGGACTGCAGATTTTCAAAGCTTTCGAAGACATAAGCGGTTTCAGGTGTAACGAAACTGTACATTTCCAGACTCGAATGGCGAGATGGAGTATTCATAGTAGCACCTCCTCTCGAATTAGATAGAGGAACAACCATATCAAACCACAAGTAGCGATTGAGCTTGCATGTATCATAGCGAAAAGGCAATATACCGCCTTCTTTGACCGATTGCGTATCTGCTTACTAGCTCTCATCACGAGATCGACGCCCTTGCCATTAGTACAGGTGTTGCGGCACTAGCACGATCATCGCTTACTTACACGCAAACAACCCTTCCACGCCCTCATCAAAAGCTTGCACCTTCAACCCATGCTTCATCGTATATAGTAAGACTCACGGTCCCTTAGCACAAACTAAGCCTACAGAAGCTTGTTTGAGTGCTTTGGTCGATCCATTGCTGATCTCGATGCTAGAATACTGAGCTTCCACTCTTGCATTCTTGCTGTCAAATGTTCAGTCGCCTTGTCAATACCCGACTACCGTCATAGGACCTTAGGAGAATCTTCTCTTTCTCCTCGTCAGACTTGAACGACGATGTCGCAAGCTAGATGCGCTATAGGATGTCTACCTCATCGAGCTTCGGAAGTCGCTTGAGGCGACCTCAATACACCTTCGTAACAGCAGCCGTCCTGCCTAGGTTAAACGAGAGCCATCACAGCCAATGCCTCATGCTGAGACAGAGAGCGCAATCGATCGAGACCAGAGGATGAACCCTACACAGCCATCATTGTGCCTACGCCGCCGGACCCGAGAGGCGTGGGAAGAAGAAGTCGGGGGCAATCACAGCCAATGCCTCATGCTGAGACGGCCATAACCTCGCAGTGATGGTTTCAATAACTCTGCACTGGAAAGAAGAAGGGACCTAGCTTGCGGAGCACTCCAAATGATTCAAGATAAGATGGTCATGATCCTCTTTTTCGCATAGATGAATCGCAGGTGCGTCTATCGTCAAAGACATCCCCACCAAGAAGCCGAAACGACTGGGCTTAGAAAATACACGACGCGATCGATCGAGACCAGAGGAGGGGCCTGGAGCAGCTATGGTCCTACTTACGTCCGAGGGGAGTATCACAGCCAATGCCTCATGCTGAGACGGAGAGCGCAATCGATCGAGACCAGAGGATGGGCCTGTTATGTTCTTTTAGCCTTCTTGCTTCGCTAAGTCAGGGTGAAGCACACATAGGCGTGGCGAGTGGTATCACGGGCTCGTTGGCTTGCCTTGCTTACAAGACTCAACATTTCTACTTCCACAGAAGTACCCTCTAGGCTCCTGAACCCCCCTGGGAGCAACCTGGAGAACGAGAGCATGAGATCCTTCACCTTACCTCACCTCATTGTCGAAAATTGCCGAGTCAAAGCGGTTAGTAGAGATCGTCGAGCAGAGAACAAGGCCAACTACCTCTGGAGCGATGCGGCCTGCAATCCACCTAGCCGTCTTTTGGGCGAACCAGCATCGACGTTCGGCGCAGTTTCAGTCGTAATCTCCGCATGACGTTGAAGCCTTCAACAGTCGAATCGGTCGGTAGCGCACCTACTACACCTTCAGATTCAAGTTTCCAGCGGGCACTGCATTGACCTATGGCCTTGAAGCCAGTCTATGTGCATGGCCTGAAAGTTGCTCGTTACACTCATCATCTTGGTCTCGTTTACCTCGCTGCCTGTACTTACCACTGCTACTCATGAATTGAGCAATCCACTAACAGATCAAAGAGACTGCAGCGTTGGTAGTCAGCCACGTCCACGAGCTCAATTTGCCGGTTCTGCTGAGTACATCCCACGCCCACATTCTCCGGGTACGTCGGTACCCGGATGAGTGAGCTTCTTCGCTGGCAATTAGACTGCGGAGGAGGCTTCAATGTTCTTTCCAAGGCTTGGCTTTTCTACACCCAGCTCCAGCTTTACGGCTGCCTTTTGCTCCACCGTTTTCAAGACCAACGGCCCCAGCGCCACATTATCCTTCTAACCCCACCCACAACCCAGATGAATGAGCGTGTGGTGGATCACGATATTCTCACGACGCGATTCTTCGAGGTCGAATTTGTACAATAGGTAAACGAAGCAGCTATTTAGGCCAAGAGCCGTCCTGCTGCTGTCAAGGTTGTCAATTGTTGTAGTATCGCAAACAGAAGATGAATAGGGTGCCACGTAAGACACCAACTTCACCACGAAAGACCCCACTCTCACCACACAAACCAGTCATCGCCGAGATGTCGACACCAACTTCACCACGCAAGACCCACTCTCCCCACACAAACCGGTGATCACGGAGCTCATCTCAATGGGAGAAGAGGAAGAGGACTAAGACCGACGGCGAAACCTCGCCCTTGAGTGCCCCAGCCTTGAGACTAGACGCAACACCATTGCTACCATATAATGTGTCTTGC
>JAABUL010005142.1_pt1 | contig 16657 bp, 18 predicted proteins | sample 5559151 | NCBI WGS metagenome assembly JAABUL01 (sample SAMN10711876, study PRJNA513368) | rock metagenome | isolation source: Antarctica rocks | place: Antarctica: Victoria Land, Pudding Butte sud | reverse complement strand
TCCAGGTGCAGCACCTTGGCATAGCCGTTCATGGTCTGCGGCGGGCTGGCCACGATCATGGTGGCGCTGGCGATCCCTAAATGCGGGGCGCTGGGGCTGGGCAACACCAGAACCGGAGGCGCGGCATCGGGGGGTTGTAGCGCCATGCACACGTAGCCGGGGATGGGCTGCACAGCCGTCAGGCCGGTGGCCGGGGCCGCCGCGGGCGCCAGCAGGGCTGCGGCGAGGATGAGACCGCGCATGGGGAGGTCCTTTCAGGTTGACTTGAGGCCGAGCAGCACGGGAGCAGTGGCGGCGTTACCCAGCTTGCCGGTAATGCCGGCCCGCCATTGCCCGACCGTCGTCACGCCCGGCGTGATGCCGTTGCCCTGCAGGGTCGCGGCGCTGTAGCTGGACAGCACGGAACTCATCGGCGTGCTGTTGTCGGCACGGGCGAGCGCGACGCCATAGCCCTGGCCGAAGTTGTAGGCCCCGCGCACGTCCATGACGGTCGGGTTGGCGATGCCGGACTGCTGCAAGGTCAGCGCCGCAGTTTTCAGCTCCTGGGCGGCGGCGATGCTTTCGGTGGCGGGGTTCATCTTGCCGGCCAGGTCAGTGCTTTGCCCAGCGGCGCGCATAGCGGCCTGGTAGGTCCCGTCCGTCATTTGGAACGCACCGTTGACGGTGCTGCCTGCCCGAGCCGGCACGTTCTGGCAGCCGCTTTCAAGGACGCACGTTGCCGCAACCGCATTGGGGTTGACCCCCAGCCCGCTCGCATTGTCCGCGGCCTGCTGGCCCCAGCTTTGCCCCGTCATGGTTTTGAGCGATGCCGTGCTGCCGCCGGCAGATGCGGCACCGCCGCCGCCGATCAGGTTGGTTCCGGTCGCCATGACGTTGGACACCAAAGCGGACGGGGCCGGGCACCCCCCGCTGCCGCTGCCGTTGTAGAAGGCGATCAGCGCCTCGACGCAGCGCCGGTCCTGCTCATCCGTTCGCTGGGCGCGCACCTGCTGCTGGGTTTGCGCCATGACGGCCACGGCTTGGAGCTGCTGCTGCTGCGAGGCAATGTCGCTCTGCACGATGGCCGTCTGCGCCTGGAGCTGCGATACCTCTGCGGGGTCGCTAGCAATCTGCGCACGGGCGCGCAGCGTGGCCAGTTGCGTCAGGCGGTCGGCGCTGGCCTGGTAGGAGTGCTGGGCGAGCGCCTGGATGCCGGCCAGGCTGTTGGCATTGGTCATCAGGTCCTGGGCACGCCAATCACCGCCGGACGGCGTATAGACGTGGTTGGCCGAGGCGTTGCCGGTGTAGAGGCCGGACAGGGCTGACGACATGCCGGAGATGCCGCCGGTGCCCGATATGAGGTTCTGCACGGCGTAAGGGTTGACGGGCATGGGGTTCTGGATGCCCACCATGTTCAGCGCGGCCATCGCGGACCCCATGTCACGCACGCCTGTGATGGCCTGATAGGTCGCCATCAGACGCTGTAGCTGCGCCTCCATTGCCGAGAGTTGCTGCCCCCAGCGGGCCAGGGTTTCAGCGTGCTGCGCGACCTGGTTGCTGATGTTGGCGACATCTATGACCGGGGTGGCGCCGCGGGCGGAAAGCGGCAAGGCGGCCAGCGCAGCCGATGCGGTCAGGGCAAGCCGGCGGATCATGCAACGTCCTCCAAGGGTTGCCAGGCCCCGCGCAGGCTGGCCTCGAATGCCGGCGTGCGGCGACGGCGGTGGAACTCGGCAAACAGGGCGTCCATGTCCGCGCCGGGCATCTCGGCCGCTATGGCGTCCATCAGATCCACGGTTTCGGTGCGGGCCGACAGGGTGGCTATGATGTCGTCCATGCCTTCCAGGCAGAGCTGGACGGGCACGTAGGAGGTCCCCTGCTTGAGCAGGAACCGCCCGCGGCCGCCGCCGGACAGGCCGCTCTTGACCAGCCGGAACGCCTGGCCCGGCACTTCCTCCGGGTTGGTGCCGGCGCCCTCGACGGGAACGCCGTGCGGGAAGCCAAGCCCTTTCGGCCCGAAGTCCGCCCAGGTGGCGCCGCCGTTCGGGAAGTGCATCTGCGTCAGGCACTGCTCGCGGATGGTGTGCGCGATGTCACTGGCCATCAGGGCGGACCCGACCGATTGGGTGACGAGCCACATACCGCAGTTCTGCTTGCGGAAGGTGGCCAGGCCGTTCTGGATCAGGCCGCGGAATGCCGCGTTGGTCAGGCTTTTCCAGAACTCGTCTATGGCGACGATCATACGCCGGCCGTCCACCATTTTGCCTACGCGGTGGAACAGGTAGCTCTGGATCGGACCACAGGCTTCGCGGTGGTCCATGTAGCGGGTCTGGTCAAAGCCGATGATTTGCGCGTCCAAGCGGATGCGGTCGCGCGGGTTGTCCAGCACCCAGCCCAGCTCGCGCCCGGCGCACCAGCGCCGCAGCCGCGCCCCGGTGCTGCCGGAGCCTGCCCCCAGGAAGGCCCGCACCTCGTTGAACGAACGCAGCGCAGGTGGCAGGCCCATCACGGTCCGCAGCGCAAGGTCGATGCGGTGCTCGTCCTCTGGCAGCAGCGCCGGCCCTTCGTCGGCCAGGATCAAGCTGCGGACCAGGGCGCTGAGATACGCCATGTCGCCGGGGTTGCGACCGTCCAGCGCCTTGAGGGGCGCGAGGCCGGTGTCCTCGCCCACGCGGATTTCGATGTAGGCACCGCCCATCCGCATGACGAACAGCTTTGCGCCGCGGTCCTTGTCCCACAGCACGACCTGCGCCCCGGCCCGCTCCATCAGCCATCCCAGCAGCGCCAGGAGCACGGTGGTCTTGCCGCTGCCGTTCGGCCCCGTGATGAACAGGTGCGGCACGTCTCCCGGCCGGCCATCTTCGGACGTGTGCGGGTTCCAGTAGTAGGGCGTGCCGCCGTTGGTGGTGAGCAGGGCGGCGAAGTCGCACCAGCGCCCGCCGCGCCAGCCGCGGGGGAAGTTGTGCAGCGGCGCGGCGGCGGCGAAGTTGCGGGTTGTCCAGGGCGCGGAGCGGGGGTGCAGCCCTTCCGTCCCGGGCACCTGGCCAAAGTATGCGGCTTCCAGGTCCCAATCCAGGCGGGCCACAATGGCGCCGGACGCCCGCAGATCATCATCAGCAGCAGCGGCGGCAACCGCCAGCGACTGCTCACCCTCGGCCAGCACCATCAGGGTCAGATTGTGGACGCCGAAGCCGTAAAGGCGTTCCTGCAGATCGTTCGCGGCGAGGGCCAGCGCATCCTTCTGCTTGAAAGCCGGGTCGTTGGCGCTGACGAACTGGTTGGTCGTGCGGCTTACGATAGCCTGGCTTTCGTGCAGCCGCATCTCCCCGAAGCTCTGCGAAAACACCAGGCGGTAAGGGGCGGCCAGCAGGACGTTGAACATGCCGGCAGCGGTTTCCGCAGGGTAGGTCGAGAGTCCGAACAGGGCGGCCAGGTCAGTTCTGCCGGCCTGGCGCAGCTCAACCACCTTGTCGCCGCGCATGACGGGACGATGGGCGCAGATGGACACCGCCAGCCGCCCGCGGGACAGGGGGACCTTCTTGAACCGCCCGGTCAGGATCAGGCTATGCGCCTCAGCAATCTCGGAGAATGCCGCCTGGCCTTCCGAGCGCAGGCCGAGCAGACGCAGGCCGTGGGTTGCCCCGAGGTTGGCGCGCACCGTGCTGATGACATGCTCCAGAGCGTCGAGGTCAGCTTGGTCAACCGGCTGCGGCGTGCGCGCGGCAGCCCGCTTGGCGCGACCCGTCAACGTGGGAGGGCGGATCGTGAAACCCAGCAGCAGGGTATTGGTCCAGAGGTGGCCCTGATCGACCAGCCGGAAGCGGTAGGCAGCATCCATCTCGGCCACGAACGGGATGCGCGCCCGCAGGGCAGGATAGTCGCCCGGGTGCGCCTCGGCATGGACCAGGTGCTTGGTGACTGTCAGGCGCAGGCGCAGGTTGAGGGTGCGGTGGAGGCTGCACAGGGCCTCGTGCTGGCCAGCCAGGGCGTCGCCGTCCAAGTCCTCCCAGCGGGCACCAGCAGCTTCGAACATCGCATGAACCGACCCGTCGATGTTCCGAATGATGTGCGGCCGGACGTGGGAGAACTGCGGCAGGTATTCGGTGACGCTGCGCTCGCGTCCGAACCTCCCCCACGCACGGCGCAGCCAGCGGTCAGCCGGCATGGTCGCGCAGCTCGTTGGGATCATCCCGGAGGGCGACGGGCCAGGGGCGGAACGTGGTGCCGCCGAAGGCCCGTGTCGGCCAGGAGAACAGCACCCGGGCGCGAGTTTGCGCCCAGGCGTTGAGAATGCGGAGCCATAGCGGCTCCCAGGACGTGAGCGCGCGCATGATGGCGAAGGTGGCAAGGACGGCGGCCGACACGATGCCGAGCCGCCACCACACGTTGTAGGCGTGGGTCACGTTGAAGATCATGCCACCCGCCCCGGCGGCGAGCAGGAACCCGCCGAGTGGCATTCCGTAGATGTTCGAGGGCCGCGTGACGGCCAGGAACACCACGTCGCGCGTTGATCCCGGGGCGGGGCTTGTCATGTCAACAGGCTGGCTGCCGCACGGGCCGCAACCTGGACTGTGCCAGGCACGTCCAGCGTCGCGCTGTGGAACCACCCATAGACGGAGCGGGCGATGCCGGTGCCACCAGAAGCGATGGCGGTGCCGAGCAGCACGGCGACAAAGGCTGCGACCCCGGCCCCCATGCGGTAGCACATGATCCCGGCAATGACGAAGCCGACTGCCGCAATGTAGATGATGATGTCGCCCGTGCCCCAGGTGGCGATTTGTTGGGCGCCCGAAGTAAGGCCCTGCATGTGTCAGTCTCCATGGTGCGAGAACAGGCGGGGCTGGCCCCCGCCCGGGGTTTCGGCGGCAGGTGGGTCGCCCGCCCGCACGAACAGGGGGCCGGGCACGCGCGCGGGCGCCGCGGCTTGTGGGCTTGAGAAGGCGACGGCGGGGGTGGGCACCCGTGCCAGCACGCGCTCGATGCTGGCTGCATAAGCGGCGCCACGTTCAATGCTGCCGGTGTTGTAGCGGCGGTGGGCGAGGCTCCAGACCGCGCGCACGTCGGCGGCATAGTGGTCGGCGCCAGCGGCCACGTTGCGGCAGGCGTCAAAGGCAGCGTCCAGCGTCAGGCCGTGGCGGGCGAGCTGGCCGGAGTTGATCTGCATGAGGCCGAGGTCAATGGACCGGCCTTGCACGATGAGGGTAGCCGCCCGTGCCGCGGCCTCTTGCGGCGTCGCGGAGCGAATCGCGGCGGCGGGCAGGCCGCGCGCACGGTCGGCATTGACGCCGATGACCAGGGGATCGCCGCCGCTTTCGTGGATCGCGATGGCGGCGATACGCTTGGCGAACTCACTGCCTGGCCCGGCGCGGCCACACCGCGGGTCCTCAGCCATCGTCTGTACGTCATTGAAGGCCAGAGGCGCCGTCCCTGCCCACACCGCGGCAGGAACCGCGACGAGAAAGCAGAACACGACGGAGGCGATCCCGCTACGGGAGGCGCTTACCCCAGAGATCGAACGAGGAAACACCGGCATGACCCCACCCTAGTCGCACTTACCGTAGTGCTTACACTACGAAAGGAGGGGAATGCAACGCCTGGTAGTGTTAATCGCTCAATAACGCGCCCGGTACTGTGTCGAGGGCTGCCGCCAGCTTCTCCAGCCGGTCCAGGGTCGGGTTTATGCCTGGATCACCGCGCTCGATGTCGCTGATATCGGGCCGGGCTACACCGCTCGCGTGAGCAAGATCGTCCTGCGAAAGCCCCTTGGCGTGACGGGCTGCGCGCAGGTTGCGGGCCAGAATAGCGCGGGCCGATGGGTCCAGTGCGGCCGGTGCCGAGGCTGGTTTGCCAGTATCTCCAGGATCATCTGACGCAGAACCACGCTGCGGAGGCTTGGGCATCGATGCGAATCCAATCAGCTGCACTGACACCCCGCTTGGCACGCGCCACACGCCCCTGTGAACCGATTGCACCAGGCGCAGACCCCGAGTCTAACCCGTTTTGGCGTGTAAACCAGCAGCTAACCGCCGAAGCGTGCAAAAATGACACGGCACAGGACCACCAACGCAAAGGGCGGCCCCGTAGGACCGCCCCGCCGCCAAAGTCCAGACCGGCTGGCTATGCCGGCGCCCGGCCTACCTCCTTCCACAGCGCCGCTTCCGCGTCCGCCGCCGGCATCCCCGCCGCCATCCGTTCCCCACATCGGACGAAGGCGGCCCACTCGTTCGCCGGCAGGGTGCGGGCCAAGTCCAACAGCCTGCACATCAAGGGGTCACCGGCCAGCAACTTGGCCAGCCAGCCGTGATCGGGGTTGAGCGCGTCGCCTGTGCCGCTCATTGTCCGATCTCCCGTTCAGCAGCCGCCCATTGCAGGCTCAGGCGTAATGCACCGTTCTTCGCTGTCTCATAGCGGACATAGCCCTCACGCCAGTCCGCTGCCGTGCCGTCCACCACTGCCTCCCGGCAACCCCCGATCACCAACGCCTCGCGTTCCCCGCGCTCATTTGTAAACAGGGACACGCGGGACAGCGGCACATCTGCCGTCAGGACAAGAGGGCGACCGTTTGCCTCCGCAAAGCGGGTGGCGAACCAACATGCAACGTCTCGGTCCCACGTCCAGGCATAGCCCCTTGCAGCAGCTTTCTGCGACAAGGCCGATGTGCCTCGATACAGCCGCACGGGGTCCGGCAGGCCGGGCGGAACCGGGTAGGATGCCCGGCGAAACATCGCCCGCAGCCGGGTGGCGGTATTGGCCGCCTCCATGACGTGCAAGTGGTCGTGAAGCCATGCTGCTTCCAAGTAGGCTCGCAGTGAGGCCAGTGGCGCGTCCAGGTAAAGCAGGACAGCTATGGCGCCCCGAAGGTGGTTCGGGGTAGCAATCGTCAACTGCCCAGCCGCCGTCACATCGCCAGCCATCGCTGGATCAAGATGGAGCAGTGCGTAAGGGGGCAAGTCCCCCTGCAAAGCTGCACGGAGACGGTGCGCCATCCACCCCAACGCCATGCGACGACTGGCCGGAGTAGGCAGCTTCCGGCCATCCTTCTTGAGCGTGGCGCCGCTCCTCACGACGCCACCCCGCCTGCGTCGGCGCTGGTCCCCAGCATCGCCACCAGATCCGCCACCAGCGCCCAATTTGAGAGCCTTGCCATCACCTATGCCCTCCCCAGCCAATCGCGCAGCAGGTTCAGCGCGAACAGCGCCTCGGGATCGGCGATGTTCCCGTCAGGCTCGTGGTTCTCGGCAAGCATGGCCACTGCAACGGCCGCCTTGGCTCGGTGCCCCGCTTCCATGCTTGGGGTCAGCTTGCCAACCTCAACGAAGGTTCTGTGCTTCGCATTGCTGGCCGCTTCCCAATCAAGGTTGGCTTCGTCGTAGGCTTCGGCGTGTTGCCGATGAAACGTGGCACAGAGCGCGATCAGCTCCGCATCGGGGTTGACCGGCGGCGGCGCGCCGGCTTTCCCCAGCGCCGCCGCATCACGCAGAAGGTAGTCCAGCAGCCAGCCCGTGATGGTGCCCTGTGCATCAAAGCTGAACTCCCTCCCGCCGGAGTGCTGCGCCAGGCTGCCAGCCCTGGCCGCGATACCCACAGGCGATGCTGCCCGCAGATGCTCCATGCGGTTCAGGAGCGCGTCCATCCGGGCGAAGATCGGCGCAGCAGCCTGGCCGGCTTTCCCGTCATCCTCTACGGCATCTGGCCCGTCATAGATCGCGCGCTGCCGCAGGTCGCAGGCGTTGAACTCTGCGCAGACGGCGAGCAGGTCAGCATCAGGGTTCGGCGCCGCAGCGGCAGCGTCGAGGCCAGCGCCAACCAGGGCCATCAGCGCCGGCCCGGCGGAAAGCAGGTTGCGCCGGTTCATGCGCCGGCCCTCCCCGCCAAGTCGCCCAGCAGGGACATCAGCACCTGATCCTGCCGGAAAGCGTGCGGCAGCCGGTCGTCATTCCCGCCGTAGAACCAGACCAGCACCCGCGCCTTGGCCCGCACCCCTTCCGGCGTCCTGGCCGGCAGCTTGCCGATGCGCCGCAGCAGCAGATCGTCCGGCGCCGGCTCACCGCGGAACATCGCGGATGTGCTGGCCGCGTGGAACGCCCGGTTTTCGTCCAGCGTCATCGCGGCCACGCAGGCGCGCTCGTCCCGCTGCATGGCGACATACTCCCCGCACAGGGCGAGCAGCTCCCCGTCCAGCTCGGCAGCCTTGGCATCCCCCGCTGCTGGAGCGACCAGGAGCAGGGCGGCACCCATCTGCCCGAACGCGCTGCGGCGCGTGCTGGCGGACAGCGGCGGCGGTGCGTGCGGGTCAGGCGCCCGGCCGGACGCCGGAAAGCTATGGCGGCTCATGCCACAGCCCTCCCCAACCACATGCCATCTGCCGTGTAGCCCTCCGGCAGCGGCCCATACTGCTCGACCAGGCGCGCGATGATGACGGCGCGCGTCGGCGCCACCATGTCCCGCACCAGGGACGCCAGCAGCGGCGTGTGCCCATCCCGATCATCCTCCGGGTCATCGAACACATCCCGGTGCCAGGCCGACAGCGCGAGGGCCTTGGCGCACCAGCCCTCTGGCGTGGTGGCCGGCGTGCGCTCAATCCAGTGCAGCGTGTCCCAATCGGGCGGCACGTCCTGCACATCGGCCAGGTCATCAGGCGCCACCACGTAGCGATACCAAGATGCCAGCTCGGCTTCCGCGAACTGCTGGCAGGCGCGGATCAGCTCCGCATCGGGGCTGGCAGGCACCGCCCTTGCCGAAACGGCAACGCCGGTTGCCATCACAGCCACAGCGGCGGCGCTGCCGGTCAGCAGCGCCCGGCGCAGACGGTTGGTGGACGTGGCGACGTTGGACGCCGGCAGGCCCGTGGTAGAGATGTTTACGGCCTTGGACATGGTGGGGATGCACCTTGCTGGGGTCGGGCGCGGACGGGGGTGCTGCCCCGTCCGCGTCGCCTTTGGATGCCGAGGAACCCGCCCCGGCGCGGATGGCGTCAGGCCGCAGGCGTGGAGCCTGGTGCCGACGCAATGGGGGTGGAGGCTTCGCCCATGGGTATGGCAGCGAGGCCGGCGGCATCGCGCCAGGACGCATCCACCACGGCCATCGCCTCGCACACGTCCGGAGGAAGTTGCGTGATGTTGTCCGCCGCGAAGAACTGGGTCCAAACCGTGCCAGGCCACAGAGTCTCAAACACCGCCGCCGCAGCTTCGGGCGTGGTGCGGGCGCTGCTGAACTGATAGACCGGGTGTCCATCGGCGAGGGTGCCGAATAGGTAGAAGCCGGGCTTCAAGTGGCCGCGATTGCTCGCGTAGAATGCCGGGTCGTATGCGTCCGGGCGGAAAGCGGGGATCGGCTGCAAACCAGGGGTGGGCACCAGCTTCGCCCGGTCCCGGCAGGTGGGGACTGCCACGGCTACGCCTCCCCGCCCGGCGCCCAGGCCGCGATCTCTGCCAGCGTCATGCCGGTGGCCAGCAGCGCGGCGCGGGCTGCAACCACGGCCTTGACCCGGGCGCGGATGGTGGCGCGTGCGACGTTGATCGCCCGCATGGCGATGCCCTGGTTGACCCGGCGCCCCGCAGCCTTCGTGCGGTTGGCCCATGCGAGCTTGGCGCAGGCGTCGGCGTAAGCGGTGCAGTAGCCGTCGCGCTGGCCGATGGCCTCGCGCAGCACGCCAACCAAGCGGTCCGTTGCGGACGGGCCGAACACCAACCCAGCGGGGCGGAAGGTCGGGATGGCGCGAAGGGTGTTGGCGTTGTGGAAGGCCATCTGGTTTGCCTTGTATCTGTGAACCAACTGTGTATGATACATACACCATTGAGCCACAGAGGCAAGCGTAAAATGACAACTATGTATGAAAAATACATATGACGGGGGCGCAGCTTAGAGCGGCGCGTGCGTTGCTGGGTTGGTCAGCTCAAACCTTGGCCAGCACATCAGGCGTGGGCGTTACGACCATTCGCAAGAATGAGGTGCCAGACGGGCCGGTCACGATGATCCGCGCCAATGTTGAAGTTCTGACACGCACCCTTGAGGAAGCTGGCGTGGAATTCATCCACGAGAACGGCGGCGGGGCCGGCGTGCGGCTACGGAAGCCGGGTCAGTGACGCCGGCTCAGGTAAGAGCTGCCAGGGGCTTACTTGGTTGGAGCATTGACCGGTTGAGCTCCCGCAGCGGCACCTCGGTATCGATGGTGACGGCATTTGAGCAGACCGGGCGGGTTGTGTCCTCGAACGGCAGGAGCCGAGCACTGCCGGTTGATGCTGTTGCCGCTGTCCGCACCACCTTAGAGGCAGCCGGCGTCGAGTTTACGGATGATGCCGCGCCAGGGGTGCGGTTGCGGAAGCCGGCGGGCGCCGAATGAGCAGCTTCCCCGGCGCGATCTACGACGGTGAAGGCAAGAGCCTGGACCCCACCATCCCAGACCTGCTGCAAGAGCAGTTGGACGGCTACCCGCATCGCTCCATGGTGACGGACCGGGACGTGGCGCCGGTGGCCCGCGTGTGGCTGCTGGCGGACGACGCCACGCCAGACGCTATCCCGCCCATCCTGATGATCGAGGCCGTCAGGCTGGTGCTGGCCGGCAAGGGCGTCCTGATCCTGGCGCAGCGGCCAGAACCCGAGGTGGACGTGCGGACGGGGCTGCTGCAGGCCCTCGACCTGTTCACCGCAACCCAAGACGTAGCAGGACACGCATGAACCTGCCCCGGTCGGCGAAGGCGCGGGCGCGGCGCCCGAACGCGACTGACGAGCGGCCTTAGCTTTCAGCGTGCCCTACCACCCGCCCGTTGTCGTTGGGAACGTCACCTACGACCTGGCCCACCTGGACCCGGTGACGTTCGACACGCCAATCATCAAGCTGAACCGTCCCATCCGGACCCGATGCAGGTTCACCACCCATACTTTCACGGCCCAGGCGCCGGGCGCCTATCCAGGGCCGGTGATGCTGGACGAGGGGCGGCGACCTCGTGTGTTCTGCCCCGACCGCTACGCCCTGTCGCATCACCTACCGGCAACCGTCTGCCTGCTGGCGAACCCTGACCTGTTCGTGTGGGAAGGCGGGCATGAACGGAATTGGCTGCACCGGGCCGAGGTAGCTGTTCCCGATCAGATCGGCGGGATGACCACCTACCAAGTGTTTTTCGCCCTAAAGAGGGCCAAGCGCGGGGGTGACGAGGACGTGGAGATGGTGGTGGAGTCGGCCTATGCACATGACCCGCTGCGGACGCCGAAAGTGCTAGGCCGCACGAAGATTGCTGGCCTGTTGGCAGCAACGATTGAAGGCCGGACGCTACATACCCAGCGCAGGGGCAGATAGCACTAGGGCGCCCGCAGGCGCCCATAGGCAGTCACCCGGCTACTGCTTGCGGGCCGCGTTGCACGGCCACCGGTTGCCCGGCCAGGGAACGCTGTCACAGCCGATCCGTCGTCCCGATGCGGATAATATCGCCTGCATCCCTCTCAGGTTCAAGGGTTAAGTCTGCAGGAGGTCCGGCACCAGCGGTTCACGCTTGCCCCGCCCCTCCAAGAAATCCACCCTGGCGTGTTCACCCGGAGCGCGCCATGCCCCCGCCGGACTTCCACCTAGACCATGCCCTGTCCGACTGGCCGGACTACACCTTGGAGCTGCGCTGTCCATGCTCCCCGCGGGTGACGCTCATGCCGGTGCGGCTGCTGGCCGAGCGGGGCAATCGGCCGTTCCGCGCCGTGCTGGAGGCGCTGCGGTGTTCGGACTGCCGGGGCAAGCCGGCACCGGTCCACCTGATCGCCGGGCGTTCCCGGACGTTCATGGGCGGGGCGCCTCCTGATTGGGCGCTGGAGCTTGTGCCGTCGCCCGGGTAGCGCCCCGCCCCTCCGGAGCCTAGAGAAGGGCGGGGGTAGTCCGGGCGCCACCTCCGGGAGGTCAGGCGCCAGCGGTAGGCCCGCTCCCGTGAGGTACCTAAGCGGGCCGCCATCGGTTGTCGCAGCACAGCGGCATAGCGGCACGGCAGGAAGTGTCTGGTTTCGACGCGGAGTGTTGCCGTCCGCCGGGCGCCCAGCGTGTGCCAGCGTGTTCAACATAGGTTGACAGTGCGTTTCGCGGTCGTGACATTGCTCCCAGGCTGGAGACGGCTCCAGCGACCAGGAGGGACGGCGTATGCGTGCAGCACTACTGGCGACGGCGATGCTTTGCGGACTGGCGACGGGGGCGCAGGCGAGCGTCACCTACACGTTGACGAACCAGGTCTATAACCAGGCGGCGATTGACGCTGGGGTGCAATCCTTCGCGCCCGTGGACATTACGGTATCGGACGCCGCAGTGCAGCGCGGCACCTTTGCCATCCGCATACAAGGCCAACTGCCAGGGCCTGGCTCGACCCAGACCGGCGACGTTGCAGATTTCGTGTCGTTCCACGGGCGCGCGTTTGTATCGCCGACTGAAATCTTCGGCCGTCTGCAAGCCAGTCTTGCCTTTGCTACTGACGGGTCCGTCACATCTGGACTGCTGGACTTCCTCGGCGTTGGCGACGAAGTGCATCTCAGCGGCACAAGCGCCAGCTTCGGCGGGTCGTTTGGGTCCGATCAGTTCAGCGCTTGCGGCAACGGATCATGCCGTCTGACCGGACAGCTTGCCGCAACGACCGTGCCCAACCCGGCATCCCAACCAGTCCCCGAGCCGGTCAGCATGAGCCTGCTCGGGGTGGGGCTGCTGGGCATCGCGGCAAGCCGGCGGCTGTTGGCAACCGCCTAGCCCGCCGCCCCATTGCCGTCCAAGTGGTAGAGCGCGATGGTGTTGGCATCGTTCGAGAAGGGGCCGGTAGGCAAGGTGAACGACGCCGTGTAGCGCACGTTGTTTGAGACGCGCACCTCGTCAATCGTCCCCCATCCCGCGCCCGCGCCCGCCGCAGTGATTTCCAGTACAGTTGCGGCAGGCGTTGCGCCCGTGATGGAGCGAGTTGTGCGGGGGGTGCCGTCGAAGAACGCATAGACGAAACCACCAGCAACATCCACCACAATGGCCACATGATGCCGAACATTGTTCGCAAGAGCGAAGCCGGTGATGCTGGTGTTGCCTGATACTCCAGCTATGAAGAAGTCACCCACGCCATCAATTGCGACGGTGCTGACATCTATGTTGTTTGGAGCTTTTAGCGCGACAAGCACATGGAACGAACCGCTGGCAACCGGGGGGCCGGTAAACCAGAACTCCAGCGTCGAGCTGCCTGCGGGCACTGCGATGCTCGCCGTCCCGGAGCCGCCCGTAAGCTGCTGGCCGAACCCGGCTGGGGCCGCGCCAAACGTCGCACCAGTTAGCGTGAGCGGTGTCCCGGTCGGCGTAGAGGTAGAAGCTGGTGTCGGGGTCGGGGTCGGGGTCGGGGTCGGTGCAGGGGTTTGTGCAACCGGCACGCCGCCCGGCGGCGCGTAGTCCCACGTCGCCCAACCCGCAACCTGGTTGCCGTTGCCAGAGCAGAAGTTCAGCGCCTTGCTAACGAGCGACAAAGATGCTCCCGCCGCCCCGGCAAGGTAGTCGTCCACTACCAAGGCCGTGTGAATGGACGGGTAGGAGTCCGCGCCGGGCGTGACGGCCGCGGTTGTGTCGGCTGTCACATCATCGAAAAAGAAGTGGACGTTCGTCCGGTCGGCCGCGAACGAGAGAGGGGTGCCGCCTGGAGATGTGGCAATCTGGAACGTTTTCGCCGGCACGTTGGCGTTGACCACGTAGTAAGGCACCCCCTGCGTCAGTTCTGGCGGCACAGCAATCGGATGGCTGTCATAGTCGCGGGCCGCGACATAAACCTGGTCGCCGTTGTTGCGGCGCTCGCTCCCGGTCAAGATGCCGGTCGCCGCCGCAATGTTCGCCACAGGCTGGTCCACCAACAGCGGCAGCAGGCGATATGGGTTCGTCACGGCGTTATAGGGGCCGTCAACCGCTCGGAAGGCCGCCCGGTAGAGATACGTCAAATAAATACGGTCGCGAACCTGGTTGCGCGACCACTTCGCAACGTGCGCGGCCCATGCCTTGATGTCCAGGTCGCCGGTCAGACGCCAGTTCTGGAAGCAACCGAGCCCCTGGAACGCCAGCATCCAAGGTGCATGGACAATATCGTTGCTGCTGTTCCATGGGCTGAGGCCCGTCGCCTCCCAATACGCCGGCATCCCGGCCAGATAGTCCTTGAGGTAGAGCGCCTGCTGGCGGTTGAACCGCTTGATGCAGCCCGCGGCGACGTGCGCGTCGGGAACTGTCCCCGCTGCGCTGCCGATCACGTTGATGGCCCACCCGAAACTGCGCTCCTGATCGCTAATCTGCGCGATAGCGTCCCAAATCGGGTCCTGCCCGTAGGTCCAGATCATGTAGGGGCGAGCAGCTTCGTTGCTGATGCGCTCGTGAACGGTGTTGGTAGCCTGGTCCAGCAGCGCCTCCAGATGATACCGCTCTCCTTCAAGCAGATACATCAGGAAGCCGTGATTCACGGTATGCGCGGCGCTGCCGGCGCGCGAGGTTGGCCGGCTGTCGTCCTGGTAGCTCCAGGCCCAAACGCCGCTGCCGCCCTGCGGCTCGGTATAGCCGTCCTGGTAGGCTGGGTCACTCCGCATGTCGGCGTAGGCATGGACGGGGGCGGGCATCCCCTGCGCGGTGAAATTGTAGCCGGGCAACGCCGGACCGGTGCCGCTGCGGCCCATGATAAGGCTGATCGGGGTATTCGCTACGTCCGGCGCCTCACCCGGTCGGGTCCGCTGATTGTTTGACCTGTGGTGCATCGGCAGGTGCATCGCGCAATGGGCGTTGATCCGCGCCGCCGCGTAGTCCTCTGGCGTCTGCCGGCAGAACGCGATCACGTCCTGGTTCGGCAGGATACCGCGGCCTTCATAGGCGCCGGTGCCATCAACGTTGGCCCGCTGGTCGGCGGCGCCGCATGGGATATAGTTTGCGTTGTTGCCAGTCGGATACGGGTTGCGCGCGTGCGTCAGGTCGTAGGACGGCACGACGCCGGCCGCAATCCAGGCAGCCCGATCCGGCTTGTAGGTCAGTGTCGGCTGGGCGCCGCCGATCCAATGGCGCTTGCCGCGGCTGTTGCCGCCCGCGTTCTGGCAGGTGAGCCAGCGGCTATTGTAGGGGTGGACCACGCCTGGATAGCTGGCGATGGCTGTGTTGCCGTCCCGCAACGCCGCATTGTAGTTCCGGCGGCGCTTGTTCGGCACGCTCCAGAAATGCTGAGCCGGCTCGCCCGCAACCTCCACGGCATAGGTGCTGCCGTCCGTGTTCTTCCACAAGTCGCCGTGCCAGATGACTTGCAGGTGTGCGTCAGCAGCGCCGCCCGCCGTGTCCGTCGCCATGCCCCAGCCGATCCAGCCCTCGCAGACCGTGCCTGAGTGGTGCTTCTCGCGCCGGGTGGCAACGGCCATGTGGGCGTTGAAGTTGCCCTGGAACGCGCCCGAGCCGACCGGGGTGGTGGCGCCTGCGTCGTTGGTCTCGGTCAGTGCGTCGAACGTCAGCTTGAAGTCGTGCGTGCCGGTGATCGCGGCCAGGGTCGCGGTGCCGGCGTTGGCAAATGGCACTCCGGACGCCAAGACATGGCTATAGGTGCGGCTTTCACCGGCCGCCAGCGGCGTGTCGCACAGGTGCATGACGGCGATGTGCAGCGACCCGTCTGGGTAGCTGGAGCGCTCGTCGAATTGCACGGCGACAGCGGCGCCGTTCCGCTGCACCTGGATGGAGCTGCCTGCCGGCACCGCGCCCATGGCGAAAGCGACGCCCTGCCGGGCTAGGCCGGCGCTAGGGGCCGCGCTGCTCCAGTTGGATAGGGCGAACGTCTGAATGACCGCGCCATTGACGGGCGTTGGAGCAGGTGTCGGCGTTGGCGTTGGCGCAGGCGCAGGCGCAGGCGCAGGCGCGCTGGCCGCAGCCGTGACCGTGACCGGTATCGTCAGGATCGGGCTGACTGCGCCCGTGCTGGCGTTCTTGTCCTGCACCGTCGCGTTGATCGTCCCGGCGCTGCTGGCGGTCAGCCCCACCACGATGGCCGTGCCGGTGCTGTTCAAGGCCAAGCGGCCGTCGCCAGGCAGCAGCGTGCGCGTGGCGCCGGCCGGTGGGGCGGACAGCACGGCGACCGTGCCGGTGGTGGCACCCGCGATGAACGTCGCGTTGGTGGTCGTTGTGGTGATCGCCGGCAGGGGTGCCGGGGTGCCGCCCGTGGCTTGCAGCGTGCCGTTGGCGACCAGCTCGGCGTGCAGGGCATCGGCCTTGGAGGCGGCTGCGGCTGCCGTCGCACGGGCCGTCGTGTCCACGAAAGGAAGGACCGTCATGTCGTTGGCTCCATCGTCAGCGCGACCTGCCGCATCAGCCCGTTCATCGGCGCCGCGTAGGACGCCACACCCGGCCTCGCCACCGCCGCCAGGTCGTGCTGCCGCACCGCAAACCTCTGACTGGCAGGACGGGGCTGATCGGGCTGGCCTTGGTCCTGCCGGTTGTCTGCTGCCCCTGCGTTCGCCACCATCGCCAAGCAACCAGAGGGCGCCGCAATGACCGACGAAGAACGCTTGCTGCTGGACGAGGCGCTTGGGCGGGCAAATGCCGCGCTAGGCTTGGCGCGTGGCCTGATGCAGACGCTGGGGGAGATGGGCCTCATCGCGCCCTCCCACATCTTGGACATGCAGGACGTGTCAGCCTTGGTGCTGGAGGAGGTCATGAGCGACCGGCGCGCAACGCCTGACTTAGTTG
>JAABUL010005141.1_pt1 | contig 16658 bp, 15 predicted proteins | sample 5559151 | NCBI WGS metagenome assembly JAABUL01 (sample SAMN10711876, study PRJNA513368) | rock metagenome | isolation source: Antarctica rocks | place: Antarctica: Victoria Land, Pudding Butte sud | reverse complement strand
CCCTGCAGCTCGCCCACCTGGAGTTGGCAGGAGCGCATCACCGCGCCGTCCAGGTGCACGCTGCATGCGCCGCATTGCGCGATGCCGCAGCCGTATTTGGTGCCGGTCATGCCGAGCGTGTCGCGCAGCACCCAGAGCAGCGGGGTGGCCGGGTCGACGTCGACCTCATGGGTATGGCCGTTGATGTCCAACTTGATCATCGCGCGCGCTCCGGGCCCGGTCGCGGCGCAGCATTCAGGATTTGCCTGTCATCGGCAAGTCCGATGATCAGACCGCCAAGCGCCCCATGTTGACCACGGCGCCCAACGCCGCGAACCCGGCGCCGGCCAGCAACAAAGGCTCGGTGGCGCCGACGCCGCCCAACAGCGCGAACCCGACCGCGACCACGGCTGCCCCGAACGGCAGCGAGACGTAGGCGGTCGATTGCGCGGCGTAGGAGCAGATCGAGGGTGAAGAACGAGAGCGCGAACAGCGGGATGCGCATTAGGTCGAGCGGCACCAGAGGGTGCTGCCGCCGACGCTGATGCAGCAGCAGCCCGGCGAGCAGCGCGGCCCCAGCCAGCATCATGGCGATGCCGCGGCCCCAGCTGCTGCCCAGCCAGTCGACGCCGAGGATGAGCGCGCTGATGCCGAGCGCGTTGAGGACGGCGCCGATGGCGTCGAACGGCCGCGGTTGGCACGGTGTCTCCGGCAGGAAACGGGCCGCGGCCGCGATCGCCAGCCCGGCCAGGGGAATGTTGATCGCGAACAGCCACGGCCAATCGGCCACCGCCAGGATCGCGGAGGCGACGGTCGGGCCCAATGCCGCCGAAATCGCGACGACCAATCCGAACAGCGAGATGCCGTGCCCGAGCAGCCGGGCCGGAAACACCTGCCGCACCAGCACGCCGCCGACCACGGAGGTGCAGGCCCCACCCAGGCCCTGAACCACCCGCGCCGCCACCAGCCCGGTCAGGTCGGGCGCGAGCGCGCAGCCGAGCGAGGCCAGCGCGAACACCAGCGTGCCGAACACGTAGAGGCGCTTGGCGCCGATGCGCTCGCCGATGGTGGCCATCGGCAGCAGCGCGATGGCCATCGCCAGCTGATAGCCGCTGACCACCCAGACGGCTGCCGCCGGCGAGCCATGCAGGTCCTCGGCGATGGTGGGCAGGGCGACGTTGGCGATCGAGCTGTCGAGGGTGCCGAGAAAGGTGCCCAGCAGGATCGCCGACGTGGCCCACAGGCGGCGCGGCATCGGCAGACCGTCGGCCTGCACGCGCGCCTCCACCGTCAGAGGCGGATGCAGATCTTGCCGAAGTGCCGGCCCGATTCCTCATGCCGGAACGCGTCGGCCAATTCGGCCAGCGCGAACGTCCGGTCGATCACCGGCTTGATCCCGGTGGCCTCGAGGCCGCGCCCCATGGCCAGTTGGTCGGCGCGGCTGCCGACGATCAACCCCTGCAGGCGTTGCTGGCGCGCCATCATCAGCGCCGTCGGCACCTCGCCGGAGCGCCCGGTCAGCACGCCGATCAGGGCGATGTGCCCGCCGATCCGGCAGGACGCGATCGACTGCGGCAGCGTTCCGGGGCCGCCGACCTCGATCACATGGTCGACGCCACGGCCGCCGGTGAAGTCCAGTACCTCGCGGCCCCACTGCTCGGTGCGCTTGTAGTTGATCACGTGCTCGGCCCCCATGGCCCGCACGCGCTCGAGCTTCTCGTCCGAGGATGAGGTGGCGATCACGCTTGCGCCCATCGCCCGGGCGAACTGCAAGGCATAGATCGACACGCCGCCGGTCCCGAGCACGAGCACGGCGTCGCCCGCCTTGAGGCCGCCATCGACCACCAGCGCGCGCCAGGCGGTCAGCCCGGCCGTCGTCAAGGTCGCCGCTTCCTCATGCGAGTAGCCGGCGGGAGCGCGCGTGAACCAGGTTGCCGGACGCACCACGATCTCGGCCGCATAACCGTCTACCCCGTCGCCGGGCGTCGTCTTGAAGTCGGCGATCGTCGGCGGGCCGTCGCGCCAGGTCGGGAAGAATAGCGAGACGACGTGATCGCCCGGCGCGAAGGCGTCGACACCGTCGCCGACGGCCTCTACGACGCCCGCTCCGTCTGACATCGGAATGCGCCGGTCCGCGGTTGGCATCCGACCGCTGGCGACGCCATAATCGTGGAAGTTCAACGAACTCGCGTGGATGCGGACCCGGATTTCGCCTGGCCCGGGTTGGCCTGGGTCGGCCAGGTCGACCGACTGCAAGCGGTCGAGCCCGCCCGGCTGGCTCAGCATGATCGCTTTCAACGTACTCTCCTCCGCGCGCCGACGGCAACGCGAGGGATGGGCGCTGCGTTCCGGGCGCTCCGCTTGCCACCTCCGTGCCGAACCCCATACTGCGCGCAGAGGATGGGGACGGAAATGCGCACACGGGTCGGGATTATCGGTGCGGGACCCGCCGGCCTCATGCTGGCGCTCATGCTCCACCGCCGCGGGATCGGCTGCGTGATCGTCGAGCGGCGGGACCGGGCGGCGATCGAGGCGACGTTGCGCGCCGGCATCCTCGAGCAGAGCACGGTCGACCTGATGGCGGAACTCGGCGTCGGCGCTCGATTGGCGCGCGAGGGCGTGGTGCATCACGGCACGATCCTGCGGTTCGACGGCCGCAATCACCGGATCGACTTCACCGCGCTGGCCGGCGGCCGGGTTGCGACGCTGTATCCGCAGCATGAGGTGCTCAAAGACCTGATCGCCGGGGTGCTGGCGCGTGACGGGCAGATCATGTTCGGCGCGCAGGTGACGGGGCTGACGGACCTGACCACCGCCCGGCCGGTCATCCATTTCACGGCCGCCGACGGGCAGGCGCATACGCTTGACTGCGAGGTGGTGGTCGGCGCCGACGGAGCCTATGGCGCGGGCCGCAGTGCGATCCCGCCCGGGGTGCGGCACGAGTATCAAAGAGCGTACCCGTTCGGCTGGTTCGGGATCCTCTGCGAGGCGCCGCCCTCGTCCGAGGAGCTGATCTATACGCGGCACGACCGCGGCTTCGCGCTGATCAGCAGTCGCACGCCGCAGGTCCAGCGCATGTATTTTCAGTGTGATCCCAACGACAGCGTCGACCGCTGGTCGGACGAGGCGATCTGGGACGAGCTGCAGGTGCGAGTGGACGGCGAGGATGGCTTGCAGTTGCAGCGCGGGCCGATCTTCCAGAAGAGCATCTTGCCGATGCGCTCCTACGTGTGCGAGCCGATGCGGTTCGGCCGGCTGTTCCTGGCTGGCGATGCCGCGCATACGGTGCCGCCGACCGGAGCCAAGGGGCTCAACCTTGCGGTGCGCGATGTCTGGGAGCTGGACCGCTCGCTGGGCGCCTTCTTCGGCGCTGGCGCCGATGAGGCGCTGGATTCCTATTCGGAGACGGCGCTGCGCCGGGTTTGGCGGGTGCAGCACTTCTCGTGGTGGATGACGTCGATGCTGCATCGGATGGAAGGCGCGAGCCCGTTCGACGACCGGCGACAGCTCGCGGAGCTGGAGCTGGTCACGAGCAGCATCCCGGCCGCGACATCGCTCGCGCAGAACTATGTGGGCATGCCGCTGGGAACGTAGGCGGCGCCAGAGCAAACATCCGACCAAACGGGATCGTTTGATCGGATAAAGTTGCTCACCTAAACAATGGCGTCGAGCACTACTCCCGAGCCAATCGGCTCGAGAAGTGCTCTAGCGGGCAGGTCCGGGCCGATTGCGTCGCAGCAGGCCGAGCACGCGCGCCCAGAGCCGGGTCAGCACTGGGAGGAACATGGTGACGATCTGCCGCTCGGGTCCGTCGGGGCGTCCCGCCAGGGTCCACAGGCCGAGCAGCGCCCCGGTATAGGTCGCGCCGCCGACGACGCCGAGGATGCAGCCATAGAGCAGGCACTCGAGCGGCGGGACGACAACGGTGCCGGCCCAGGCCAGGCCCGTTGCGTAGAGCGCAAGCGCCGTGAGCCCGCCGCTGGCAACGATACGGCACAGCGGCTTCAACAGACCGCCGGTCCGGCTGCCGTTTCGGCGGAGGATGATGATGAAAAGCAGCGACTCCAGAGAGGTGATCGTCACGGACGCCGCGGCAATGGTGACCAGGCTGCCGGTCTGCGCCGCGACGTAGAGGATGGCTAGTTTGGCGCCCGAGGCCATGACGACGACCGCGAAGTTCGATTTGAGCTTGCCGATGGCCGTCAACACGATGCTGGCGGTATAGCTGAATGGCGACATGAAGACGGACATCGTGACGATCGCAACTACCGGGGCAGCCTCGCTCCAACGCGCCCCGAGCAGCACGCCGACGACGTATGTCGACGCCGCCGACAAGATGAGCGCGACGGGCGCCATTGCCGCCATCAGCGCGACCGCCAGGCGGAACGCATTCTCGCGCGGGTCACGTCCCGCATTGCGCTCAGCCGCGAAGCCAGCGAACAGAACGGCCGCGATGGGATCGAGGATCTCCGTGGCCGGCAACAGGGCGATGTCGAGGGCGACCACGAAGATGCCAAGCTCGGCCTTGCTCACCGCCGACCCGACGACGAGTGGGTCGGCCCGCTGCCAAACGATGTAGGCGAGACTCGAGAGCCACATCCAAAGCGAGAACCCGGCCAGTTCACGCCACGCGCGCACGCCGAAACGCGGCCGATACGGGTGCATCACATAGGTCGCGATCAGCCGCGAGACCTTCGCTGCGGCGGTTCCGATCACGATCGCCCAGTAGTCGCGCAACAGCAGCGCGGCCGCGACCGTGGCGACGAACCCGGCGACGCGCTCGACCGCTGAAAGTTGGAACTCGCGGTCGAACCGAAGCTCGCGCCGGAAATTGATCACGCCGACGTTTTCAAACCCGGCCAACGCGTACACGCCCGCAAGCACGTAAACGACGTTCTGCAGCCTCGGCTCGTCGAACCAGGCACTCGCCACCGGGGCAGCGGCCAACAGCAGAGCCCCGGTGATCAGGCCCTTGCCCGCCTGGACCGTAAACCCGGTATCGAGCACGTCGCGCCCGATCTCCTCGTGACGGACCAGGTTCTCGGTCACGCCGACGTTGGAGAGGGCGTTTAGCGCGGTCGAAATCGTGAAGGCGATCGCGACGATGCCAAAGTCTGCGGTGGTGAGCAGGCGCGCCAGCACCAGCGTGCTCGCGATCCCGAGAAGCCGCGAGCACATCTTGAAGCCGACCATCCACGCCGCGCCTTTGAGGGCACGGTGACCGACCGGAGCGACGGCGAGTGCGACTCCGGTGTCGGCTGGCGTGGGTGGTCCGCTGTCTTTTACCGTCTGTGTCACGCGCGTTGCAGCTGACACAGCCGGATTGGCAGCGGGCTCACATTCGAGACGACAGCCCGGCACGGGCCGCGGACTAGGTCGTAGCGCCTGAGCGTCTGTTCGCTGCGATCGCCCTGCTCGGCCGGCGAGTCCAGGCCCCAGAGCGGGCCTCGGTGCCCGGCGATGGCTTTCTCCACGTCGCGCTGCATCGGGTTGCTCGAATCGAGCGTCATGAAGAAATCGTTGGTGCCGATGAAGCGGATTCGCGGGTCCGCGAACACGGCGAGATACGACATCGGCTCATTGTCGAGCAGCAACACCATGCTGTCTGGCGAGAGTGGACCGAGGTCGACGGCCAGTGGCGGGGTCCCGGCGCGCGAGCGATTGACTTGCGGATTGACGGTCAGCACGAGGCACGCGGCCAGCAGCCCCACCGCACCGGTTGCAAGCAGCTTCGGTTGCGCCAGCCGCCGTGCCAACGGCAGCGCGACGAGAGCAAGCATGGTTCCTGCCAGGAGCTCGAGCACGCTGAGATAGCGGTAGACCGAGAACTCGAGACGCCACAGGACGAAGCCGAGGACGAACCAAACCGTCAGCAGCGTGGCCGGCCATGGACGCCAGCGAGGGCGTCGGAGCCCGGATGCCGAGAGCCAGACCAGCGCCGCGATCAGGGCCAGGGCGAAGCGAGGATCGCGCAACCGCGACTCGCTCGCTGCACGGGAGAGCCGCAACGTCCAGACCCAGGGGACCGACAACACCTCGCCCAGGGAGTGCGGCATGAAGGCCTGGTCCACATATCGCTCGAACGCGGCATGCGGTGAGCGGAAGATATCGTTGAACGCCGGGAAGAGCGGGTTACCGAAGTGTTGCCACTCGTAGACCCACCAATACGCGGAGAGGGCGCCGGTCCCGAGCACGACGCCGACCCCGAAGAGCGCCGGCCGGGTCAGGATCTCGAAGAGGCGACGGCGCGGCATGACGATCAGGGCCAGCGCCATAGCGATGGTTGCGTAGCTCATGGTCAATTTGAGGCCGCAGGCGCAGCCGAACAGCGTGCCTGCCCAAAACAGCCGGGTTTGGCTCGGCGTGGGACGTGGATCGGCTTGCGAGCGCACCGGTTCGCTGGGCACGAGCAGCAGCAACGCGAACATGATCAATGCAGCCGGGAGCATCTCGCTCGAGGCGGTCGCAATCGTCATGCCGCCAGCCGCGCCGGTCGCGCCGATGGCCGAGAACACACCCAGCGTGGCGACTTCCAGCCCCGTTCGGGGCTGCAGCACGCGACACGTCAGCACGAAGGCAAGTCCCACCGCCACGGCCTGGGGCAGCGCGACGACGGCATTAAGCAGCGGTGTCCATGAAATCGAGCGGAAAAACCCGTAGTAGATGAGGTCCATCGTCGGCGGGAACCAGGTCTGCATATGCGCCGGCGCAATATCGACGCCGAACGGCTTTTCGAGCAATGCGAACGGGTTATAGAGATGGTAGTTACGGAAATCCCAACTCGCGTCGCCGCCGGTCAGGGCTGCCACGAGTTCGACGCCGAGGACGAGCGCGGCCATCACGGCCCAGAACGGTCCGGTCAGACCCGGCGCTGCCGCCGTCCTTGCCACCTCACGTCTCGACATCCGCCACCCTAACCTGGCACGGGCCCGCCTGTACGGGCGCCTACGCCTTCTGTCCATCTCTGCGTAGGGATCATAGCGGCGAGAAGCTAACGCTGCGTTACCTGCGGTCGTCAGGCCCGGCTGAGCAGCGTCTCGTCCTCCTCGGCGGGTGCGTATTCGACGACGATCGCAGTGTGGTCGCGCGTCAGTTGCTGGAAGTGCCCGCTGCGCAGACGGTAGATACGGCTGTCGCCGGCCCAGAGGCAGGCGTAATGGGCGTCGTGCCTGCTTGGCGGCGCCGAGGGTGCCGTCGGGCAGCTGAGGCAAATAATGGATGGTCACGGCGCGACAGACGAACTCCACCGTTTCCTTGACCGGATCTTCGTTGTCCCACTCCACGTTGTTGACGAGGACGTGTTGAAGTCAAAGCGCAAGAAAATCTCACCCGATGCCGCGCTTCGTGGCAGCTTTACGTTTGATCAGGGATACGCTTTTAAAACACTTTGCGCTTGATACAATATTGCATCAGAACCGGCGACGACATATCGATCGCTCGCGTGAACTCAGACGGCTTGATATCGACAGGGTAGGTGGCGTTTTCGCCGCCGCGAAACTTGGCGAAGCCTGAGCCGCCGGCGTTCTTCAGGTTGGCCAAGTCCAGGCCGGTGTGCGCCGCGATTTTCTGCATCTGCTTGTTGATGTGCGCCGTCTGATTTTCCTGCTCCTTCTTGGATTTCTCGCCCAACTCGTCGAGATCCTCGCCGCCGAGTCCGGTCTTGAACGTGAAGGACTCTATCTGGAACATTTTGCCTTCCTTGAACCCCATCGACATCTTCGTGCGACGCAGGTTCAGGCTCGTTTTCGTTTCACCGGTGATCGGCCCTTCGTCACCGACGAATTTCATCATAAGGTCGCTGACGATCTGCTCGGCCACGGTGTTCCTGCGCCTCCTACGATTGTCTGGCAAAGCGTCGGTTTTGTAATTCCAATCGGCGTTGGCCCGGCCGCTCAGCGTCCCGTCCGCCTCGCCGGCCACCTGGATCGGGACGCCGCCGGACCGCGCCAGCGCCGCCCAGTAGGGGCTGCTGCGGTCCAACTCGAAATATGATGTATTTGCGTAATAAGGCAACTGCCGCGGCGCCACCGGCAGCGCCCGGATCGCGATCCCCGGCAGGGCCACGTTGATCAGCTCGCGGATCTGCTCCACCGGCCCGATCTTGGTCTGGTTCGGCAGGTTGCGACGCAGCGTCTCGGCCGGGATCTGCGCCTTGACCGCCAGCACCCAGGTCGCGACAGGCTCGCGGTGCTGCTGCGGATCAGCCGCTCGAGAAAGGTGCCCACGCACCCGGAGCACCGAAGCCGTTACGCATCAATCCGGTAGCGCCTGGCCGAGGATCCAGCCCTCGACCCGCCGCACCGGTTCCTCGGCCGGAACGACGTCCCGTTCCGGCTGCTGTAGAACCTGCAACAACCCCAGCAGGCCGACGAGGCTGTCGAACCGGTCCTCGCCGGCCGAGTCGGCGCCGAACCCGGTGGCGATCAGGCCCGCCAGGGCCGGGTCCGGCCGGGCCCGCAGACGCGCGAGACACAAGCCGATCGCCGGCGCGAGGGCGAGCCGGTCCGCCTGCCGGCGCTTGCTGCCCACCAGGCGAAGGCCGAGCTGGCGCATCGCCTCGGCCGGATAGGTTTCCGCGATCGCCAGCCCGCGCGTGCGCAGCAGCGTGGCGAGCGAGCCGCCGAACGGCCAGAGCACGTCGCGGGGCGCGTCGAGCAGTAGGTCGCGCCAAAGCGCGATCGACGCCTTGCCGACCTGGTTGGCGCCGAGCGTCCAGAACAGCGCGGCAGCCCGCGGGCGCGTCGGCGTGCTGGCGTCGCAGCGGCGCAGCAGGGCGTCGGTATCGAGCCCGAGCCGGGCCGCATGGGCGGCGCGCCGGGGGGCGTTCGCCGTCGTGCGCGGAAAGAACGGACGCTCCGGGCTCACCTCGTCGATGCTGTCGCAGACGCGGAAGAACGCATCGTCGCGCGAACGCCCGGTCAGGAATGCCGCAAAGTCGCCCTGCCGGCGCAGCGCGGCATAGGCGCGCGGCAGCCCGATCGGCGCGTCCACACCGAGTGCCACCGGTGCCAGCCCCGCCTCGTCCTGCAGCCGTCGCAGCAACGTCGCCACGTCGCCCACCGGCTCCGTCCGCACCCGCCAACCCGCGGCGGCAGGTGCAGCGACCGACATCCATCGCTTACCCGGCTGCACGCTCCAATCGGCATGCGCGGCCAAGCACACCGTGGATGCTCACTTCTTGAGCGGCTTGTGCGCCCGATCGATCAACCGCCGGATCAGCCCCGGCTCCTTCGCCGGCGCGGGAGGTGCCGCCTGCCGGGCCTCCCCGGCCGCACGCTTCTTCTTCTGCTCCAGCCAGCCGTCCAGCGAGGTTCCCGCCTTGGCGGCCCGCTTCTGCTCATAGGCGCGCTGCGCCTCCGTCATCCGTTTTGTGTCGCCCATCCGGTCTTCATCCTCCGGCTCTGCTTGTGACAGCGTGCCCTCCCGCCATCAAGCCGCGCCGCGCCGCCGCAGCAAGAGCCGCTCCACCGCCGACAACCCGGCATTGATCGCGATACCCGCCAGCGACAGCAGCACCAGGGCGGCAAACATCCGCGGGATCTGCAGCCGGTAGCCCGCCTCGAGGATCCGGAACGCCAGCCCCGACGCGAACCCGCCCGACCCGGCCACGAACTCCGCCACCACCGCCCCCACCAGGGCCAACCCGCCCGACACCCGCAGCCCGGCCAGGAAAAAAGGCAGCGCCGCCGGCAACCGCAGCAGCACCAGCGTCTGCCACCGCCCGGCGCCGTTCAGTCGGAACAGGTCGAGCAACTCCCCGGGCGCCGCCCCAAGCCCGGCCAGCGTGTTGGAGAACACCGGGAAGAACGCCACGATCGTCGCGCACACCACCAGCGAGACGAACGGGTCCCCGACCCAGACGATGATCAGCGGCGCGATCGCCACGATCGGCGTCACCTGCAACACGATCGCCCATGGCAGAATCGCCGCCCGCGCCCACCGGCTCGTCGCGATCAACCCGGCCATCACCAGCGCCAGAACGCAACTCGAGGCCAACGCCGCCGCCGTGACCGCCAGGGTCGAGAGCAAGGAGGAGAGCAACAGGGCAGGGGCGTCGAGGAAGGCGCGTCCGATGGCGAGCGGCCCGGGAAGGATATAGGGCGGCACCGCAAAGCCGCGCACCGCCGCCTCCCAGGCGAGCAGCGCCAGCAGGCCGAACCCGGCCGGCGCGAGCGCATCACGCCGCATGCATCTGCCGCATCGTCCGGGTTATGTTCGCCACAAGGGCCGCGTAGGCCGGGTCGAGCCGCCGGTCGCCGGTCTCGCCCAACACCGATCCGATCTCGGCCACGATCCGGCCCGGCCGCGGCGACATCACCACGATCCGTCGCGCCAGATAGGCCGATTCATAAATAGAGTGTGTCACGAACACGACGCTGCACCCCGCACTCTCCCAGAGCTGGCGCAAATCGTCCTGCAGCGCGTGCCGGGTGAACTCGTCCAGCGCCGCGAACGGCTCGTCCATCAGCAGCAGCCGCGGTTGAGCCACCAGGCTCCGCGCGATCGAGACCCGCATCCGCATCCCGCCCGACAACTCGCGCGGCCGGGCGCCTTCGAATCCGGCCAGCCCGACCCGCGCCAGCGCCGACCGTGCCGCGTCGCCCACATCCCTCCGCCCGCGCAGCCGAAGTGGCAGGCTGACATTGTCGAGCGCCGTCGCCCAGGGCAGCAGGGTCGCGTCCTGGAACACGAAGCCGATCTCGCTCTGCACGATGCCGTCGCGGACGATCTCGCCGGAATCCGGCTCATCCAGCCCGGCGATCAATCGCAGTAGCGTCGATTTGCCGCACCCCGAGGGGCCGAGCAGCGCGATGAAGTCCCCGTCGCGGATCCGCAGCGACACGTCCCGCAGCGCGATGGTGCCGTTCGCGAACCGCCGCCCGGCCCGCTCCAGCCGCAGCACGCTATTTCGGACGCATCGCCAGACCCGCGCCTTTGCCGACGAATTCGGTGGTGAAGGCGCGCGCCACGTCGAGGTCGGCCCCGGCCAGGCCCTGCTCCTGCATCGACCGGCCGAACGCCGCCCAGCGCGCCTGCGTCATCGCGCCGATGCCCAGCGTCGCGGCATCGCCGGAGTCGACGATTCCGCGTTCGCGCAGCATGCGCCGCCCGAACTCGAGCAGGCCGTCGGTCATCTCGGGGTTGTCGGCCTTGATCAGCCGATCGGCCGGCGCCGGGTCGCCATTGAGATAAGAGTACCAACCCTCGATCGAGGCATCGACGAAACGCTGCACGAGGTCGGGATGCTCGGCGATCATCTTGTCGCTCGTCGCGATCAGGCTGCCGTAACCGGAGAACCCGGCATCGGCGAGCAGGAGGATGACCGGCGTGAACTTGCCTTCCTGCTCGATCGCATAGGGCTCCGAGCCGAGATAGCCTTGCTGGATCGCGCTTTGGTCGGCCAGGAACGGCGCCAGGTTGAAGGTGTAGGGGCGGATTTGCGCGTCGGTGTAGCCGAACCGCGCCTTGAGGAAGTTCCACCACCCCGCCCGCGTGTCGGCGCCGATCATGATCGGCTTGCCCTCCAACGCCTCGAAGCTGTCATTGCCCCGGCCGGGATGAGCCAGCAGCACCGACGGATCCTTCTGGAACACCGCGGCGACCGCCCGGAACGGCAGTTTCTCTTGCGCGAAATTGAGCGCCAGGATGCTGTTCGAGGCGAGATTGAAGTCGAGCCGGCCCGCCAGCAGCAACTGCATCTGGTTCACCTGCGGACCGCCCTGCCGGATGCTGACCTCGAGCCCGCGCTTGGCGTACAACCCGGTGGCGATCGCCTGATAATAGCCGCCGTACTCGGCCTCCGCCTTCCAATCCAACCCGAACGCGACTTTGTCGGCGGCTAGCGACTTGCCGGCTTCGAGCAGCGGTGCGCAAAGGAGCAGAATGAGAACCCAACGCAGCATCGGCCGGCCTCTTCGAGACGTCACAGAACGATCCTGCACTGGTTTGAACGGGACGGCTACGCGCCGGGCCATGGCCGGCACGCGCTGATGTCCGATCCCCGCGTCAAGGCCAAGCTCTGGGTGCAGATGGCGCTCCGCATGGGCGACATCGACGGCCGCCCCGGGGCGATCCTGCGCAGAGGCGACGCCGATGCCGGCGGGATCCTGGTAGTCCTGCGCGGGCGAGAGGGCCGCCTCTGCGTGCTCTCCCAAGTCCGCGCCGGCGATGGTCAGAGCGCCTGGATGCGCGCCACCGGGCCTGATAGTGTCGATGAGGACACGGCCGACGCGTATATTGAACGACAGGTGCAACGCGACCCCGATCTCTGGGTTCTGGAGTTCACCGCGCCGGATCTGCTCCCGCCGTTTGAGGCGAAATTGGTCTGAGTGGTGGCAAGGTGCTGGAAACAAGGAGTTCACGGCGATGTGTGTCAAATCTGCTCAAAGCCATGTTGCCCATCTGCCACACGCCGTTTGAAAGCGCGGTCACCATCTCGCACTCGCGCCGGAAGGTGGTAATGTTCACCTACCGAGAGGCGGGGGAACGAGTCCCGAGCCACCGAGCCCCCGGCTGCGTTGAACCGCAGAACTGAAACGAGGAGAGAAAGTTATGAAGCTCCGTAGCGCGCTACTTGCCGCGACGGTCCTAGCGGCGGCCCCGATTGCGGCCAAGGCTCAGGCCATCAGCGGCCTCTACATTGGCGCCGGCGCAGGCGCCAACTTCATGCAGGACGAGCACCTGCGGTCGATCACGTTCCCGCAAGCCAGGACGACGCCCATTGCCGGTTCCGGCTTCGGCGGCTTCAGCCAGAACCTGCGTTTGGACACCGGCTTCGTCGGCGTTGCCAGCATCGGTTACGGCCTGGGCAACGGCCTGCGTCTTGAAATCGAAGGCAGCTATCGCACCAACCGCTTCAACGGTCTGGGCGGCGCGGCTGGCTTCGGCGGCGACGAGATGAAGTACGGCGGCATGTTCAATGCCCTGTTCGACTTCGACCCATCGCTGATTGGCCTCGGCTTCCTGCCGGTCGTCCCGTATGTCGGCCTCGGCGCCGGTTACCAGTGGGCGCAGGCCAAGAACGCTCACCTGTACGGGCTGCTGCCGCCTGTCGCTGGCGTCGCCAACGGCGGCCAGTATCTATTCCGCAGCAATGATGGCGACGGCAACTTCGCCTATCAGGCCATCATCGGGGCGTCGTTCCCGATCCAGGCTATTCCGGGCCTCTCGCTCACGGCGGAATACCGCTTCATGGGCATCCTCGGGACGCGGAGCTACAACTACCAGTTCCTCGCCAACCGTCCGATCCCGCCGGGCTTCACCAGCACCCGCGCGAACATCAAGCTCGAGGACGACTACAACCACGCTGTCATGGTCGGTGTCCGCTACGCGTTTAACGCGGCGCCGCCGCCGCCGCCCGCCGCGGCCGTCGCACCTGTGCCGGTTCGTGAGGCAGCGCGCACCTACCTCGTGTTCTTCGATTGGGACCGTGCGGACCTGACCCCGCGCGCCCGCCAGGTCGTTGCCGAGGCCGCCCAGGCCACCACGCGCGTCCAGGTGACCCGGATCCAGGTGAACGGCTACACCGACACCTCCGGCACCCCGCGTTACAACCAGGGCCTCTCGGTCCGTCGCGCGCAGACCGTCGCCAACGAGCTCGTCCGTGACGGCGTGCCGCGTAGCGCGATCTCGATCCAGGGCTACGGCGAGACCCGTCTGCTGGTCCCGACCGCCCAGGGCGTTCGCGAGCCGCAGAACCGGCGCGTCGAGATCATCCTCCAGTAGTCGGGATGGTCTGACCTGATCGGTCCTTCGGGGGCGATCGGGCTGGCTCACGAAAAGGGGGCTGGTCCAGTGATGGGCCAGCCCTTTTTCACTAACGGCCGCCGCCGCTCCGCGGTAAGGAAACGCAATGTCTCGCAATCTCCTGCTTGCCACCACGCTCCTGGCAACGTTCGCCGGACTGACCCGGACCGGACAAGCCCAACCAGTGACCGGCCTCTATGTCGGCGCTGGAGGCGGTGCCAATTTCATGCAGCGGGAGCAGGTTCGGATCGCACCCGCCGGCGCCGCGCCGTCCTACGGCCGCAGCGGCTTCGATACCGGCTACGTTGCCCTCGGCAGCCTGGGCTACGGATTCGGCAACGGCCTGCGCGTCGAGGCAGAAGGCGATTACCGCCGCAATGCTTACGGCAACGGCCGGGTCGGCTCGGTCACTTCCGGTCGCGAGGAAAAATACGGCGGGATGGTCAACGTGCTGTTCGACCTCGATGTCGGCAGCCCCTACATCTACCCCTATATCGGTGGCGGCGCTGGATACCAGCGGGTCGACCAGCGGACCAACTTCATCGCCGGCACCCGGAGTGCCTTCGTCAACAGCAGTGACAACGGCTTTGCCTACCAGGCGATCGCCGGGATCGCCTTCCCCATTCCCCCGGTCGTCGGCCTGTCGTTCACCGCCGAATATCGCTACTTCTCAGTCACCGGCGATCACAACTACACTGCGCGACTCGGCAATATCGGCCTTGCCTCGGCGGGCCAGGTCCGCACCCGCGCCGACTTCAACCACAGCCTGATGCTGGGCTTGCGCTACGCCTTCAACGTCGCTCCGCCCGCGCCCGAGCCGACGGCCGCCCCCTCGGCGCCGCCCGCGGCACAAGCGGCGCGCACCTACCTCGTCTTCTTCGATTGGGACCGTGCCGACCTGACCCCACGGGCGCGCCAGGTGGTGGCCGAAGCTGCGGCCGCCACCACGCGGGTGCAGGTGACCCGCATGGAAGTCAACGGCTACACCGACACGTCGGGCACGCCGCGCTATAACCAGGCGCTCTCGCTCCGTCGCGCCCAGACCGTCGCCAACGAGTTGGTCCGCGACGGCGTGCCGCGGCAATCGATCTCGATCCAGGGCTATGGCGAGAGCCGTTTGCTTGTCCCGACCGCAGCGGGCGTGCGCGAGCCGCAGAACCGCCGGGTCGAAATTATCCTGCGTTAAAGGAGGCGGAGCCCGTCGATCGGGCTCCGCAACCCTCGGTCGGATCAGCTACGGCTGCGGCTCTTCGTGGTGTGACGGGTCGTCGCGCGGGTCGTCGCGCGGGTTGCTGGCTCGGTCGCGTTGCAAGACGTCAGCGCCGTCGGCATTGCGATGGCCCGTCCAGCCGCATACTGCTTCAATTCGCTGCCGTTCTGCAGCGCCATCACTTCGGAGAAGGTCTCTTCGTTATGGGCGCAGTAGCGGCTGCCGTCACGCTGGCTGGCATCGGCCTTGCTGTTGGCAAGTTGCGTCATGAACTCGTCATGCCGCTTCTGGCTCGCGCGGCCATAAGTGCGGCTGAAATAGCCGCTCGCCACCTTTTCGTCTGCCGTGAGCTCCGGCTTGAACTTCGTGATGAACGCATTGTATTGCGTATCGTTCTTGCAGGTCAGGGTCTGTACCATCAGCGCCGTCTTCAGCCCGGCGACGTCAAGGGCCTCGCGGTCCGATGGGGAGACGCAGGCTGCGGTCGCGATCTGGCTGGTGAGCAACCCGGCGGTGACCAGGCTGGAAAAAAGCGTGCGCATCTCGTTCTCCTCGCGGCAGGCGCGGGTGAGTCTGTCACCCGTGAAGTGAGGTAAACCGGCTACCGGCCGGAAAAGCAACAGCTATGGCGTGCCCGCCGCCGCCGCACGCTCGGTGTTTGGCATCCTTCGTGCTTGACTAGGCTGGCATTGCAGCGTTTGGACCTTACCGATGAGTTCGATTGATCCATTCAGCGCCTATCAGCCGGGCCCGTTCTATTGCGAGTTGACCAGCGCCGACACCGGCGAGGCCGGGCAAGCAGGGCGTGAGGTGCGCCGCCGGGTCGCTCAGATCGGGCTCGATGCACTGCGCGCCCGCGCGGCGACGGCGGAGAGCGACCTGTTGGCGCTCGGCATCACCTTCACCGTCTATTCCGACGCGACCGCGATCGATCGCATCCTGCCGTTCGACTGTATTCCGCGCATCATCCCGGCCCATGAATGGGACATGCTCGAGCGCGGCGTCCGCCAACGGGTCCAGGCGCTCAACCTGTTCCTGGCGGACATCTACAACGGCCGGCACATCATCAACGACGGCATTATCCCGGGACCGCTGGTGCTCGGCAATCCGAACTACCGGCCCGAGATGGAGGGCTTCCCGGTCCGCTTCGGCACCTATGTCCATATCTGCGGCATCGACATCGTGCGCGATCAGCACGGAGCCTTTTGCGTGCTCGAAGACAACGCCCGCACCCCGTCCGGCGTCTCCTACGTGGTCGAGAACCGCCACCTAATGCTGCGCAACTTTCCCGACCTGGTGGCTGGGATGAAGCTGCGCCCGGTCGACGATTACGGCCGTCGCCTACGTACCGCGATGGACGAGATCGCCCCCGAGGGCGTCGTCGATCCGCAAGTGGTCCTGCTCTCGCCGGGCATCTACAATTCCGCCTATTTCGAGCATGTCTTCCTCGCCCGCGAGATGGGCGTCCCCCTGGTGGAGGGCCTGGATCTGGTCGTCGAGGATGACCGGGTCTGGATGCGCACCACCGGCGGCTTGCGCGCCGTGCATACGATCTACCGCCGCATCGGCGACGACTTCCTCGATCCGACCGTGTTTCGGCCCGACAGCGCGCTGGGCGTCCCCGGCCTGATCGGCGCCTGGCGCAAGGGCACGGTCAGCCTGGCCAACGCCGTCGGAACCGGTGTAGCCGACGACAAGGCGGTCTACGCCTACATGCCGCGCA
>JAABUL010005140.1_pt1 | contig 16658 bp, 16 predicted proteins | sample 5559151 | NCBI WGS metagenome assembly JAABUL01 (sample SAMN10711876, study PRJNA513368) | rock metagenome | isolation source: Antarctica rocks | place: Antarctica: Victoria Land, Pudding Butte sud | reverse complement strand
ACATAACTATCAACATAGATGCGTAGCTAGAATTGTAACATTACTTCTTCTCTTCAACAATTCATGTTCACATGAATGTATTTTCTTAGTCTTGTGTAGAATCGAAATGTCTATTGTAGCAGACTCACTATGCAAGATAGAATGATGTCATTGTAGCAGACTCACTAGTTGCACATGAACGTATGATCAGATTCATTGATGAGTAGAGCGATGAGAGTGAGTAGATCATTGCATTGATCGTGTCATTGAAGCAGACTCACTAGTTGCATGTGAACATTTGATCAGATTCACTGATAGATAGAGCAATGTGAGTAGGTAGATCATCACGTTGACGAAAGATATCTTTGTAGCAGACTCATTATTTGCACGTGAACGAGTCAACAGATCAATTCACTGATTGATAAAGCAATGTGAGTAGCTGAGTCATTGCATTGACGAAAGATGTCATTGAAGCAGACTCACTAGTTGCATGTGAACTTGATAACAAGTCAGATTCACTGATAGATAGAGTGATGAGAGTGAGTAGATCATTGCATTGAGAGTGTCGTTGAAGCAGACTCACTGAGATTTCAATATAGAAACAAGCTCAAAGATTTGCTTATTGTTGAAAACATTATCATGTCATTGTAGCAGACTCACTAGTTGCACATGAATGAGTAGACGAATCAATTCACTGATGAGTAGAATGATGAAAGTAGGTGAATCATTGCATTGATGATGAGTGTCATTGAAGCAGACTCACTGTTGAGATTTGCTCATCAAGATAGAGACTTCACGCAGTTCTAAACTGATCTCTTTGATTGCTCTTTGAGATAAAGACTTCACGCAGTCATAAATTGATCTCATTTGATTGTTCAACAAATTCAAAGATTTCTTGCAAATCTGAATGAATGATTAATTCACTGATCTTTGATTTAGTTGAATGATTTCGATTGTTTGTTTATACTTGTTGATTAACGCATGAATTTGAATCTTTTGTTTATTCTCGCTGAATCAGCTCATGAAAAGAGAAAGATGAGTGCTGCTGATGATTGCAAGTCAACTAAATCAAATGTCAATAGTGAGTTGAAGAGTCAACAGAAGCATTTGAGAGTCAATGCAGATTATTTCACTTTGTCTGTAACAAAGAAGCATTTATATAATGTTAGAAATCAGCATAGAGTGAGTCATATGAGTGTAATGTAACGAGTATATAAATGCTAAGAAAGAAAAGTATCTAGAAGAAAAGAGTTAACTATCTATATGACTCAGAAGAACATAAGCTAACTCTGAATAGAGTTGATCTTGAAACAATTCTATAGTTTAGCGACGAGCGATCGATGATAGTCATCAACATAGTCATCAACATAGCTATCAACATAGATGCGTAGCTAGAATTGTAACATGAGCTGTTTATATAATTAAGTGATCATATAAACAATCTCAGATTGTGAAAGCTGATCACTTTGACGTGAGCTTTCAACTTGTCTGTATGATCATCAAGCTAAGCAAGCTAGATGAGCTTTGATTTATGTAAATAAAAGCTGATCACTTTGACGTGTATCTTCAAGTTCGTTGTATGATCACTCAGCTGAACGAACTAAATGAGTTTTAATCTATGTATTTGCGATGCGTGTAAATCGATCAGAAAATCGAAATCGATCAATTTACTGCGTTGCACAAATGTGTATGTGTGCAAAAGCTGAGTCGTGCCTTCGCAGTATGTATGTGTATGACGTATATGAGTTGCAGCGCGTGCGCAAAGACGTTGCTATCGTTCTATGTATATGAGCAAAGATTGTGTCATGTCTTTGCAATGTATGTGATTGCAACGCATGTAAATCGATCAGAAAATCGAAATCAATTAATTTACTGCGTTGCACAGATGTGTATATGCGCAAAAGCTGAATCATGTCTTTGCAATGTGTATATGTGTGACGTATATGAATTGCAGCACATGCGCAAAGACGTTGCTGTTATTCTGTGTATATAAGCAAAGACTATGTCATGTCTTTGCAGTGTATGTGATTGCGACGCATGTAAATCGATCAGAAAATCGAAATCAATCAATTTACTGCGTTGCACAGATGTGTATGTGTGCAAAAGCTGAGTCATGTCTTTGCAATGTATATGTGTGTGATGTATATGAGTTGCAGCATGTGCGCAAAGACGTTGCTGTCGTTCTGTGTATATGAGCAAAGACTGTGTCGTGTCTTTGCAATGTATATGATTGCAATGCATGTACATCGATTTGATAAAGCAAAAAATCGATTGATTTACTGCATTACATAAGCATGTAAATGTGCAAAAGCTGAGTTGTGTCTTCGCAGTATGTGTGTGTGTGATGTATATGAGTTGCAGCATGTGCACAAAGACGTTGCTGTTGTTCTGTGTATATGAGCAAAGATTGTGTCATGTCTTCTCAATGTATGTGATTGTCATGCATATACATCAATCTGATAAAGCGAAAAATCAATTGATTTACTGCATCATGCAAGCATGTAGATGCACAAAAGCTGAGTCATGTCTTCGCAATGTATATGTGAATGTCATATATGAGCTCAACGCTGATTCAAGCGCTGTCACTGCTCTGTGTATAATTGCAATGTGTGTAAATCAATCTGAAAATGGGAAAAATCAATTGATTTGCTGCATCACATAAGTTTGTAAATGCACAAAAGCTGAGTCATGTCTTTGCAATGTATGTGTGTGTGATGTATATGAGTTGCAACGCATGCGCAAAGACGTTGCTGTCATTCTGTGTATATAAGCAAAGACTGTATTGTGTCTTTGCAATGTATGTGATTGCAATGCATGTAAATCGATCTGATAAAGCAAAAAAATCGATCGATTTACTGCATCATGCAGACGTGTAAATGTGCAAAAGCTGAATCATGTCTTTGCATATATGAATTCAACATGTGAATAAAGCGCTGTTACTGCTCTGTGTATGCGTGTAAATCGATCTGAAAATGCGAAAAATCGATCGATTTACTGCATCACGTCTGTCTGTATATGCGCAAAAGCTGAGTCGTGTCTTCACAATATATGTGTATATGTCATATATGAGTTGCAACATGTATGCAAAGACGTTGCTGTTCTTCTGTGTATATGCAAGCTTCAACACGTCTATGATTGTGTTGTTATTATTTCGCTTTTCAACTGTGTGTAAGCTCAACATATGAATAAAGCGCTGTTACTGCTTTGTCAATGTTGATGAGATTATTCAGCTTTTCTGACAAGCATAGCTTGCAGAAGATTTGTAGTCAGCATTTCATATAAATAAATCTTGTTATTGATTGATCAGACATAGTTAATAACAAAGATATGCAAGCAATATTAATAGCAAATAATAAAATTCAGAAAGAAATTTTATTGTTCAATATTTAAAACGAAAAGTCATAAAATGCAAATGATGAGCAATTATACATAATTGAGCGAGAATTAGCAAAAGTTATGCTAAATTCTGAGCAAAAAGTTATTATTGTTGAAAACTTTAATGCACATCATAGCTGATGAAACGCAAAAATTTCAAACTTTATTAGAATGAAAGCGTTAATAAATTAAGTAAATTTACATAAGTATAATCTGATTAACACTTCTGATTAAATTGATCATCAAGTTGAGTTTTAAGTTGACATTTTGAATTCAACTCAATTTGAAGTTGAATTGCTCACATTTTCAACTCAACTCAAGTTGAGTTGAGCATATTTTCAACTTAACGCGACTTGACTTGACTGAGAATTGAGTCAATTCAACTCGATTCGTCAAGAACTTGAGCTTGACATCAAGAGAGCTAAATATAGAAATTTTTCCGACTTTTGCATTATTTTTTTGCATTATCTTTTTGATAGAAAGTCATGAAGAGAAAACATGAAGATCATTTGATAAAGAATCATAAAGAAAAACATAAAGAAAAACATAAAGAAGAACATGACAAGAAACATGAAGAGAAACATGAAGATTGTTTGATAGAGAATCATGATGAGAAACATAAAGAGAAATATAAAAAGAAACATGAAGATCATTTGATAGAGAAACATGAAGAAAAACATGACGAGAAACATAACGAGAAACATGATGAGAAACATGATGAGAAACATGAAGAGAAAACATGAAGATTGTTTGACTTTGATAGAAAGTCATGATGAGAAAACATGATAGAAAGTCATGAAGAGAATCATGAAGACTGTTCAATTAAGCTATTTACATCTATTTAATATCTTGTCGAGTCAAGTCAAGTTTTTGAGTCAAGTTATTGAGTCAAGCTTTTTAACTTAACTCAAGTGCTTGAGTTCAACTTCTCAATTCAACTCAACATTTTTTCAAAAAAATTTCAACTTGACTCAACACTTTTCAAGTCAAGTACTTAACTTGAACTTAAGTACTCAACTTGATGCAATCAGTTTACTTTTGATATAAATACATATCACAGCTATTCAGATTGATCAAACTCAATACTTGATTTAACATTTGCATCAAAGAATATGCATAATTACATTAAGAATTAATATATAAATGAGAATGCAAACACAAAATTTGATCATAAAGTAATTCTATTTACAATAGTTATGAAAAAGATGAAATTGATTGAAAATTCATTGAATGCATCATACAATTTGCAAAAAGTTGACTGAAAAGACTTTGATGAGTATTTGCAAAAGATGAAAGACAAAATGATTGTTAAGATGCAAAGAATCACAAGTTTAAAAGCAAAAATCATTTCTTTGATTGAATGCATCAAGAATACAGTGAAATTATTTGTATTTAAACAGCAAATATGCGCAAAATCAAAATTCTGATGAAACAATGAGTTTATTGAAATGCAAAAGATGCTGTCATCAAAAAAGCGAATCTGAAAAAGATGCAAAAATGATGATACATGAGCAAAGATAGTGCAAATGTGAAATTTGTATCATAATGTAATAAATCTAATTAAAAATCAATTCTGAATCAATTTTTTTAAACAATATTGAAGAAAAAAAAGTGTTTCAGATATACAAGTTCATTAAATTGAAGATTTTCAATATGCTTTTGTACGCTCACTGTATGATTGCAAATAATATATCATCTGATTCAAATGCTTTTCTGAGTGCTGAAAAGTTAATAGCGTGCTTGATTTTCTCTTTGATAATTCTTGATTACTGTATACTTTCATTTGATAGTAATTCTTTATTGATTGAAATTTTTGAAAATAATGAGTACATTGCTTTCAGAAATGTCTTGCACTTTTCATTGAATTCAATTTTCAATTCTTTTTGCAAGTTTTGTATCAAAGATAGCTTTTCGATTAAACGTGATTTAGTGAACTTGTATGTCTGAAACACTTTTTTTTCTTCAACGTTGTTTAAAAAATTGATTCAGAATTGATTTTTGATTAACTTTATTACATCATGATACAAATTTCACATTTGCACTATCTTTGCTCATGTATCATCATTTCTGCATCTTTTTCAGATTCGCTTTTTTGATGACAGCATTTTTTGCATTTTAATAAACTCATTATTTCATCAGAATTTTGATTTGACACATATTTGCTGTTTAAATACAAATAATTTCACTGTATTCTTGATGCATTCAATCAAATAAATGATTTTTGCTTTTAAACTTATGATTCTTTGCATCTTAATAATCATTTTGTCTTTCATCTTTTGCAAATACTCATCAAAGTCTTTTCAGTCAACTTTTTGCAAATTGTATGATGCATTCAATGAATTTTCGACCAACTTCATCTTTTTCACAACTATTGTAAATAGAATTACTTTATGATCAAATTCTGTGTTTGCATTCTCATTTATATGTTAATTCTTGATGTAATTATGCATATTCTTTGATGCAAATGTTAAATCAAGTATTGAGCTTGATCAATCTGAATAACTGTAATATGTGTTTATATCAGAAGTAAACTGATTGTGTCAAGTTAAGTATTTAAGTTCAAGTCAAGTACTTGACTTGAAAAGTGTTGAGTCAAGTTGAAATTTTTTTGAAAAAATGTTGAGTTGAATTGAGAAGTTGAACTTAAGCACTTGAGTTGAGTTAAAAAGCTTAACTCAATAACTTGACTCAAAAACTTGACTTGACTCGACAAGATATTAGATAAATGTAAATAGCTTGTTTAAACAATCTTCATAATTCTCTTCATGACTTTCTATCATGTTTTCTCATCATGACTTTCTATCAAAGTCAAACAATCTTTATGTTTTCTCTTTATGTTTTTTGTCATGTTTCTTGTCATGTTTCTCGTCATGTTTCTCATCATGTTTCTCATCATGTTTCTCGTCATGTTTCTCGTCATGTTTCTCATCATGTTTCTCATCATGTTTCTCGTCATGTTTCTCTTCATGTTTCTCTATCAAATGATCTTCATGTTTCTCTTTATGTTTCTTTTTATGTTTCTCATCATGATTCTTTATTAAACAATCTTCATGTTTCTTGTCATGTTCTTCTTTATGTTTTTCTTTATGTTTTTCTTTATGACTCTCTATCAAATAATCTTCATGTTTTCTCTTCATGACTTTCTATCAAAAAGATAATGCAAAAAGATAATGCAAAAGTCGAAAAAATTTCTATATTTAACTCTTTTAACATCAAGCTCAAGTTCTTGATGAATTGAGTTGAATTGACTCAATTCTCAGTCAAGTCAAGTCACGTCAAGTTGAAAATATGCTTAACTCGACTTGAGTTGAGTTGAAAATGTGAGCAACTCGACTTCAAATTGAATTGAATTCAAAATGTCAACTTAAAACTCAACTTGACAATCAGTTTAATCAGAAGTGTTAATCAGATTACACTCATGTAAATTTACTCAATTTATTAATGCTTTCATTTTAATAAAGTTTGAAATTTTTGCGTTTCATCAGCTATGATGTGCATTAAAGTTTTCAACAATAATAACTTTTTGCTCAGAATTTAGCATAACTTTTGCTAATTCTCGCTCAATTATGTATAATTGCTCATCATTTGCATTTTATGACTTTTCGTTTTAAATATTGAACAATAAAATTTCTTTCTGAATTTTATTATTTGCTATTAATATTGCTTGCATATCTTTGTTATTAACTATGTCTGATCAATCAATAACAAGATTTATTTATATGAAATGCTGACTACAAATCTTCTGCAAGCTATGCTTGTCAGAAAAGCTGAATAATCTCATCAACATTGACAAAGCAGTAACAGCGCTTTATTCATATGTTGAGCTTACACACAGTTGAAAAGCGAAATAATAACAACACAATCATAGACGTGTTGAAGCTTGCATATACACAGAAGAACAGCAACGTCTTTGCATACATGTTGCAACTCATATATGACATATACACATATATTGTGAAGACACGACTCAGCTTTTGCGCATATACAGACAGACGTGATGCAGTAAATCGATCGATTTTTCGCATTTTCAGATCGATTTACACGCATACACAGAGCAGTAACAGCGCTTTATTCACATGTTGAATTCATATATGCAAAGACATGATTCAGCTTTTGCACATTTACACGTCTGCATGATGCAGTAAATCGATCGATTTTTTTGCTTTATCAGATCGATTTACATGCATTGCAATCACATACATTGCAAAGACACAATACAGTCTTTGCTTATATACACAGAATGACAGCAACGTCTTTGCGCATGCGTTGCAACTCATATACATCACACACACATACATTGCAAAGACATGACTCAGCTTTTGTGCATTTACAAACTTATGTGATGCAGCAAATCAATTGATTTTTCCCATTTTCAGATTGATTTACACACATTGCAATTATACACAGAGCAGTGACAGCGCTTGAATCAGCGTTGAGCTCATATATGACATTCACATATACATTGCGAAGACATGACTCAGCTTTTGTGCATCTACATGCTTGCATGATGCAGTAAATCAATTGATTTTTCGCTTTATCAGATTGATGTATATGCATGACAATCACATACATTGAGAAGACATGACACAATCTTTGCTCATATACACAGAACAACAGCAACGTCTTTGTGCACATGCTGCAACTCATATACATCACACACACACATACTGCGAAGACACAACTCAGCTTTTGCACATTTACATGCTTATGTAATGCAGTAAATCAATCGATTTTTTGCTTTATCAAATCGATGTACATGCATTGCAATCATATACATTGCAAAGACACGACACAGTCTTTGCTCATATACACAGAACGACAGCAACGTCTTTGCGCACATGCTGCAACTCATATACATCATACATACACACATTGCAAAGACACGACTCAACTTTTGCACATCTACACGCTTGCATGATGCAGTAAATCGATCGATTTTTCGCATTATCAGATCGATTTACATGCATTGCAAGCATATACATTGCAAAGACATGACACAATCTTTGCTCATATATACAGAACAACAGCAACATCTTTGCGCATGCGTTGCAACTAATATACAACATTCACACAGTCATTGCAAAGACACGACTCAGCTTTTGCGCACATACACATCTGTGCAACGCAGTAAATTGATCGATTTCGATTTTCTGATCGATTTACATATGTTGCAAATACATAGATCAAAGCTCATTTATGATCAGCTTTCATTTACATAAATCAAAGCTCATCTAGTCTGCTTAACTAGATGATCAAACAGCGAATGAAAGCTCATATTGAAGTGATCAACTTTCACAATACATTGATCGTTCATTTAGTCTTTTCATTTAAATGATCAAACAGCAAATTCGAAAGCTTACGTCAAAGTGATCAGTCTTTATAATACATTGATCAATTATCTAGTCTTTTCACTTAGATGATCAAACAGCAAATTTGAAAGCTCACGTCGAAGTGATCAGCTTTCATACACAGATCAAAGCTCATTTAGCTTGCTTGACTAAATGATTAAACAGTGAATGAAAGTTCACGTTGAAGTGATCAGCTTTCATACATAAATCAAAGCTCATTTAGATTACTCAACTAGATAATCAAACAGCGAATGAAAGCTTACATCGTAGTGATCAGCTTTCATAATTTCAACTTGTCAATATGATTACTTAATTATATGAACAGATTATGCACTCATATGCACACACTAATGATCTGACTGCTCAATAAAAAGATATACAGCAGCAATTATGACTAAATTACTTGTAATTTAGCTTACATACAGCGCTTCAGTGCAACTATTTAGATAGATAGCATCATGTTTCATAGTCATAAACTGCATAAGCACGTAAAACTTGAAAAAAAAAACTATGTCTGATCTTGATGTGCATGTAAATTTCTTTGCATTTTTTACAACAAATATCAGTACTTTAATTCAAGTATTCTGAACATTTGATTTGATGCAGATAAACGATGAATGCAAAATTGTTATATTTTCGTCTTTCATTCATGATTCTTGTAGTATAACAATGTCTGTCTTGTTTTTCATAAATTTCATGCATGCATGCATAATTTGCATTGATCTTGCACAATTGTGCTGTAGAATTCAAATATTCAATGTGTTTGCAAAGCTTTTGTCATTTGCGTTGTTTTGTGACATTTTGACTGCAATACTCATTACAATTTCGTGACTAGATGATCTTTTTGTAAGCTAATAGACTGAGCTGTTTAATATGTTTCACACATTACGTTATTTGCAAAGTGTGCATTTTAACAGTTGCAGCAATTTGAAATCATGTGATTGCATGATTGCTTGTCTTTGCACATAAATAGTTGACATTTATGATTTCAGATTTGATGATTTCGCTCGCAGTACAAGCATCTTGATTGTTGAGATCATGTCTAGATATTCAATTTAATCATGTTGTGAGTGAAATGTTTAATTCAATAGAGATAGCTATAACTAAGACTTTAAAAATACAGAAGAAAGAAGATACAAAAGACAAAAAGAACACGCTCTATATAATAGTTACTTAGATCGACGCTAGTCTCAAAGAGAACATGTTGAAACATAAGAAAGATGTTGATTTGAAAAATGTTTGCAACACAAAGAAATGTGTTTGTCATAGAAATCTGTTGATCACTCGTAACACAAAGAAGTGTGTTTGTCTAGAAAACAATAGAAGCTGATTAGAAAATGTTAGAAAAGAAAAAAGATGCTGAGTCATAGTTGAGTCAAATCTGAGTCAGATCTAGATCAGATCTCAACTAGATTGTTAACTAGCTTTAATTAATTCTGACACATTTGTAACATTACTTTTCTCTTTGAAAATTCATGTTTGCATGAATAAAACAAATGAAACACAAACTTTCACTGTTTTTCAACTTAGTGTGACTTGTCTGAATAGAACTTATAAAATTTAACTAGAACTTCTTTTGAGCTCTTGAATTCTTCTTTATCAACATAGTATCATTCATTGTTTCAATCTAGTTCTGTTCATTTGACCTTGTATTGTATTTGATCTCAATAGTGTCTAAAGTTCAAAATGTCATTTATCTTTCAATGATCATCATTTTTAATTGTCACTGATTTAAAAAATTTTGAATGCTGTTCTGATAATGAGTCGTGAGAATAAGAATGTAATAGCTTTGAGCTGAACATTAAATGCAGCTGCTTCATGCTTATTGATAAACAAAGATGATAGAAGATTTCAACTTTGATAGTGATTTGATAAAGTTCTAGCTGTTTATCTTTCAAATCTTTACATGATCTAGTTGTCTTTATGTTTCTAAAGAATAATCAAACTCAGTCGTCTACTTTATAAATGACATCTCGTTTATGTTTATTGATTTGAGCTTCAATGATCTGCTTCGTCTTTTTTAATTGCTAACGATCGAAGATAAAAAGCTCTTTCATTCAAATTGCAATATCGTTTGCTTTTCTAGCTTCAAGACGTTCATAAGTTGTTTTGTAGTCAGTTGTATTTGAATCAAAACTCATTCAAGAATGAAAACTCTTATTGAAGTAGAACGAAGTCATTGAGATGATCAAGAAAATATTGAAATTCTTGCTGAATTTCATCATAAGAAGTCATTTCGCTCAGTCGTTCTGCATGTAGTTACAGTAGATTCTTAATTCGCATTCAACATCTTGATTAACTCATTTCAATTGATCATCAATCTCAAAATGATAGACTGTTGATAAACTAGCTGTGATTCTTAGTTGCTTACAAAGACTTTGTCACATTGTTGATATGAATTGAAAGTCTTTGTTCAAAACAATAGAACTAGATAGATCATGAAGTCAATAAACGTTTCATAGCATGATTTAAATCATTTCTTCGACTGAAATGTCTTTGTCTTCTCAATGACAGAAGATATAGTGATGTTTCTTGATGAGATGACATATGATTGTGCAAATGACGTTATAATCTTCTGATAGAAATAGTTCAGTGATGAAGTTCATAGCTATATCTTTTCAGCGTTTCTGTGAAATCGAGAGAGAATGAAGAAGTTCATTGATACTATCTTTAAATGTCTTGCTTCATTGATAAACATGATAGTTTCAAATGTAACATTTAATTATTGCTTGATGATCTGATCAATAGTAGAAACGTTGAACTAGGTCAATAGTTCTTCGATTGTCAGAGTGAAAGATGAAAGACTGATCATGAATTTTCTTTAGTAATTTCGTATGCATATTCTCAGAAATTCACAGTAAATCTTTTCTGAACAGAACGTCGTCAACAATCTTGCAGTGCTTCAATTCAGTGCTATGTAGCTTGAGCTTGTTTTCGATTATAGCTTGTTTATACTCATTGCAAAGCTCATTCATCTTGTTGACATCTTTTACTCGTTGATAAAAATCACTTTCAGATTCAATAGCTAGAATATTTACTCTATCGAGTGTCAGAATAATCTGATAGCAATCTTCAGTACGCTGAGTTGATTCAGAGACATCAATCAGAGACATTCTGATTAAAGCATTGACTTTAGTGTTCATTTTGCCTGATCAAAAAATGATCTGAAAGTTAAACTTAAATAAAATGTTTAAATAATTAACTTGACATCAAGTTAACTGTTTGTTTTTCATGAAGATTTTAAAAGTCTAATGATCAATGAACATCTGAATGAGTAACTTGATACATTCAAGCTCAAGTCTTCAGTGTTCAAAACATTGAATAATGACTAGTAATTTCTTGTTATAGATGTGATAATTGCATTCAGCAAAGATTATGCTCTTGCTGTAGAATGCTACTGAGTGAAGAACATTCTCATCATTATACTGTGATAGTATTTCATCTTTGACGTAGTCAAATGCATCGATTTTCAGAATAGTCTGTCGTTTGAAATTGAAATATCGTAGTACTGAGATCAAGCTGACTTGTTTCTTTAAATCATCAAAAGCTTGAACACAGACTTTGTTTCATACAAAAGACGTGTTTTTTCTAGTCAACTAAGTGAATGATTTGACTAGCTTCGAGAAGTTCTTAATGAAACGACGATAGAAGTTAACAAATTTCACAAAGTTCTGAACTTCTTTTAGATTGATCAATGTTGCTCAGTTGACTATGACTTTCACTCTGATAAAGTTCATACGAAGATCTTGTTCTGAAACTATGACTTCTAAAAAGACGGTTTCTTCTACATTGAATTTGCACTTTCAAATATTCATCTGTAGATCAGCTTCTCGTTGAGTTTTGCTATAAATCAGAATGTTGTCTAGATAAACTTGACAAAAGCCATTTAGAAAGTCTCATAAAACATCATTCATATACTGCTGAAACAAGACAGAATCATTGATAAGTTCAAAGAGTAGCACTTTTGACTTATATGCTTCTAACGCGATAATAAAGATAGTGTAGTTCTCACTATCAGAGTGCATTTGTAGTTTGTTGAACGTTGAAATGATATTCAATCGAGTCAGATGTTTGCAATCAACTATTTTATCAATTACTTCATTTATGAGCGATAGAGAATAGCGATTTCTTTTAATAATAGCATTGAGCTTTCGATAGTCAACGCAAAATCATAAATCTTCATTTGCTTTCAAGATGAACAGAATGAGTGAGAAATATGAAGCTTTGCTAAAGATTATAAATTCTTTGAAAAGATTCTTGTTTAAATATTTCTTAACTTTCTGACATTCAATATGCTCGACAGCAAGATGATGTTGCATCACTAGTAAGCTCTGATCAACAATAAGATTTACCTGTACAAAATGCTGACTACAAATCTTCTGCAAGCTATGCTTGTCAGAAGAGCTGAACAATCTCATCAATATTGACAGAGCAGTAACAGCGCTTTACTCACGCATTTAGCTCACACACAGTCGAAAAACGAGACAATAACAACGCAGTCATCAACGCGTTGAAGCTTGCACATACACAGAAGAACAGCAACGTCTTTGCATACATGCTGCAATTCATATACAACATATACATATATACTGCAAAGGCACGACTCAGCTTTTGCGCACATACAGACAGATGTGATGCAGTAAATTGATTAATTTTTCGCATTTTCAGACCGATTTACACGCAGTGCAATCACATACAGAGCAGTAACAGCACTTTATTTACATGTTGAGCTCATATACAACATATACACACATTCTCACTTCAAGGAACCGTGGGGTCAAGAAATTGAGCATTTAGCAAGAATTCAAACCGAATTTGCAAAAAGCGAAACCCGCGAAACGGTCAATTCGCACTACAAGAAATTAGAAAGAATTACCAAAAAGGCGAAAAACATAGTGATGTATACCGACGCATCGCAAATCCGGAAAAAGATAGCAGGGGCCGAAACAGGAACTGGAACGGCAGTGATATTCACGCATGAACCCGTCAGATACAGCAAAGCGACAAGCGTTTACGACAAAATAACCACAACGGAAGCGAAACTGCAAGCTATTAGCGATGCAATCGCAATATGCAGCGAAAAAGCACCCAAAAACAGCGAAATTTGGGTGTACACGGACAGTCAAATGGCTTTGCAAAGACTAAACGCAAAGAGCAACGTCAATGCGAAGTTATTCGATGACATACGACAAAACTTGATCAATTTACGTCAGAATCAGTGTCAAATCCGCATACAGTGAATATCGAGTCGCAAGAGCATTATTGGGAACGAAAAAGCAGACCAATTGGCCAAAAGCGCTGCTCAAGAATTACCAGTTATCGACAACACGAAAGCAATCATCATAAGCTTCGTCAAAAAGCAAATTTGCAAAGAGACGAAATTACAATGGTTAAATGTCTGGAAAAGCAGCATCAAGAAGGGAAACCAGTATCAAAAGCACATATCGAATGTGAACCTAAGTCATAAATCACTAAAAGAGATGAGGAAAATCGATAGACTAACGTTTTCAACCTTTATTCAGCTGAAAATGGGACATGACTATTTCAAGAGCTATTTGCATAGATTATCAGAGAATAATTCGAACAAATGCTATGAAATATGCAATGCGAGGCAAACGTCGAAGCATTTACTGCTGAACTGCAGGCATTATAGAGCAGAGCAGATAAAGCTTAAGGAAAAAGCTCAGCTCAAAAACACAGACACTATATTGACACTGTTCATCACCAAAATTGAAAGAATCGCAACACTAGAGTATTTGAAAAATACTCGAATTGCGACGAGGAAATGACTATTAGGAACGAAAGAGTAGAACGCGAAGAGTGCGAAAGAACAAAGAAAAACGAAAGTACGATGGCGAGGGTTGAGAGAGAGCGCTTGTATGCGCAAACTATCGATGTGATTGATCAACGAGAAGATATAAAGCAGCGACTTTGGCCAGGTTACATGTAACTTAGCATACATACAGCGTCTAGACAGTGTCATAGCCATAGGCTGCATGCACTTAATGAAGAAATAAAAAAAAAATAAAAAAAAAACATATACACACATATTGCGAAGACACGATTCAGCTTTTGCACATCTACACATCTGCATGATGCAGTAAATCAATCGATTTTTTGCTTTATCAGATCAATTTACATGCATTGCAATCACATACATGACGAAAACACGACATAGTCTTTGCTCATATACACAGAACAACAGCAACGTCTTTGCACATGCGCTGCAACTCATATACATCACACACATATACATTGCAAAGACATGACTCAGCTTTTGCACATATACACATCTGTGCAACGCAGTAAATTGATTGATTTCGATTTTCTGATCGATTTACATGCGTCGCAATCACATACACTGCAAAGACATGACACAATCTTTGCTCATATACATAGAACGACAGCAACGTCTTTGCGCACGCGCTACAACTCATATACATCACACACATACATACTGCAAAGGCACGACTCAGCTTTTGCATACATACACATTTGTGCAACGCAGTAAATTGATCGATTTCAATTTTCTGATCGATTTACACGCATCGCAAATACATAGATTAAAACTCATTTAGTTTGTTCAGCTGCATGATCATACAGCGAACTTGAAAATACACATCAAAGTGATCAGCTTTTATTTACATAGATCAAAGCTCATCTAGCTTGCTTAGCTTGATAATCATACAGACAAGTCAAAAGCTCACGTCAAAGTGATCAACTTTCACAATCTGAGATTGTTTATATGATCACTTAATTATATAAACAGCTCATGTTACAATTCTAGCTACGCATCTATGTTGATAGCTATGTTGATGACTATGTTGATGACTATCATTGATTGCTTGTCGCTAGACTATAGAATTGTTTCAAGATCAACTCTATTCAGAGTTAGCTTATGTTCTTCTGAATCATATAAATAGTTGACTCTTTTCTTCTAGATACTTTTCTTTCTTAGCATTTATATACTCGTTACATTACACTCATATGACTCGCTTTATGCTGATTTCTAACATTATATAAATGCTTTTTCATTACAGACGAAGTGAAATAATCTGCATCGATTCTCAAATGCTTTTGTCAACTCTTCAACTCACTATTGACATTTGATCTAGTTGACTTGCAATCATCAGCAGCACTCATTTTTCTCTTTTCATGAGCTGATTCAGCGAGAATAAACAAAAGATTTGAACTCGTGCGCTGATCAGCGAGTATAAACAAACAATCGAAATCATTCAACTAGATCAAAGATCAGCGAATTAATCATTCATTCAAATTCGCAAGAAATTCTTTGAATTTGTTGAATAATCAAATGAGATCAATTTATGACTGCATGAAGTCTCTATCTCAAAAAGCAATCAAAGAGATCAGTCTAGAACTGCGTGAAGTCTCTATCTTGATGAGCAAATCTCAACAGTGAGTCTGCTTCAATGACACTCATCATCAATGCAATGATTCATCTACTCTCATCATTCTATTCATCAGTGAATCGATTCGTCTACTCATTCATATGCAACTAGTGAGTCTGCTACAATGACATGATAATGTTTTCAACAACAAGCAAATCTTTGAACTTGTTTCTATATTGAAATCTCAGTGAGTCTGCTTCAACGACACTCTCAATGCAATGATCTACTCACTTTCATCACTCTATCTATCAGTGAATCTGACTTGTCATCAAGTTCACATGCAACTAGTGAGTCTGCTTCAATGACATGATCAATGCAATGATCTACTCACTCTCATCGCTCTACTCATCAGTGAATCTGATTATACGTTCATGTGCAACTAATGAGTCTGCTACAATGACATCATTCTATCTTGAATAATGAGTCTGCTACAATAGACATTTCGATTCTACACAAGACTAAGAAAATACATTCATGTGAACATGAATTGTTGAAGAGAAGAAGTAATGTTACAATTCTAGCTACGCATCTATGTTGATAGTTATGT
>JAABUL010005139.1_pt1 | contig 16659 bp, 21 predicted proteins | sample 5559151 | NCBI WGS metagenome assembly JAABUL01 (sample SAMN10711876, study PRJNA513368) | rock metagenome | isolation source: Antarctica rocks | place: Antarctica: Victoria Land, Pudding Butte sud | reverse complement strand
GCCTGGCCTTTAGTAAGCTCCGATTTCTCCTTTGCTTGTTTGCCTGTCGCCTTTTTTGCTACCTGGGCATGCTGTGGCTGCATTCATGTTCTGACAGTACAGCTACACTAGCAAAAATGCAGATTGTATAACCTGTCCCTGCTGTCATGCATATTTGCAACATGAGATCCAAACTTTGCGGCATGGTTCCCATTTGACTGGATTGTGCTGTGGTGTTTTGATGCTGCGCAGTCAAACAACTTCCATCGCTGGTTGGGCCTGCTCACATTGCTACGCATGGTACATCCTCAACTTTGCATATGTGCATGTCATGATTTATTGCAATGATCACCATCTGATATCTGAGCGCAAGGTGCTTCTCAACCTCGAAGTGAACCTCAACTTGCCTTGCAAACATGCTGTCTGCAATGCGGTGCAGTCAATGGATCAGGATCTGTTTGTACTTATGATTTTGTATAAGCAGCCAACGTATGTCTTTATGGATGAACTGGCTGCAGCTCATCATGAAATCCTGCTCCTAGTCACATATTTGCTATGAAATCTGGTGCAATGTGTCTCACGGTGGTGGCAATGAAGGACGTACAGAGTACTACTGTTTTGTCGGCACAGTCATCTTTGCTATAGAGTCTGGTGCAATGAATGTCATGTTGGCTGCAGTTGAGGATGTACAGAGTGGTGTGGTTCTACCAGTGGTGTGAGTATAGCTCCAACATCAAGCTCTTGTGGCTCACCCTCTTCAGAAACATGTCGGTGAGCTGCTGTGTTAACTTTCTCCGCCTAAATCTTTTGTGTTCTTGTGCATACACAATTCATTGTGAGCTTGCACACACAAGGGTGAGACCGCTGAAAGTGCAACATGTGCATACCCTTGTCCTGCTCAGAAAGATGTTGGCAAACTGCTGTGTTCAGATTTTTCTTGCCTGCATTTTTCATATTTCTGTGCGCACACAATGAGGCTGCACAATATGTCGACTGCCACATGTCTGGTGCACACTCTTATCAGGTTCATATGTTTCAGATCTTTCCTCAGCACGTTCCTCAAGGCTTGTTTGGCGGTCAATCGTTAGTTTGTTCATTCGGTGTTTTGTATGTTCATTCCTTCATCAACTCGGGTCTCCCTGTATGGTTTCCTGTTTTGGCACTCAGCCTACCAACAATATGATGCACATTTCACCCGTTACAGGCCATGTCTGCACGAGATCCATCTACATAAAGCCTGAACCCCTGCTGGTCTTACATCAGTCTAGTGACACCTGTCTTTGACAGAACTTGGTATTGATGTGAATGACTGCAAGCTGTGGTATGCTCAAGCGAGTTTCCATTGAGCCATCAGTTGGTCCACACAGTCAGATGCTTGGTGTCGCAGCCACGCCATGTAAGCTGCAATGATTGCAGGTCCAATTTTGGCAAAAAACAGCAACAAAACAGTTTGTCTGAAAACAAGCCTGCAAACACTAAACAATCACTCACGCTTCAGGTTTCCACAATAGGGCATGTTAAGGGGTTTGAAAGACATGCATGTGTAGCAGCACATGTATTGTGTCACTCAAATCTTGCATTTGTGTGGTGCAGTATGCATGGCTGGTCGCTCACTGGGCGGCCTGCATCTTCTACTTCATTGCTCGCCAGAACAACTTCACTGACACAACGTGGGTGGGAAACAATGGCCCGTTGTTTGATGGCAAGCCCAATATCATCCGGTGAGAGCTGAGACTACACCCCAAAGCACAGAAGGACACAAATGCATAAAGCAATCAAGATTTATGTCATCAGCAGCACACAAGTTGAGATCAAAACTGAGACAACATCTCAAAAACACTGACAGGGGCACGAATGCATGAAGCAACAGAGATTTACGTCAGCAGCGGCTGAAAGGCATAGGGATTTGGGGAAACCTAATGCTATTTGACTGTTTGCAGTGTAAAGCAGATGTGAAAACTTGACAGCACACCTGCTGAAGCATATGTTTTCAGCTGCTTCTCGAATCATTATCATGCATAGAGCTATACTGCAAGGACTGCTGGTCATGATTTACAAGTTGGAAATTATGCAGAGGTGCATGTTTTTGATTTGCTCCCCGCTGCACACCTCAAAACGTGACTGACTGTGTTATCCATGGCTAATAGGATGCTCAGAATGGACTGCTTTAGAGGGACAAGACTTGCCCTGCATGTACCTAGCTCATCATGAGCTGGAAAGCGTCAACATTATTGTCGTTGTTACTAATATTATGATGATTATTTTGATTATTATGATTACTGCTGCAGGTATATATGGAGTCTATACTGGAGTGTTACGACGCTAGCTACTGTGGGTTATGGAGACTTGCATGCATACGGTCCCATTGAGGCAGCCTTCATTCTGTGCTACATGCTCTTTGGCATCATCCTGAACGCCTACATCCTTGGTGAGTGCCTCACAACCTGCTCTGCAAAGCTGCTGCCTTGTGTCTCACTGCTGGACTGTACAGTTTGCCTTGTATCTGGCTGCTGCTTCACTGGACAGTTTGCATCTGTTTCATGAGACATGCTGATGGTGAAGATGTAATTGCAACTACCTGGTGGCTGTTGTTGTTCCGCAGGCACTGTGCATGAATGAAATCAGTCATCATCAGCATCAAACAGTAAATGTTATACTAGTAATCTTTGATGCTCTAATGAGCTTGTTGAATAGTGGGCTTCTTGGACTTTTTGGCAGACATGAACCTCAAAGTGACTGTTGCTGCCTGGAACATGCCTAGGGCTTCTTCTGTTCTCTCCCTCAATGTTGATTGATTTCCATTGTGCCGCCTGCAGCAACATTACACTGTCCTGAGCTGTGACTTGAATGTGCACACAGGTACCATCACACTGCTGATCATCAAGCATGACGAGCAGACCGGAAACTTCAGAGACAAGACAGGAGTCCTGAAAGACTACTCCTCCCTCAATAAGCTCCCAAGGGTGAGTCAGCAGTGCATGCTCATCAATCTGTGATGCATCTACCAGCTCAACATGGCAGTGTGGCATGCACTAATTGAATGGCTCACTTGCTTCTCTGCACTTGAGCATTGTCAAATACATAGGTACAGACAGACTGCAAAACACTTCCGTGTGCTTATTTGTCAGATTTACCACTTGTAGCATGACTATGCATACCTGCATGAGCTGCAACTGCCTCCCAGCTGTTGTCTGTGCTGCACAATGCTTCTTTTCAGAAATGGTTTGACAAAGAGCCATGACAAATTGGCGTGTCGCAGGATTTGGTGGAAGCTATGAATGCACATTTACGGCTGCACTTTGTGAATGATGAGCTGGCAGACCAGAAGGTATTGTCTATCTATCCCACCACGCTCAGAAGACGCGCCTTGAGGCATCTCTACCTTCAAAACACCCAGATGTGAGCAGACCTCTCCTTTTTTTCTGCCTGCTTCCAATGTACTATCCTTGCCACCGTTCTGGTTTAGCACCTTGATTGAGACACGCCTTGAGGCATCTCTACCCACATCCAAACACTCAGATGTGAGCAGATGTCTTGTCTGTTCTGGCTGACTTCCATGTACTGTTGTCGCATGGGTGCCGTCCTGGTTTGCACACTTGGACGTCCCATCGCCAGCATCAGTGTATATGTTGGCTTTGATGTGATCAATGCCTTGACTAACAAGCCTGCCTATCTTCACAATAGTCCCTGCCTATATTGCAGTTATGGTGCAATAGCGTAGTGCTAGAATAGACATCTCTGATGAATCAGAGTCTTGGTCCCTTCTCCAGGGTAAGTGTATGTGCCACCTGATGCAAGGCCACAAAGCAACAGCATGTGTACAAGTCTCACAGCTGGTTATGGCAGCCCTTGTTCGTTTAATGGTATAGGTCGTTCTAGGGTTCAGGGATTTAGGATATAGGATTTCAGGGTTTAGAGTGGTGACAATACATGTCGACAAACCCATGGGGCTTAGTCTGACGCCCTACTCCCTCCCTGAGCATTGCACTCTCAGGAAAAAACCTCTTACCTTTGATGGTGTCGGTCCTTCCCTCCTTAGGGCTGTTGTTACAACGCATGTTGACAATCTTGTGAGGCTCAGTCTGGTGCCCCCCTCCTGTGCTGAGCATGAGCTCTCAGAAAAGAACAGCAGGCCTCTGACTGCCTACCACTCATGCGGGCATGCCTATAAATACAACCCTAAACAAGCTCTACAAGTAATTTCAGTAAATTGTGCAAAGCACAACTTTTACAATTCGTAAGAGTGCTCACAAAAACTCATTTTTTAACACAAAAAGATCAAACATGACTAAAAATCCTAAATATACCTCTTGTGCGAGCAGGTGCTACCTCTTCCAGGGCTGCAGGCAGAAGCTGCTAGATTCCCTGCTGGGCGCCAGCACTGTGCAGCTCTTCATGCCCAGAGTGGAGGTGGTGACCGAAGGGGATCACCTGCATGAGCTCTACATCGTGTTGGCTGGTCTGGTTGAGACCTTCAAGCCCGGCGTGGCAGAGAATGCTGAGGATATCTCCCTGCACATGGAGGCCGGAGATGCATCACACCATGGAGATGCTTCTTACCATGGGTCCATGAGCAGGTATGGGTGATCAGTTCAAACCCTAAATGCTGAGGACATCTCCCTGCATATGGAGGCCGCAGATGCATCACAACATGGAGATGCTTCTTACCATGGGTCCATGAGCAGGTATGGCTGATCAGTTCAAACCCTAAATGCTGAGGACATCTCCCTGCATATGGAGGCCGCAGATGCATCACAACATGGAGATGCTTCTTACTATGGGTCCATGAGCCGGTATGTTTGATCATATCAAACCCTAGTTCTCAAATAGGGTTGCAGACTGAGCATATGGAGGCTGGAGATGCATCACAACAAGGAGATGTGATGCGTACCATGGGTCCAAGAGCAGGTATATGGGGAATCAGGGTTCATGATCAAAACCCTAAGTGTCAATTAGGTTTGAGGACACAGAATTGTTCACCATCTGTGCCACAAGGCCAGTAATATAGGGCCATATGCAGCACAGCAACTTTACCTGGTCTCTACTCGAGAACCAGTACATGCAGCACATGTCGTCCGGGCTATGTAAACAGGACATGATCAAGCACAGTGTCTGTCTGTGCTGATGTGCCTGACACCATTATTGCATAGGGGTGACTCACCAACGAGCAGCCAAGTTGGGTATGCCTCAGCATGATGTAGATGTCATTGCAGAAGTGTTGTGTGGCTGTCAACTGCGTTTGCACAGCAAGGTTCTTTGGTGGTCGTGCATCTGCAGGCTGTGCCACAAATCCTTTCTGCATTTTTTGCTTCACACTTCTGGGCAAAGCATTGTTCTGCTGCAGGAGCCAGTCGACAGTCAATGACCGCTGTGATTGGGTGGCATTCTTGCCAGAAGACTCCTGAGGTGCAGCCAATGAGCGCAGTCACAGAGCTTGCAGACCCTCTCTGTTTGTCTACACACTTGCACAACACTAATTCACTCACTCTGCTGTTCTGCCGCAGGAGCCACTTGACACTGCTGGACTGCTTTGGTGAGGTGGCACTCTTCATGCAAGACTCCTCAGATGCAGCCGATGAGCACAATCGTAGTTCTTACAGACCCTCTCTGTGCACACACTTGGAAAATACTAAATCAACCTGCTGTACTGCTGCAGGAGCCACTTGACAGTGGGTGACTGCTTTGGTGAGGTGGCGTTCTTCACAGAGATTCCCCAGATGCAGACTGTGAGGACAGTCACCGTGTGTAGAGTGCTGGTGGTGCCCCGGTCGGCATACCAGACCATCAAGTCAGCCTTTCCTCTGGGCACTCGCCAGATGCTGGACAACCTGCAAGCACACGCTGAGCTGGTAGGCGACTTACACCCTTGTTCAAACCAAACCTCGCGGCCGTACGCCCTGAGATCGTGGACAACAAACATGGCATGTCAGCGCTGACAAAAGGCAGCCTGTCTGGCAGGTCAGGTAGTTCACCCAAGGAGGCGGTGCAACAGTGGTCAGTGTGGCAAATGGGATCATGACCAATACCAAATGCCGGCCGTCAAAAAGCAGTGATGAACATGGTGTGTTCACACCAAAATTTGCTTGTTAAGCTTGGCTGTCAGGTGTTTGCTGAAACAGCGTGGTCTTAATGACGTCCAGCTGCTTTTGGTAGGAGCTTCTGTTGAGTCTTGCCAAGTGCAATTGGATGTCACATGACTATATCTAGGGTTTAGGGTTTACGGGTACAGTACCGGTACCCTTAGGGCTACGCTGTTTCAGCAGGCACCTGACCTACCAGACAGTCAAGCTCAAGAAGCAAGTTTTGGCTTGAAAACAACACGCTCATCACTGCTTTGTCACGGCTGGTATCTGGGTTTAGTCATGATCCCGTTTGTCACACTGACCACTGTGGCACTGTCTATTGAACACTGTTGCACTGTGTACTGAAGACTGTCGTACTGTCTACTGGAGAAAGTTGCTGTCTAGTGGACACTGTTGCACTGTCTACTGGACACAGTCGCACTGTCTACTGGTCACTGTCGCACTGTCTACTGGAGGTTGCAAAGTCTGCAGCTGGAGGTATGCTGACGTTGTCATCATAGTAAGCTGCTTACTCAAGCCTTTCTTTCGGCAGGAAAATGATGTTAAGTGTTGCGGGGCTGCTAGGCAAAGCCCTGGGGCACTTCTCAGCTCCCTCCTGCATTGATGTCAACCCCCCCAGCCTCTACGGCGAGTACCACAGCCACAGTTGCAGATCATGCACACAAGCACAACTACCTTGATCAGTGTTGCCTGACAAGCAAAGGAATTTTGGTGTAATAAATTAGTCATGCCAGGTCAACATCTTATCACCATGCAACAAGCTCTTGACTTTGTTGCCACATGTCATTTGATGCGGATCTTCCTTCATGCAGGAACACCCAAGTACAACATGCGACGGCTTACAAGTCTTGAGATCACATCTGCAGTGTCTCACGTCTGAGTCTCACTCTCAAGAGGTTCTCCTTTTGTTTGCCCTCCTTTTCCTGTCTTACTTTCACTCTCATTTTCATTTTCACTTTCATTGGTGCAGATTGTGGAAGAGCAGTTCAAGCACACGGCAGCCAAGCTGGGGGTGACAGGGCCAGAGGCAAGTGCCCTGGCGCATCAGTGGGTCAGCCCTGAGGCAACAGGCCTGCCCATGACTCACAATGATGCCCTGGAAGACTCGGCCCATCAGGAGCAGCTCCACAGGCCACATCACTATGGTAACCCTTGCCTACTTCTCCCTAACAACAATGAAATAGAGATCAGAAGTGTGTACTGTTGGTAAGCATGTCAACAGTAACGAGAGTGAAGTTGACAGTGATAACATCAGAATTACATGGTAATATCAATTTGTGACCACTTGCTTTCTATTACAATTTTGAGCTTTCACCTTGGAACAGAAAGCTGAAATGGTTGTGCAGCAGCAGGACTTTAAGCTACAGCGTCCACATACTGACAGGTTGCATAGACCTGCATTGCCAAGCGAAGGGCAAAGAAGCTCAGTGCCAGGCTTCATCTTTGAATGCAGGTCATGGCAAGCAGAACCAACTTGCAATGGGGCTGGACCTGCGGCAGGCCTCCCTAGGGCCGGGGGACGATGCCCTGTTTGCTGGGGACCCTCACAATGTGCCCAGGAGGCAAGGGCTGCAGCACATGAGCAGCATGCAGCAGCAGGTGCTGGGTGATCTGCTGCGAGTCAGGACGCTTGTGCGGCAGCATACTGCCAAGCATGATGAGAGCAGAACTCAGGAGTACTTGTATGCATCTGCCAGAGGAGACACGAGTCAGATACAGCAGGTAGGGCTTGCTGTTGGTTTTCCTAGGGTATGGCTTTAGGGTTTAGGGTTTGTTTTTTGGGTACCTTCTGCACACACTGCAACAGCAATGGACATAGATTGTACACATGTCATGCCTTCTGTCCTGTCACACCAGCAGCCATTGTTTGAATTTTGTGAGCGCAGCTTCTGCATGTGGGGTTCTGAGCAAGATCCAGTTGATTCTGCTGGCCGGAACCCAGAGACCCAGAGGTCCTCTTCTTCACCGCGATCCCACACGTTGCAGCCATTCTGTAGTCCATTGGCGACACTTTTCAGTTGATTGCTTGCCGCTGCATTTCCCATATCAACCCACCATTGGCTCACACTGCATCATGAGCACTTCCTCGCACCCTCAGACATGGTTCAACAGCTCCTGCTCAAACAAAAAAATTGTCATAGCGCTTCTGAGGATAAACTGTTTTTGGCCTGTCAGGTCCGTCTATGGCTTGCTGTCTACCTTCCAGTCATGCACTTGTCTGTCTGTGCAGATGCTGCAGCAAGGCTTCCCTCCCGACTCCTGCGACTACGACAAGCGCACAGGCTTAATGCTGGCCAGCACTCGCGGTCACATCCCAGTTGTGGAGCTGCTGCTGGCTGCTGGCGCCCCTGTGGACCAGCTGGACAGCTTTGGGCAGACTGCTCTGAGTGAGGCTTGCAAGTTTGGTCAGGAAGAGACCATCGCAGTGCTCAGGAGAGCCGGAGCCAAGTAAGCCCTCTTGGTTCAGGGTTCAGGATCTAGGGTTTAGGATTCAGAGTTTAGTCAGCATATCAGTGAAGTTACTGTCAAGCTTCAGGCTTTGTCAAGGCGCCGATGCTGTTGGACATCGCCTACCTGGTCTGCCTCTGCAGGTGGCTGTTATACTTGGTATGGTGCGGTGTGACGTCGACCTCATTCATTGTGACTTCTGACATGCTGCCTCTCTTGCCAATCCCATGGTTCAAGAGCAGGACTGGGGCTTTGGGATTTACCCAATGACTGACTTGTCTTGCACTTCAGCTTTTTGCCGTTATCTGACAAATCTGCTGTGTTCATGGCCCTGATATCACCCAAATCCTTTGCAGCACTACCTGCCTCCACATCAGGTCATGCATGCCAGCATTGGTCGATGATGAGGCAGGGGCTGCTGCATGGGACTGGGTGACTTTGTGGTCGTGAGGACACCTGGCACTGTAAAGTTCATCCCATGCTGGACAGTGGCCGTTTACTTCTCTATGCTGCCTCACCTGCTCTGTCTTCACGGCTGTGCAAACCACATCGCAGCTGTTATCATACACCTCAGCACATGTGTGCTTTAGCTAAACGAGCGATTTCAAACCTTTGGTATGTGCTACACCTGAATCAGGCACCACTAGACTGCAAGCCTCAATCTCTGAATAAGACACACTATTGCACCTCTGGTGTGCGCTGCACCTGAACAAGAGACAACTAACGCTTACCCCCCTTACATCTGACCAAGACATCACTAACACCTGAAGTGACCCTTGGTGTGTCTTGCAGCCTGAATGAAACCCACAAGCAGATCGCATACGTGCTATGTCAGTGCATCTTTGACGGTGACATGGCCCTCATGCGGCGCTACATCAAGGCCGGAGTGGATATTGACATCGGGGACTATGACCAGCGCACTGCGCTGCACATTGCTGCTGCTGAGGTCAACCTGCCTGCGGTGGGCACCTTGCCTCTGCCTTTGCCTCTGCCTTTGCCTTTGCCTTTGTTTTTACCTGTGCTTTTGCACTTGTCCATAGCGCTGTGTGTTCTGCATGGCTGCATAGCTGCACGCAGCACTTTGCAGTCCGGGCTGTGGAGCACAGTTGAATGAGTGCAAGGCTGGAGCATAGTGAAACGAGTGCAAGGCAAGTGGGCCAGATGCTCTCTGCTGGTCTGGTCTGCAACTGCACTGTGCTAATGTGGGCTTGTGCTTGGTCTGTCTGCGCATCTGGGACGCAGAACTCACCATGTGAAATGTCATTACACATGCAAGTCTGACATGCTTGGCAGATGCAGACAGAGCAGAATGTGTGGACAAAGATGACCATGTTCATCTTGGTCCACTTTCTCTCTTCGTCTGCATCTCCCGAGCATGTTGGATTTGCAGGTTGAGTGACATGTCAGGATTGAGACATGTGTAGCGCTGCTGGTGACAATGATTTGTTGCACAACATGTGATTCAGTCCTGTGACTGTGCGTCAGTTTTGGTGCAGCTTGACCACAAGGTCAATATCAGAAATAAGACCTTCAAAGCAGATGTGCTAATGCCATTTTGTGTGCTGTTCCCCTCGCCTTCTTTTCTTCTTCTCCTCCTCCTCCTCCTCCTCCTTCTTCTTCTTCTTCTTTTTCTGTGTTTTGTATACACACCTGCAGGCCCAGGGATGGTTCTCATGTTCTTCTTCTTCACTGGCATGCTGGCAATGCAGATCAAGCTGCTAGTGGAGGAGGGCAAAGCGGATGTGCTGATGACAGACAGATGGGGCTCCACAGCTCTTGACGAGGTTTTGAAGCTGAATGCCTCCCGCTGCATTGCCTACCTGCAGTCCATCACCAGGGCCGCAAAGGAAAGGCAGCGCTTGGAGGTGGAAAGGGAGGCGGCACTGGACGCTGAAGGGTAGCCACATGCCCCCCTACTATCATGTTGCTTGGCAGCTTGTCATTGCCTTCAGAATGCGCTTGGGCCTGAGGCTGTCATTCCAGGGGCGCCAGATGTGTCCAGACACAATCAACTTGTTGACGCCTTCCGAGTCAGATCAACAGCTAGTGCTGGTGATGTGCCATATAATGTATACATGCTTATGGCTGGGGTTTCATCAGGCCTTTCTGCAGTTTCCGCCACGGATCCAGGCTGGGTGTGCAGTACAGGCGACCCCTGGTGGCAATTGCCAATTTGCAGATAAGGAATTCAGAGTTTGTCTGCCTTGTAGCCCTGAGCTGTTGCCTTGTTGGTTTGTGTCACATACCGTGTGTCAGTATCGCTGCAGGGATAGTTTGTACACATAGCTTCTTTTGTTGGTCAGCTGCAGTTGCATGGTTCTTGGAGGTCCAGGTCTGTCAATGCGTCTTTGTACTCTTTAGGTGATGCATTGCTTGATCTGAATGTCCAATGTGGTTGATGCTGGTGGCTGTCTGCTAGTCTTGCAGTAGGGTGCTCAGCCTTGTTGGCTACACCTCAGGCTGGTACTGTCAGAATAGCCGCACTACCCACACTTCTGCACTAAATAGATGGGCAATCATTTTGTTTTGTGGAGGACATTGGTTAGATCTTGAGCCTCAAGACCATCCCCCATGGCAACATGTGTTACTCTTGTCTATCTTGCAAACGATATGCAGGTTTTGGACGACTGTGTCTTGTTAGCGTTCTTTCTATGTGAAGTGCTATAATTTTGCTACCAGCTTTTTTTGTGTTGGTTGCAGACCCTACGTACACTTACTGTAGCAGCCTGTACCGTACTGTGGCGTCACATCGTTTGGTACAGATTTCTCATCTGCAGCGATGCACCTTTTGTTGTAGTTGTGCCTGATTGGGTCCAAATCGTGAATACTCTTAAGCATTGTTGGGAATTCCACAGCAACACGAAGTCATGCAGCCGTTCTGTGCGCATGCGTTTGATGCAATCTGTCACATCACATTGTGAGCATCCTTCATACACGGCACCATCAAGAGGTTGAATGCCCTGTCTGTTGTGTGAGCCTAACGCAGCAAATTAGCATCACGCATGTGAAGACACTCGCCAATCTACATACTGTAGACAAAGTTTGATTTGCCAAAACACTCAGCCCAGAGCACAATGTCTGCTCATCTGTTGGGAATCTCAACTTAAGATCTTGCGCAATTGTATGGGTGATGCGACCGACTACATTTTCTTGGTTATGAATCCGAAGACAACTTCTCAAACTTGCATCAGCGAGCAAGCTCGATGAAGTGAATGGATCAGTGTAAGTGGACATCAAGTGATGAACTATGGGGCTCAACTTGTAGGCATGAAATGCATTGTCATGACCGACTACATTTGATTGTGAATACCCCTAGGGATTCTAGCTGGAATCAAAGCTAGATAACAAAACAACGGACAACCAGAGAGAGAGGTAGGCAGGGCTCACACATGTGTTCAAAGCATTGTCTTGCTGTCTTTCTGTTTTCAACTGCAGCAAGACATGCAAGTCCTCCTGTTACGTGATCGGGCTTCGGTCGGCTTCGGCCTGTGGTGGCATGCGGTGCTAGCATCGAAAGGAACGTACCGATCGGATGGTACGCTTTGCGCCAGCGCTGATGACTGTGCAATTGCGATTGCAGATTGGATTTGAAGCTGCTGATTGAGCCAATAGCGCTATGGCCGCAGGACTCAGAACAAGACTTGTTGATCTCGACGATGACCCGGAAAATGCTCAAATAGCAGCGATGTGGTGGGCAGACATCCTTCAAATACCTTGCGTGCAATGCTGCTTGTGATTACCGACGTCTTGTACGAACACGTCGACCTTGCTCGTTTGCTTCAGGTTCAACCAATTGGCTTTTGCTGTCTTCCTTACCTTACCATACACACTTGCTGTGTATATGGTGCGGGACTTTGAGGGGGATAAAGGCACAGAAGGGTCCGTTGGACGAGACACAGGACTTCTGGTTAGTCAGCTTTGCTGCTAGGGGTCTTCTGCTTGGACATCAGCTACAAAATACAGGCACAGCTTTGCAACTTGTACAGGGTGCATGCAGGCTGCTGCAGCTGCTGCAGCCCAGTGTATGACATCCTTCTTGTGGGGCGCAGTCAGCGACAATATTGGCAGAAAAGTGTGAACCACTTCTGCCAGGTTTTGCTAAAATTCTTGTTTTTAACTTCAACTGCAGCAAGACCTGCAAGCTTCACCCTCCTAAAAGCTTGTTCTTACACCAGCTTGTGCAAGGTCTTTGGTGCATGCAGCCTCTCCTGATGATTGGGAACATCTCCGCCTGCGTGTCAATCCTAGCTTTGGGGCTAGCGCCAAACTACACTGTAGCTATCCTCTCTCGGTTTCTTGGTGGCCTCTTCACTTCTGGTATTGGAGTGTAAGTATTCTGCTGCTTTCTGCATGACAGATGCACACATGAGAGTTTTTTGTGCATGTCAGAGTACATCACATGGACATCACTACACTCATCACAAAACTTGCAACATCCATGAATCCAGTTGCTTGCTCATATGCTTATGCATGCATCTCTGCACCCAGGCAAGCATTTGACCACTTTGATTTCCTAAGGACCAAATGCATTCTTCACTCAGCTTGTTCCTCCTCACTCCCGCAGAGCTTGGCATGCTCCGGTGTACATCTCCATGCTGCAGGGCTGTCAAGACCATCATTGCTGAATCCTGCGATGCTGGTGGACAAGCTAAAGCCATGGGATACATGACATCAGCAATGGGTGTGGGAAGCATTGCAGGCCCTTCCATTGCCGGCCTCCTGACCCGGCCCTGCGACCACTTTGCATCCAGTCTGTCCGTGTGTGAGGAAGGATCGCTGCTACAAGAAAGGTACTAACCAGCACAAGCCTGATGTTGAGACTATGCTGCTTTTGCATTCCCTGAAGCTGCAGGTGGTTGGCACTGTGTGGCACAGGCAGTCAACAGATCTGCAAGCATGTCAGATGCTCTGATCATGTCAAACTGAGACGCAGGTGTTGTTTGCAGGTGCCATTTCTGCAGGTGTTGTTTGCAGATGCTGTTCTGCCATATCATGCAAGTACACATTTGTGTTGGAATGTCACATGCTACTTACTAATGATGCATGTGTTGCATTGCAGGCCCTTCTTCTTGCCATGCCTTGTGTCTGCAGTCCTGGCTGTCTTGGGGTTGTTAAGCAATGTCTTTGTGATGTCTGAAAGTCATCCCAAATTCATGCCAAGGGGCACAAAGCAGCGTCACAGTGACGTTGAATCTAGCTCTGTCACTGCTGAAGAGCCCCAGCCTCAACACTGCAGCACCAACATACGTGCCATGCAAGAAGCTGAAGAAGTTGAAGTTGAGAAGTTGTTACATGACAGAGACCACTGCTGCATTCCAAGCAGTAGCAATGAGACCTCAGACCATGCCACAGACAGACAGCTCTCAGACCATGCAGCTAAACCTTGGTACAAACACAGCGTTGTGACAGTCTGCATGATAGCTGGTGGGCTGATCACCCTATTCATGAATTATCTTGATGAGCTGACACCCATATATGCTTCTGCAAAGCCTGTGGCTGGAGGGCTAGGCATGCCAGCGCATGAGCTTGCATGGCCACTGACATTTGGTGGTGTGGTCCTGATGGTGTACTCACTCTTCTTCTACCCACAGGCTCAAAAGCGCTGGGGGTATCTGAAATGCTGCAAAATAGGGCTTTTGTTGTCTGTTCCTTCCGTACTGATTCTGCCATTTGCACATACTTTTGTACAGACTAAGTGGACCATGCAAGCATTTCTGTTTGTGGGGATTGGCCTGGTCACCATTTTCAAGCTGATGGCTCTTGCAAGCGCAGCTATCATCATCAACACTGTAGCGCCTATGGAACAGATAGGGTCAGTCAACGGCGCTGCTCAAACTTTGCAAGGATTGGCCAGATGTATAGGCCCATTTCTTGCAGGTATAATCTGGGGGTCTTGTGCGGATAGTGAAGTGCCAGGCAAACAATATCTGTCTTTTGTAGGCAGCATGGTTGGATTCACTACAACAGCAATCGTGTACATGTATATCAAGCTGCCAGATTGATTACATGCTTCTAGGCAAGGGTATACCTTGCCAACTCAACCTCACAATGAGCAGACTTGACATTGCTAGCTAGCCAATCCGCATGGTGTAAACCCGTAAACTGCAAGCTCTGAACACTATCAAGACTGCTAACAATGCTGCCACATTGCAACCACAAACCCAACACTACAGAACACCAGTCAGCGTCTTGTGCGGCTCAGGCTCAATAAAATCCCTGCTTGTTTGTATATGTCCTGCCTAAGCATCTGCCAGGGGCCCTAGGATCATGTTAAACTCACACAAAGTGCTGCCTTCGGCCCACTGCTTACAACAGACCATGCTCGTCTTCTCAAAGTACAAAACACTGGGTGCCATGGCCGCAGTATCTATCTGGAAGTGTCTGATGCTTGCATGTGATACCATATGCTGCATTTCATCAGATGCCATCCAGCACACCCGCTATGGTCGTCTGGGTCTCCTCAAGAAATGCAGTGCCAAAACAAGCTTGATTTGGCCTTGCAGGGCTTTGTACGTCAGCTGTAGCCTAGACTGAAACAGCAATGCTCTACTCTCAAAGGTGTCCAGCAACATTGTGAGAGAAGCAGGGCACCTGTTTGAAACAGCTTCAGCACTGACGTCCCTGAAGCAAATCGAAGCAAGGACTGTATCCTGCTTGCTTGGCTGGATTGTTAGCAGGCTATGGGTACGGCATATCTGTATGGGAAGCGTTTTGGGCTCCTGCTGCCAAATGGTAATGGCTGGCGCAAAGTTTGCATCTGCATGCAAACAGGGCGGAAAATAAAGTGTGTAACGCTTCAGAATCCATCTGAGGGCGGATCACATGACGCCCTTGCCATAACAGGTTTGACCTATCCTGCGGACTTCCGCTCGCTCTCTGCCTCAGGGGAGATTGGGCGTAAATAAAACAATATGAAGCCAGTCCGGGACAGGAGCAAATTGCGTATGCATCGGATAACACAGTGACAGCCGCTAACGGCAGCCATGCCGTCCCCCTTGAGTTTTACACCTGGCCAGCTCAGCCCGCTCCAATATCACCTGCGAAAGGATATTGCCACGGACCAGGAGTTAAGGCACCTTATCAGTACGCCAGAGTTCCAGGCACGGGCCGCAAGGTCATCGCGGAAGACCCAGCCTCTGGCTGCAACATCAGCACGCGCAATAGCGTGCTTCGTAGGGCTCGTGCTGTTCTGCGTCCTAATAGCATGGAGTATGCCAGCCGGCAGCTCAAGAGTGCTTGCTTGCCAGGTACACAACACCAGCCTTTTTCAACCCACTTTGCATATGGCTAATCCAGTCAACTTTGCTCAGCTCTGCAGGATGTAGTCTCTTGTCTGCATCAGACAAACACATGAGACAACACCCTGATCACTGCTTGCAAGCAGGATTGCTGAAAGAATCTTGTTCCTGTTGCTCTGTAGAGGCTGGGCCTTGGAAGCTTTGCACTTCCACCTGTGGCAGAGTATTGTCACCGGCAGGACACCACAGCAGCATCCCAGCTGGTGCATCAGTATGGTGATGACTGCACCAGGTTGGTCCATGCGTGACTCTCCTGCTGCTGCTGCACGTGCACATGCACTCTGTGTGGGATTAAGTAGCGCTGCTTCAGCATTGTAGAGATACACCTCTAATGGGTCATAATGCATCCTGACCGCTAAATGTTGGTTCTGGCATTCTGTACATTCAGATGCGGCCTTGATGCTCCAAACATCCTGTGTGATGAGCAGTGTCCCCAATGCCACAGGCACACATGTCACTGCTCTTGCTGTCTGCAGGTCTCTTCAGGGCGTGCCGATGTTCAAAGCACAGGCAGACACACAAGACAAACATGGCAATGTGTTATTGTCAGAGGACACCTGGACAGACAACGGCAAAGTCATGGTGCCCTCATCAGAGGAGTCTATGGGCCAAGAAGATCCTTTGCTTGCATCTGTCAGCAGTGTGGGAGATTGTCAGGACTGTCTATTGTCACCAACAATCAGTAACGAATATCACACTGCTCATGCAGTTGAGAGGTAAGGCGCCACAAGCACACTCACACATGCTGTTGAAGGTTGTGACACAACCTTGCAGGACATACAAGTGGAACAGATTACACACAGGCTGGCGTATGCAATGCTGTGCCTCGCAGCAGTGCATAAAGTCCCTCA
>JAABUL010005137.1_pt1 | contig 16662 bp, 16 predicted proteins | sample 5559151 | NCBI WGS metagenome assembly JAABUL01 (sample SAMN10711876, study PRJNA513368) | rock metagenome | isolation source: Antarctica rocks | place: Antarctica: Victoria Land, Pudding Butte sud | reverse complement strand
CATCGGGTACGTCATGGACTGCACTCTTATTAGTCGCATGAACATCGATCTGCAGTGCCATACTGCTAAAAATGAAAAGGTCGCTTGCGTACGTGAAATGAAAACCACAAGCCCCAATGGATGGTAACCAAGTATCATCTCCCCATTGATGTCATCTCTGAGCTTCTTGGATATCTCTGCCGACAATGCTCCAACAGCCATACTTCCCATCAGTGGCAGTGCATGCAAAGCGCCTTTGTCGGGGCCAAGCAAGTAATTGCGGACTTTCGAATTCGCGCCGTCTGCGCCAATAAGCAGGTTGCCCCTCGCCCTGGTTCCATCTTCGAAAACTGCGGTGACTGTATCATCGACTTGGGAAGGTTCAATATCTCTAAGCCTTTTTCCGAACTGGGAGCCATCGCACTCAGCGCTGTCATCTCGCTCGTGCATTTGAATTGTCCAATCCTAGACGTACCTCAACATTAACCCCTGGTGAAACCACTTTTCTAAATCTCTTCCGGTTCAGCCTGAGCACATTCGGCGATGGTACTCTCATCAGTGGCCCCCCTGTCTCAGCATTCAAGACTGCGAACGAATCATTACCACTTGGCGAACGATTAGGGTTGACTTGAGCCTTCGTTATGGCAACCTGGATATTCTGTGGAAGACATTCGGCAAGGGGTGCTTGTGCCCAGTAAATGCCAAAATTCCATTCGCGAGGGCGGGCATTGAGGTAGGCTTCGCGTTCATAGATTGTGCAGGATATGCCGAGCGTCTTGAGACGTTGGGCTATTAGGAGACCGACAGAGCCTGGTATAGTCCGTCAACTCCGGCATCTTTCATTCTGGGTGATTTCGAGACAAACCCGCTCCGATGACCAGGACGTGAAAATCTGCTTTGCCGTCACTGGCCGCCATATGATCAATCGATTTATGTTGTAACTGTGTTGAAATCGAAAGCCTTCAGATCCTCGATGGAATACTACTTGAACCCACAGTTTGGGAACCGCTTTATCTTGTACGGCTCACGCCAAGCCGCTGTTGAGTCCTGAAGGATTTCCGGGTCTAGATGCTGCCACAGCGGCACAGCATGCCAAGCGCACGAATCAGGAAGGTGTGTTCATGGTGTGAATATTAAGGCAAGCCATAAGTTTGTACTGTCTTGGCTATTACACATTCCTAAGACCTCTACACATTAACCACTTTCCAGAATAACAGATAATGCTCATAAAGGCAGTGAAAGGCTGACATTTTGGTAGCATCGACATGCTTACTTCTTATTAGTAGGAACTGCGAAAAGTCTCCATTCAGATCCACCACAGGGAGATCCATTGATCCCAAAGAGCTCCTATCCTTTTCGCCTGTATCTGGATGCACGACTTTTGGGCCCTTCTCTGCATTTTACTCGCTCAGGACAGCTCCTGGCTGCTATCACAGAACACGCAGCCACGATCAGCATAACCCTAATCCCATACCGCGCCTTTCACGCTATAATCAAGTCTCTCAATCTTCTCAGCTCCGATAGTATCAATTGATTACCGGGATCGAATCTCCAGCCTCTCTCGAGCTCATCACGCGCTTGCAGCAGCAAACCACATCCCTCGCTTGCCTTTGCCGCTATAAGAAAAACGCTAGTGAGGGAGACATCACCCAGACGAATCGCAAATCTGATGCGAGAGTTCTTGAAAGGCTCAAGGGCGGCAAAAGCCCACTGGTGCGCTTCTTTGAAATTTCCAAGCCTCAAGTACATATCAGCCAACCCAGACGCGATTCGAAAGCAGGCGCTGCCCCTGACGACTTCTAATGAAAGGCCGGCATATTCTCCAGCATGTACGATGGTGTTCGTCATTTCTGGCTTCATGATGTCGAAGCGCCACAGATCTCTGGTGACGGCCTTGTACTTGATCATGGCCAGCGCGTATTCGCCACTTCTGGAAGTCTGGTTGGCATCATCTACAGCGCTGCAAAGGGCCGTGATGGTTTGTTCGGCAGTCGGTCGCCGTCTGGTGATACTGGCCTTGATATGGGCCATGTACTGATCGCTTACTGGTCCTATGATTCGTACAGCCTGTATGCTATCGAGACCGCATAACGGTTCTAGCAGTCTCCTGGTGGCTGAACGAACAGGTAAAGCCTCTTCATCACCCGACTCTTGAGCACCTGAGCCACCACCGAGACGTTCATTGATGCTGATAGTAAGCGCCGAATTCTTCAGCAGCCCACTCAACGTCCTCTCGTACACCAACAACATCGTAACAAAAGCCGGTAGATTCTCGCCAAGAATAGTGAAGATAACCGGTACAGGTCTCGACTCCGGATGGCACCAGGGGCTCAAAGTGATCACTGTCGTATGATGTGCAAAACGGCTAGCTGTGTGATCCTTGGCCAAGATGGGAAGCAGATTGTTTTCGATCTTCTCAATCAAGAACCCAGGATAGGAGCATCTGAATGTTACGAACAGATTCTCTTGATCAAACACACAGCTCGCCTCTCGAGAGATGTCCTTGCTCGTGCGTAGGATCTGAGTGTGGAATCGGTAACGGTGAGACCGAGTAAGCTCGGAACGAGACAAAGTATCAATATCCATGCTCTGACACTTCTTCTGCTCCACCCTCGTATACTCCGGCGACAAGAGATAATGATAGATTTGATTCCGAAGCTCTGCAGGCAACTTCATGAAGTAATTATCCATGATATCCATAGCGTCGGCGCCCAAATCCTGTCCCAATGCGAGACCGGGGCGTTCGAAAGGTGGCGCTTCCCTATCTACCTACAGAAATATAAGTGTTATTCATCCCATACCATCAGAAATTTATATCCCCTCACCTCCCCTACCATAGCGTCGCGCATGCCATATCCAACCCCCTCCCCAACAAACCATGCGTTCAACGTCACGGCAGCGCAGCTCAAGTGACGAATTTCGACTACTATCACCGGGGTCAAAAGCGCGACTTCGGATGACAATCGTACAAATCGTACAAACTCACATCCAAGAACCGCTATCGTAGTGCTACAACCCCAAGCAACTCAAGGGCAGACAGTAGCAGAACCAACTGCAATAGGTAAGAGAACGTGAGATGCAGAGGTCTACTGCAACGCAAAAGGGTTGTTAAAAGAGCGAAATTTGGTAAACAAAACATCCTAAAAATCTTTCCTTAGCCTAAAATACATCTAACCTGCCGTACCTCCCCCTTCTAAATCACCATCCTTCGCTTCACGACTTATCAGTGGGACCTAGGTATTCCTAGACGTCTTATTGCATTCTACATCTTTACAGCTAAAATTTCACTTGATAGACTGATACTTCACGCCAAATAGACCTCCAGCAACCCCCTTTCACCAGTTTGACTTGTCAAATCGGCGTAGTTCATAGACTACCTCCGTAGAGAAATGCGCCTTTTGTGCCACGTAGTCGTATGGTATACCAATGAAGATTGAAAGGGTTGAAGTACTAGGTAGCGCTTTTCACCTCAGCCATGCACGCATTCATGCTTTCTATTATCACTGCTGTGCACCTCGCTGAAATTCCCAGAATGTGATTTCGTTCTTCCCCCAGGGCTCGATGAGTGCTGTGCTGTGACATGCTCATGTTCGCGTGCATTGTTTTTTGGTAGGAATGTAGGTTGTAGTTGTATCGTACAACCAGCCGTGAATCGATGAGCGCCTGTCGAACGTGTTTGTTGGCTGCAAGCTCGAGTTGCATCGAGTGTGTGTCTGAAGCGAGAGGGGAGCGGGATCCAGAGTATTGGTAGAAGGTCTTGATGGAGATCTCGTTGAGCAGAATTGTATGGCTGAGAGCACGGAATGTCGGTAGCGAGTCGAGAGGTGGAGGAAGGAGGTGAGGCCACAGTCTGGGACGGAGTTGGTGGAGAACATGATAGTATGATGTCGACCAGGTCGATTGGGAGTCTGGATGTAATGTCTGTTAGCTATTAGACACTCGGGACCAGATTATCGGCCAACGTGCCAGCGCTATTGAGAGACCCTTTAGCTAGATGGCTCGACACAAAAGGCATCTGAGTCCCATCGTCTTTTGCGTTGGATACAGCATCACGTACCAAGCATCTGTCTGGCGAAGGTCCAAGGTAAGAAACATGCGTCTCAACATGCGTATGCTGAAAGGATAAGCCCAACTCCACCAGAGTCATTCGTTCTTGCAGGACGGTAGATCCAAAGGGCTTCCCAGGGCTACATGGAGCCGGGTGCTTCGAATACTGATCGACTGCGCGGCTGGGATGGCTAGCCGGAAAGGAAGGAAGGAATGGAGGAAGGAATGCTGATTCCACAGCACACGGACTGGCGACGTGAGTCCGAGAGGATCCCGATGAAGCTGTGAGAGGTGGATTCGAGAGGCCTTTCGATCGTGACAGTGGCTTTCTGTTGCATAGATCAGTACGACGGCATTCGAAGACTGGAGGATCTGTGGTCAGGAAGGACACCTCCAAGGTAAACAATGATCCTCCAATCCACTAGAGACCGACCACCAGCTTGAACGATTTGCACGCATTCAGATGGGCGTGATGGGAGTCTCCCAGTGCAAGAACGGGACTGAGGGCCTCTATTGACTCCGGCATGCGAGAGGGTGGGACCTGTAGGCCGACGCTGCAACTAGCCTCACAGCATTCTCTCCATGCTTCGGAGCGTACCTAGATCGAGCGAGATCTTCCTGACAGCACTAGAAGCAGTCTTAGAAGCCATCAAACGTAGCTCAGGCAATTTGATGAGCATGAACAATCACTGCACCGTGGTAGAAACAGATAGGGTGAGGAGAATGGCGATTTCAGCGCCAAGACTAGTCTTTGTTCACTTCAACTTTCGGTTAATCACATTCCATCACCTTCGCTACAACTTTATTCCATCAAACTCACTCATCTGCTCCTTAGACCTCTAAGAGAGATAGCCACTTCGATTCGAGACAACGATGGCTTCCTGGGAACAGAAAAAGGCCATGATGGCAGCCGTTCCTATCAAGCCTGTCGCTCGCATGATTCTCGACTTGCCTGATCATATTCAGACTTACGTGGATCTCGATGAGTGGAAGGCCCAACATGGCCATGAGGTAAGTAGGGCCCAGGGGGAAGCTTTCAGAGCTGCCTTCGACGTTCACTGCGAGGAGCATGAGTCCATGCTCAAGACGTCCCGGTATGTGACCCCACTACTCCCACATGAAAGAGCTGTGATCTTCCTAATCTGATGAACAGCGATTTTGGAAGGCTCGGTAATCATGCTGTCACTTCTTCGAGCCACTTTCATGGGGATCGAGCTCCTCACAAGAAACAGGCGACATCACAGGATACTGCTTTCGAGAACAACCGTGCACCTACCCAGCGTCAGCTGGTCAACGCGTGGGGAGAGCCTGTCACCGATGACGGGCTTGTTAACAACGAGTGGGCTTCCAATGGTGCATCCCCATACAAATCCTCGGGCAAGACTCACCCTCACGCTACAAGCAACGTGTCCAGCCAACGTCCCTGGGGAGGTAAGCCGGACAAATCTAGAAACAAGTTCCGCAAGGCCTCTACACGACCGACCTCTGCCAGCCATGAGTTCTTTATGCGTCAGAGCAATCTTATTCCTGGGTATTCGGGCCGGATCGCTCAAACCCAGTCTGATGGCCACATTCATGTTGAAGACGGTCCAAGCAGACGGATTGAGAAAGTGCAAGAGACGCAAGCCCGGCCAGGGCACAGTCTTGACGCTCGCGAGGAGAAGGACACGGCCCATCACCGTACGTTGGGGAAATTTGCCCGTCAAGCGGACGTATACGGGGTCTCTAGGGATGAGAACGATGCAAAGAGGTCGACCGCGCAAGCCGAGAAGAAGGCGGCCGTGACCAAGACAGGCCAGTCTTGGGACTTTGCTCGAGAGGAGCAAGCAGCTCCGGATGTGGACTGGTGAGCCCTACGATAGGTTCGTAAAGCTCTACGTGCAGACTTCGCATCGGCGCTGATGAGAGCAGGACTTCAAGTGACCACCTTTCGAGAAACTCCAGCACAGGCCACCTTACCTCGGCAACACTTTTCATTATCCCGTTCAGCACCTCACACGATAATCGGACTTCACCACGCATGCGATGCTAGCTTACCTCAGGACCGAACCAGCAAGATTGATGTTTGACTCAGCATTGAAACCCTTTCGCATGCACAGAGGAGAGATGCAGATACAACATAAAAAGAAAATGATCGATCTGCGTTAAGCTTCTCATACCTTCATGCCCGTTGCCGTCTTGAACGTAAGGCCGCACAGAGCTGAGACGCGAGGACCCTTCTGATGCATGCCATGATTGGGGCAAACCTGGCTGGCTGACAGACAAACAATGCGGAAGTCTCATGTCCCATGCCAGATATTGCTTCGCCCTTTCCACTCGCCCGATTTTGAGAAGCTTTGTCCATCAATCTTACCTACAGTACTGTTGTACAGTCTACACGTCCTTTACCTTTCCAGTCTATATGTATAGCCTCTGTCATCCTATAAGCATATCATGGTGATCGGACCACTCCATTCAAGAGATAGTCCAAGATTTTTGCACAGCTTGCTCCTTCCATTACCTTGCAAAGCTCTCTTTCCTTCAGCTAAGAATGCACCTACCATATCGCAGAGGAAGCCTACTCGCCCAGGCTGACATCACCAGTTCATGTAGCTTTGGCTATCTGGTACGCTCACAGACATCTTACTGTACGGACAGGGTTTCTTGTTACTACCTGAAGCCACAGCATATGGAATGATCGATGCTGATAGCAGGCGTCCCCAAAAGTCTGATCTTTTCCAGCCCCATTTAGCGAGTGCAGAACTAGTCATCTGGCTTGGCACCGGCCTCCGGTTATCCTGAGTCGAAGCTACTGGTGCCAAGCTGTCCAAGCGTTCTGATACACGCTAAAACACTTGGCATCCGAACTTTCCCCACGCCACACGTTCCCTACTTCCATCAACCTCTATGTTGTACAAATGCTACAGAGTTTCATCGATCTTCTGCAAGGACACCTTGAAGTCTATGCTTCCTCTGTCCTCCCCGCGTACGTGCTAAGATTGTTGTGAACATCGTCGCGATACGTTACACACTGGCCGAATTCTAATATCGATAGGGTCTGAACCCGCATTTGCTCTCCCCTCATATTATCTTCTCGACCTACCCTTCCCTCGAATCGGCCGCACCGTCTCCTCATTTGCACCACGCAGTCCACGCGAGGGATGCCAGCATTTATTGATGACGCAGGGCCACTGCTTCTACGGCGTCAGATTCTACAAGGACAGCGGTTTGTTCTACGTGGTTCCTAACTTTTTGTTCAGGCTGCTTCATGTGGTGCCGATCTGGAAATTTACAGATTTCTCAATGTCTACAACAGTAGGTGATGATGGGAGTCGTCTCGCGATAGACCTATCATATGTCTTCCACTTGCTTCATTTCTATTGTCGAATCTATTGGGGTATCCGGACCAGAACTCTTTGACCACTCACGTGCTCAGTGGCTTCACAATGGCATTTATTCATTAATCTACACCTGACAGTCCCAAAAGTGACAGATATCAGCTACCACTTCATTTAAAGCGGGAATTGCATTCAGGCCGAGATCATGCCCAACTTGATCGTCAGCTGTCTCCCAACAATGCCAAAATCCATTCAATATGACGGCCTTAAAGCCTTGATATTCGGTACATCTGGCCCAAAATGGAACGCCAACTGCGTAGCACCAAAACGATGGAGGATCAAATAGCTCGAGATGACTGCAGGAGACCCGTGAGTTGGATACCGCTTGAGGTTAGTAGTGCAGATCTTAGCTCTCTGCAAAACCCCAACTCAGCTACATGGAAGCGTCTGGGCGTTGCCTGATTCCGAGCGACAAGCTTACCGTGGTACCCGAAGATACTGGATGGTTGCTTCATTCAATAAGGTGGCATGTGAGGCTCCATGTTCTGTCTAGAGATGATTCCTGAGAGAAAGGGTCACCTGCCCCTGGCTGTCGAATCATACCTACAGCGTTGCGGCGAATTCGATCAACGAAAATGGTCAAGAGTCGTATTCAATCATAGATGAGAGGACATCCGTGTTATTCACCCGTGATCCAAACCCTTCTCGGTGATCTTCGTTCACTAAAACCTTTGCTTGCTTCACTCGCTTTGCCATCACTTAAAAAGAAGCCTCTACCTTTCTTACTTTCTCTGTCAAACCTCACTGAGCAGCACCGATCCCTTACTCGTTCCCCATAACTTCTCAAGCTGGAACCAAGCACCTAATAATGACTACAATTGCTAGAACCTGTCGGGAGATGCCCACCGACAAGCTGCAAGACATGGCCGCTGCTCTGATCAGCGCAGGGATTCGCTAACTTTTGGAGGGAGTCTCGGAGGAATCAAATGAGATAGAAAACTACGGACAACTGGAAAAGTGGATCGAAGACCACAGAAATCAGATGATGTGGTTTGAGGAAGACTGGCGGAGCCTTATCATCCGTATCGATGTGGAACACCTACTGCGTCATTGATATCTCTCCGCATCTGAGAAGGCGGAACTGCATGGCTCTTGCGTGGCTATCAACGATATATTTGAAGCCCAAGGGTTCACCAATTTGAAAGAACAAAGGCGATTGTGGTGGTGAATGCTAGCACCGATGCAGGTTTGACTGTACTTCCACGAATGAGCTTGCGCATGCTAAACGCTTTGATGGATTCTTTATCTAACAATCATTTCTGGAACTCGAAATAGACGCGCATACTCATGGAGGGTGAGAGTATTCGATGAATTAACCTCAAAGCCTTTGGAAGACAGGACTACAGACCATCACCAGCTAACCCTCACAGATTATAGTTTCTACGTCTATTTTCAGAACAATCCCATCATTTGATTTCGTCGAAACAATCACGTCTACAAGCATCCTCATCACTCCACAACTTCACCTTGAAGCGGGGTTGCAACAATATTACCCTTCTCCTAAGATTTCGTAATCACCCGCTCAATCGGCTAGGTATTCGAAGAAATCATCCTGTGAAGCGATCACTTCCTTCGTGAGTCTCGTCACCGTGAATCAAGGCTGTTCCGGATTCGCATGGATACCATCGATCTTTGTGCGATGTCACTCCGCAGATCGCATTCATTCCGTCGCATTCATGCCTTACATCCAGTTCCATCACACAACAACCTATATCTATCATCCCCATCATCCTATCCACAAGGCTTCTTACATACTCCTGCTGTTGTTTTCCATATATATACATACATCAATACGCCGCCCTATGATATTGCTTCTCACAAAGCCAATTCGCATCTCGTGTTCACGTGCTTTCCGATCAGTTGGAATGCGGTATTGCACAGTACTGGCCAACCAATCAACAGATCATGCGCCAGTCTACACAACTGCAGGAGGAATATACTGCCATGCACGTAAGCGATGGACCCCAGGTACATAGTGCGCTCAGCATGTGGCTGTTCTCCACAAACTATGTTGGCAGAAACCCCAAGAGGATGAAAACGTTTGGTATATGGCCGTGTCTTTTTGCATCTGTACTCAAGGCTGTGGATGAGAGAGACTGTCCGCATTCGAGTGATGAGTCTATCTGTGGCAAGAGAATTGGCAAGATATGGCTACGATGCAGCTTAACGAAGTCCCGAGACGAAGAAAACATAAGCGAAGAAGCTCAACTCTACAGCAAAGGACACAGCTTGCCGTAGTATGCGTCACAATATTTCCTCCCAACGAACTCGCTGTGTTCCTTATCCATCATATATAAATACCACTTGGATTTACCTTTCGCCTTTTGCAAATAACAGAGGTTAAGCAACGACGAAAGTAGGACATCGACGAAACCTCTGCTGTTGACCCCATGGTATTCTTACGTTTTGCAACGGTCAACGCCATCGTTACACACTCTGAAATGGCTGAAATAACTCGACACAAGCTGGCCTGTATCGCTTCCGCGCCCACGGAATAACACAGACAGACGATAGGGAATCAATGGCCTTAGGCTTAGAGATTTTGGTCACGACCACGAAGACAATGAGCGCGCCTGCAGGTCCAAATCTGCGGAAGGATATCGAGGCGTACCTATGTCCAACGTGAGCACCAATCCGAAAAACGAAGGAAAAAGCCACCATGAAGACGCGGACATTGCTTGATGGATATGCTGGAATAATAAGCCCAATGGAAAGATATAGAGTAGGAGAGGCCTCACTCCGCTATAAGAGGAATGCGTGAACGGCTATGTTGGCACAGATAGCATCTTGGTTCATAACAAGACTAAAGTCAAAAACAATTCTGCCGTCGACATCCTCAATAAAGCAGATTTCGTGGAAAGCGTCGTTCGAATCAAGGCGGAGACTAATATTATCGTGACTTCAGAAACAGGCCAAGTCCTTTTACCTTTAAACATTTTGGCTAGGCTAATCCGTGTCGCAGGATCTGGCAAAACCTTGGCCTACGGTATTCCACTTGTCAACTACATCTTCGGGAAATCGGATATGAAGAAGATGCAATTGGGTGCTAAGCGGGCGACCTCATGAGCAGATTCGCCCTTTTGCACCGGGCTCTTTCAGATCATCTCCATTTCTCATCTCCATTCGTGGCCTTGGATAAGAAGAGCTGTGAGAATTGAAATGATGCCGTTAGGTATGATGAGAGAAGCCGGCAAGGTGAAGCTTGAGTTGTGTTACCTGGGAGATTTTCAAGGAAATACCATATTTTCTTGATCGGACTACCTTCAGTATCGAATCCGAATTGGACATTTCCGAAGTGTTTCGTACTCTCAATTTACACCTATCTTGTTAGAGTGTTCATTAACATAAGCACCTGAACCCACCTCGGGCTCTATGTTTGCTGATTCCTACAGATTTAGGGCGCAGAGAGCTAGCAACAAGCACCTTTTATGAATTGCCTTACAGGGTGATTTCTGCTACATTACCTTGACGCTTGTCGTCGAAGAGATCAAGATTAACGAGCAATCCTAAAGATCGTTACTGATCACCAGACTCAATGGTTCAAGATTCTGTGTGCGTCCGCTTGCGAGATGATGCATCCCAGCCTCCTGGCCAACTCGTTGGTCTTCATCAGTACCAGCCATCATCTCTTTCTTCATTCTCCTCACTAGAATATATGCGAAAGCCCTGGAAACAACGGATACACTGACTACCGATAGAGTTGGGACACTCAGGTCTCAAACTTCCTAGCACAAGTTACGAAGTAGAAAAAGCAATGGCAAGAAGCGCAAGGAGCTTCGAATCCATGATTATGACAATAAGATGAAGGCTCTGAAAGATACGTCGGCCTTTGACATGACCGAAGACATGCGTGCGGCGAAATTAAATGCGGGGGATCGAAGATTTTTGAGACTGAATGTTGAGGAGGATGCTTCTCCTCGCTCAAGACGAATTCTCCTGCATGAAGATTCTAGAGCGCGCGCACGATGTAAGTGAGGAGTGCGAGGAACCAGTGACGGTGACACCAGGAAAGAGGAGGAGATTGGGGAGGAGATGATCGATATAGCCGCGAATTATTAGGAATATCCCGTGAAAGATTGGAAGTGGGAATGATGATGGCTTGTGCTCTAGCTCTTCCGACGAAGATCATCGCCAACTGGGTACAGATCTCTGAGACGATGGACGTTTCCGTGGGTCTCTAGGACTGAAATCTGAAAGCCTTGCTCACCTTCCGACTACTGAGCGGGGACATGCGATCGTTTGCTAGCATGTGAACGACGAGCGCAATTTGCTCTACCACATGGTCTTCGCCATCAACGTTACTCACCTGTTGAACAAGCTGAAATCCGTCAACAGCATAACGATCAAGAGAACCCCCAGCAACATGGCTCCGCGGTCCCCAGCAGGAAACATAAGACAGGCGAACCAACAATATCGATCGGGAAGCATAAACGAGTGGAAAAATCTCTCCATCTTACTCCAACTCACACCTCCACAACAAGCCTCAATTCACCCCATCGCCAGACTCCTCGCTTCTAGTGCCGTAATGGCTCCCACAGCTCCAGAACAACGCCAGCATTGTGGCGGCGTCCAGAAGCCAAAGGATGGTATGAATCCGGCGCAGGAAGGTCCGCCACAAAAAAAGCTGGTTCGTATCTTCTCAAGCTTGACTGGATCTCACCAGAGATGCGGTCTAATACACTATAATACTCTCCCGTTATTATTCTCCGTTGGAAAGCGCAATCACTTACGCAAAGAGGCCCAAGGTCAGCGATCCTTTAGGCGCAACCCAATCATTTCATGCGCTGAGTACACCCATCCTCGATGGTAGACACGATGAAAAAGCCATCTAGATCGAAAGAAAGACACATGTTCCGTCCTTTCGCATCCCCAGCTCGATGAAAATGCTCATCGACCACAAAGAGGCTTTCGGCTTTCGGACGGTCAAACGAGTCGTGGTTTTAAGATAGGAAGAGGCACCCGAGGGTATAATTCCGAGCCGGACCTTTATGATTCACTTGTCCAGCAAACGCGATGTCGGGTCAGACAATAAGGCTTTAGAAATACAGGGTTGCTGGTTACAGTAATACCTACTTCTTAATAGCGCTAGAGCGGGAGACGGACCCCGTCTTCGGTGCCGGTGAGTATCCTACCACTAGAATTCTCTCGAGAGCTACGAGTATTCAAAACCGTGAAGGCGAAGGCGGCCTTCGGATATACGCAGTCCTGGTATATATTCTTAAGGCGGCGGTCTGATATATTGTATTATTATGGATCTGATCGATGTCAGTGAAAGACGCAGGAAAGCAACAGCGCTGATGGAGGTAGAAGAATCCGAGTCAGAGGTGTCCGAACAGCGAACAGCTGGTGGATGTGATAAGACGGCTTCGCTACACGATCATCTATGATCGAGCTGACTGGTTACGAAATCATACTCAACCTTGATCTTCTGAGTGCCTTCAAATCTCATACTAGAAAAACAACTCTCTCCGACGAAGTGGCCCGATGTAGAGCTTCCCCAGACCCAGCCGAACCCGCTAAGCACCTCGACGTGAACAGTAAGGGGAAATGTGCTGGCGCTCCTCGGCTCTTCAAGCAGTGCTATTGCGACCCCATCGTCGGACCTTAGCAAATACTTTCAGCCAAAGCGCGGGTGTGGACTCATCTTTGCCGCCAGACCCATCATCCCGGTCTGGAAGGCGGCATGGGAGAAGTTTTATCAGCCCGACGATAATCTGGATATCAAGTTCTTGGTCTTGCACAATCAGCATGGTATAGGCAAGTGGGCGGCAGATGCAGCTGACATCGAGAACCTGCGGTGCATCTATCCAAAAGGGTCTCTTCCTGAACCCACAGAGCGGTTGTTCCGTAAGATAGATGACGGTAAATGGATAGGATCTCAGAGGCTCTTGGCCATGGGGAAGAGATACTATTACAACACTGAGTCTTCTCTAATCTACTCTATTCTACCGTATGTGCGACCAGGTGCAATCTATTGCAAACAGGAACACTATGGAAGCGCAATTCACAGCGATCTGTGCGGCTCCCACCATAATGAGACTTGACTTCAGCACGTACGATGGCCCACACGTGTTGTCCATCAAAGATCGTCTGACATTGCATAATACGCCAAAATTGGCATCTCCGCGCTGACACTACTGGTTCGTCTGTAAGTCTCGGACTGGAGCGCTGAGGATGATAAGAAAACTGAGGAACGGTGGGAATACGGCAGATGCGTCTCTACTTATTGTCCTTATAAATATAGATGTGATCACCGGCTGCCAAAGAAGGAGAGTTGACTGGCTACAGTATGCACCCCAGGCTTTCTGACAGGATATCCCCATGCACCAGCTTCAACAAGGGACAGAATAAAGAAGGAATAAGAGGTCGCTCACGAGATCGCCCTAAGATACCCTCACGTCTCAACTTGTGCCAGAAGTCTGATGAGGATGTAATAAATATAAGTCTAATGTCAAAAAACTACTTCTTTACTTTCAAAAACCATTTCAGGAAACATCATCTCCGCTTTATACTCAGAGATACCCACCCTCAGTCTCGCAGGAAATCAATCCACTAACAAAGCACTAGACCATGCCGTCAAACATCAATACAAGCGCCCAGCAAAGCGGCCACGATCAGGTATATTCCTTGCCAGTCTCCCCTTCGCGATGCACAGGTATGTGTTTCTCAATCACAGAGCCTCAGCTTTGGGTGATCGCGTTTCAGAATGAAGGGGCAAAACCGATCAACGCCGTGCAGCTATCCTGTCATGGAAATTTGAAATGAATAATTGCTCTACGAAGGGAGCACGATGCCGCCAAGGGCCTTCTCAAGAATGTCTGAGCAGGAAGAGCAGGTGTACACAAGACCTTGGGGAAGAAACAAGTGAGCTTGAAAAGATGTAGAAGGGAGTAGCAGCAGACGAGGCGGTGATGTGGCGGTGATAAGGCCCCGTCTGCACATGTGATCCCGACTCTATGAGGTTTTCGAGACGGAACGTGGACTTATGTTTGGTCCTGATGCCGATTTAAATACTCCATTGGGGTAACTCGAGGATGTGTAAGTCTGCCGTTTTATTTGTAAAGATCAGATCCACTAAACTACGAATAGCTACACAGCAGGATAATAGGTCTTAAGATTGTCACGCCGCCAGTCGTCGCCTATAATGGCAGGTTTGATGATAACGATATGAATTCTGGTGCTTGTTCAGAAACTTTTTGAGAGTATAGAGTTGGCGAAGCATCGCAAGATCGTTTTCGACGACTCGCTCTCAAGTTGTCGGCCGGGCAAGAGTCGCAACAATATATCTCAATACTGGATCCCCTTTCATTCCCGGAAAACTTAGCTGGGTTGATTGGCTCGCCGAAGCTCGAGATTTGTTGATGATGAAAGAGACCAACATCAAATGCGAATATCATTGCGGCTAATACTAGAGTCGATACCAATGCCATCGACAAGCTAGATAAGCTGTGTGATAGGTAGCTCATTTTTGCATTAACCACCGACTGAATTCAATACACTTCAATATGGTGGACTTATCTTTCACTGCCAATACGGGGTTTACCAAATCTAACCCCAAACCACAATCACCACAACCATCGCAGACGATCGTGGTCCAAACAACAGTCGCCCTCCTACCTCTCTGAAGGTGCACTGACACTGGTTCAAAGTGTCACTCCGGGACCCAAAACACCAAAGCGCTCCATAAACCGCAACTTTCCGCCACCTCAGGCACCTCAGGCGCCGCGAGCCCAATCTCTCAAGAAGTCTCCTCAGTATGAATCTCCTGAGCCTTTGGGAGAAATCCACGAACCCTTCCATGCGCGTTATACGACATTCAACGGAAGTAATCCCAGTCATCGTTCAGAGCGAAGTTTATTCACCAACATAGCTATACCACAAGGCAAAAAGCCTACTCCACCAAACCAACGAGTACGACAAAACCCTACCCTCCGCCACCGTCAGCTAGAAACCCTTTCTCTCTCAAGCAATTAGGCGCTTGCATACTAAACCTTTGCAGAACCCGCACCAATTCCCAAAACCCGATTCCGCACAGCAAGCAACAAGACCTTGCCTCATTCTTTAATTAGAATATGCCAGTCGGGTGTGCAATCGTGCTGCCTGCCTTCAATACCTTCGAGGGAGAAATACGACTTCCCCAATCTCGACTTTATCAGATTTCAAGAGTTGTGGACGAAGGCCGATGTAGATGGATTAGTGTATGGTGAGGATTGGTGGTTTGGTTTTATGAGAGTTATGGGATGGGGAGACGATGGAATGGGGGAGAGATGGGCGTGGGGAAGAGATCTGGGGTTGGGTGGGGGGATGAGGGGGAACTCAGCTACATGCACACTTCAGAGGGCTATGTCAAGCTATGCCGCTGGGTTTTTGAGTGCCGAATACCATTTCGGTATGAATGTAAAGGCTGCCGTGTCTCCTCGCCAGCGATGCTTACCAGCAGTCACCATGAACGGCTTAATCGCCGACTTTGCTCGCAGATATGCTTGCACAGATAATTTTCCAGTATAACGAAATTTATCTAAGCCTGAATAATTATGAACTCTTCGACCTCGCATTCGGGATCCATAGTCTCACATACGAATGCTTATCTATTGTCACTTCTCACCTCATCCTTCCTGCAAATTTCCACGACAAGGCCAACTTTAACTTGCAGTACCGCTTTCCGCCACCAACTACACCATATCGAATTACAATCAACACCAACATCAACAACGATGCCGGGTTAGACGCAGGAGGAGCTTGATAAGATGACCCATCATTAAAGAGCTGGGTATCTTAGGAGTCTGCTGCTCACTGCACAACTTCGGTCGTCGAAGGGGATCAGGTTGGCAGGCACCAATGCGTGTCTTACGATGGTCGTTCGTTCATAACATTTGGCGGCCATCCGGCGAACGCTACTCTTTATGAGATCCTTGTTGGTTCGTGATTGGGCGCCGCAGGCGGATGGAGTATCAGCTTAGGTATATCAGGCAATGGAGGAGTGAGAAACGCCACTGTGGGCATGTGCCAGCCACAATAATTGAGGCTCATATTGACGCACTTCCAAGGAATCGGGTCCACTGTAGTAACACCAAGGACCTACCGAGTGGCGAACTCCGATCGGATTATATGTCCCTTGAGTCCGTTAATCATTACAGGCCGCCACATACCTGCTGTCAGGTTTGACTTCCAGTATTAGAGACAATTAGGTGCTCTGGCCACCGAATGTCCGAATATCTAAATCACCTATCGAAGGTTCAAGAATTGATATTGAGGCGGA
>JAABUL010005133.1_pt1 | contig 16667 bp, 38 predicted proteins | sample 5559151 | NCBI WGS metagenome assembly JAABUL01 (sample SAMN10711876, study PRJNA513368) | rock metagenome | isolation source: Antarctica rocks | place: Antarctica: Victoria Land, Pudding Butte sud | reverse complement strand
AGCAATGCCTTTCGCTACGCGCTCCAGCTCGTCCCTACAGCGACACCATTCAATTGGTCAGAACACCACAGTTGGCAAGGGACCACGTGCTCCGTGGTCTAACGGAAGGCGGAAACCCTGAAAGCAACCATCTGGGCAAAACCGCTGAGAGCTGACTCACTTCTTCTTGATGGCGTAGCTGTTGCTACTGCCCTTGGCGGCGTTGACAAGCTCGTCTGCCAAGCCTGGTACAGTTTTAGGGGGACAGAGCTCATCATCTTGCTCGCGGTGATTCGCGTCAGCATAGAAAATTCAGGAAAATGACAGCATGCGGTCTGATGGCCAAAAATGCAACGGCAGCAGCGGCCTACACTCGGCGATCGTCTTGATGTTGCGGAAAGCGGCCTCGCGCGCGCCCGTGGTCAGCAGGTACAGGGCCTGCAGGGGGTACGCTGCATGTCAGCTTCGAAAGCTTCGAGTTGCACGGCAGCGGCTGCCACTGCCTGGCTGACGCTCAAGACGCTGCGCCACGGCGCAGGCGCTGTCAGGCCGACTGTCTTGGCAAGCCTTTGCTGTCACGTCGGCAGGGCATGCTCAGCTGCTGTTACTTTGCTGTGCTGGTGCTGCAGTGTGGCTTGTGCCTGCGCCTTGCCATTGCAGTGCGCACGTTCTCCCGTGTCTAAACACGCCGCCCCCGATGCATAGCCGCGTCTCCCTAGCAAGCCGCAACGCTCGCTGTGCCATGCTGCACACTGCCTGCTGTGCCCTGCCGGTGCCACTGCCGCGCGCTGCCTGCTGCAGCCCGCCACTGCCACCGTCGGTCCTCCCGCTGTAAGTCTCCCCTCCTGGCTCGAAGCAGGAACATCACAACCAGCTGCCAAGTAGGGCTAAACCCTAAACCCTAAACCCACTGCCGCTGGCGTGGACCGTCACTGTCCCCAGCATGTAGCGGTCAGCAGTCGCGAGAGCTAGCGCCCACCTGGTTGACGCGGCGCAGGGGGCTGATATCCACAGCCTGCCGCCGCACCACACCAGCGGAGCCAATGCGGGTGGCATCTTCCCGCGGGCCGCTGCAGCAGCACACACGAGGACTGAGCCACAGAATCCAGTGAAAATACGATCCGTGCTGGAAAGGAGGACACACAGGAGGCCTCGTTATTAGGATCGGCAAGCACGGCAAGGTGGAGCTGGACCGCCTCCACACTATGCAAGAATGGCTTACAGCAGATCATAGCTTATATGGCATAGGGCCAGGCAAACAGTCAACGGACCTGTTGATGACCGCGTCCACGATGACCTGGATGGGGTTGCTGTCCGTCAGCAGGTGGATGATCTCGCAGGCGTTGCGCACGATCTCCACCTGCGACGCAGGATTTGCAGAACCTAGGAACTCGGCAATGTCGTGGGCACGTCGTTTGCAGATACAGGTCGTCCAACATGTTGCACATCGTATGCAACGTGAGATGCGGGGGTTGACGTTCTCAAACCGAGTGAACCCAGCAGCAGGAGCAGGATGTAAAGACACTCGCCGCCTTCAGCTTCTTGCCGTTGTTGCGGCCGTGCATCATGAGCGACGCCGTCAGCCTGCACGGCAGAAACTTGGTTCAGGACATGAATAGATAGTTGTGTTTGACACTTTGCCGGAGGCCGGCTGCTATTGGGTGCGCCACACTCCTTCTACAGCGGGACCGGAATGCTGCTGCAAGCTGCCACCAGCTCCGTGCGTTCTTTCCCCCTGGAGTGGCGACCTCTCCGCTGCGCTGCCCAAATGCTGGAAGGTGCGGCCAGTGCTGCCGCCCAGCCAGCAGCGTGCGCCAGTTCCATCTGCCGCCGCCCCTGTGCATCCCACCCTCCGGCTGCCTGGCAGGTGCATCGACCTGCTGCGCTCACCTCTCGACGATGGGGCACTGCGCCTTCCGGAAGCGCTTCTTCTGGTAGCGGCCCGCTGTGTGCGGCACATACACTGCAAACTTGGGCTTGACAGCGATATAGTCCTCCAGCGAGATGTCGGTGACCTGCACAAGCATCGTTGGTGTCATTGAATGCATTTCCTGACGCCCCACACCCGCCCAGGCTGCGACAAGCGTTTGCTGGCCGACATCTCTGCAAGAGCGTTGCATCGCGGCTGCTGCCCCGCCGTTGGGCTCGTCTGGGCGCATGCGGCTCCAAGAGCCAGCTGCAGGATCTCAGGCAGCAGCCGCAGCGATTTGGCACGCCTTCAGCTTGCTCCAAAGCGCTGATGCCTGCTGCCACCCACCTCGACATCCTCAAAGGTCCACTTGCCGAACAGCTTGACCTCCGAGGCGAACGCCATGCTGGGCGACGCCTGCTCCACACACAAACAGGTCGCAGGCGAGCACGCTGCAAAAGAGACCGGAACCAGCGCCTCCGCTGCTCACTTGTAGGGGGCGGCTTTTGCTCGCGCAGGGTTTTCGGGGTGGACGCTGCGATCGGCTGCACTGCAGTGCATAGAAGTAGGATCCCATGGAGCAGCAACAACTCTGGACACTTGCAGCTCTGCTGCGAGTGGTGCTTCTGCATACAGAACCTGCAGGTACTGACCAGTGACGGTGGTGTGCTGTGGCCATGACACACGGTGCAATGCCGGGGCGGCTGTGAGCACGCGGCACCAGCATGCGGAACGTTTTTAAAAAAGTTACACTGACTGCCATCGAAGCCCTCTCAAGACCATAAAGACTTTGACGATGAAACCCCACGTTCGACAACCCGTAGCCACATGAACTATGAACTAAAGCACTAGTAACGCTGGCCGTTCGCGCCACCCCGCCGCTCATGATGCAGAGATCTTCTGCTGTGCGTCGGGCAACGTCTGATAGATCGGCAGCGCCACCGAGTCGGACGTCTTCAAGAACAGACCCTGCACGCCGCTCCACTTCTTCGGTATGTGCGCGACCGCGCCCTGCGGCACAGAGGGATGAGCGCCATCAGAAGCGGCCAGCACGCCGAGTTCCAAATTGCTGCTCGTGGCACAAATACGGCATGGTGCCATGACATGACAGAGTTGGCTCAGTACCTGGATAGCTGCTGCCACGTTCTGCGCGCACTGCTGCTGCGTGAAGGACGAACGCGCCACTCTGCACGCCAGGAGCAGCCGCGTCAAGACACCAGGCTACCCGCGCAGGAAATGTCAGGCAGTCATCACGGCGTCAGCGACTATGGATGCCTAGCAGGATGCGATGCGGCAGCACATGCAGCACAGCACCCTGCGGGAGGCGCTCACACACAGTCGTGAGCTACAGGTCAGCACGCACCTGATGTTGAGGCTGGAGCCGGAGGAGGGGTACATGTAGGTGGCGTCGCACGCCTTGCGCACCTGTGCGCTCCAGTCCTTGGCGCCCAGGTTTACCGGGATGGGCTGCTTCTTCTTCTTGAAGAAGGTCTTGCCTGCAGCCGTCGGCAAGCTACCCGTCTAGCAGAGGTTTCATGGATCTGTGGGAGTTGTGGACCAGTACTTTCTGCTGCATATCCCGCCGTCCTCGCTACCTTTGCTGCAGTACACAGCAGCAGCAGCAGCTACTGTGCTGTGTATCCGGCTGCGGACTCGTGGTTGGCGTCCATACCGCCTACGCTGCTGGCAATGCTGCTGCTGATTTTCACTGCTACAGCTGAGCCGCACGAGAACTTCTGCCGCCTGCGCCTGCTTCCTGATGCCTGCCTCAATGCGGGCTACTATGCGTGCAATGATGCACGCATTGGTGTGCACAAACATGCATGCAAATGCTCACCGAGGAGCTTGGGCAGCTGCGGAATGACGCGCTCGTCCGCGCAGAACAGGTCGTACTCGCCGCACAGCCGCCGCTTGGCCTCGTGCGCCTCGTACTTGGTCTTGAGCTTGGAGACGCCCACCACCTTGGCGATGTTTGCCGCCGCCGCCTCCTTCACCCTCTTCTTTGCCTCCTTGTGCCCCTCGCCTGGCCGTGGAACGATATGGAGTGTCCAACAATTGCGCTGAAAACCCAGACGACTGTTCAGCGCCCTATGTTGTTGGTCGGCACACCTACCGGCACACCTACCGGCATGGCGATGGCCATTCCCGCTGCGCCCGCAGCGTGCAAATCTTGCAGGGCTGAACGTGGTTTTGGGTATGCATGCGTTTGTCGTACAGTCTTGGGCTGTACCATGCTCTACCGCACGCCGCGCGTGTCTAGGTGTCACATGTCCCTCACCTTTGTGGTCCTTGACGATGAGGCACACCTGCGCGCCCTCAAAGTCGTACAGCGAGTGCGGTACTGGTCTGCAGCGTTCAGACAAAGCAGTACAGTCAGGTCAGAACCCAGCGGCGCTCCAGCCATGCGTGTTAAAAAGGTAAAATATAACGGCTGCCAACGGCGCGGACAGCCTCGAAGCTAGACTCACATCCTGATGGGTTTGTGCTTGTGTGCCGGCACTTGCGGCGTTTTCTTGAGTGCGATAATCTGCGTCGCGGGAGGGATTGCGTCAGCGGCGGACACGCGGCGCACATAGTGCAGGCGCATGTCATATGCAACATGACGTTCATGTGCTTGACTGGTATTTTGCCACAGCAGCACAAAACCTTACCAGGTATAGTATCTCGTCCTCCTGAAACAGGACCTTCTCCGCCGCTGTGTTTGCGCCCACATACTTCAGCAGCGCCGCCACAGCCTCCAGGATCTTGGATGGCTGCAGGCCTGTGTATTTGCTGCCCAGCGGCAGCTCGTCTCCGGCACCGCCACTGGTGCTGGGCTGCTCTGCGAGGCTGACGGCAGCCATGCCAACCTGGCGACTGCGATGCAAAGTGCTCAGTGCAAATGCGTCGATAAGCTGCGCGGCTGTTCTAGACAGTTCAACAACTGATAAATGACCTAAATGACCGTGTGCTGCATCAGAGCGAGAACTGCGTTTGCGCGGTGCCGGAAATCGGCCGAGCATTCGCGGGCAGCAGGACGCATGAAAAGCAGCTTCAAGGGGCGATGGGGCAAGGCTCGATTTCAACCAAGGCTCGATTTCAACCAAGGCTCGATTTATCGCGAGCTGCGGAGTAATACCTGCTTGCGCGCGACCTTGTCAACGTTCCGAAACGCATCAGTGAGCATCTGCGTCCCCTTGATCATCACATCCACGGCCACAGGTGACGCTACTTTCCAGAGATCGCATCTGCTGCCGGTCAGCTTCGGTGCAAGACCTCCGGAGTGAACGTGCTACCCGATCGCTGCGCAGGTGCTTTCAGAATGATTCATGCATCGGGCTTGGCCGTGTCGCAGCGCGCCTTTGTGGGCACTGGCAGCAGCAGGGTGCTGAAGGCACAGCGGTGCAGATCGCCAGGCGTGACCTTTGTCTGGCGTGACGATTTTCTGAGCAAACCATCATCTGCTGTAAGTTGTTTTCATGAACACTGGGAACGCGTCATCGACGCCATACCGCTTTGACTCGCGAACATGCTTATTGATTTTGAAACGGCAAGCGTCCGCTCACATGCTGGCCTCAACATCTGGCGTGTGTCTGACAAAACCGCTGATGGTCATGGTCAGCGTGCATATAGACCGTGACCATGTGTTGTGTGATATCTGCAGCGTCCGTGCGGGCGAGGGCAGCGCGCATCGCCACACAGGACACCCTGGTGCTGGTGCCCACAGGTGGGTGATCAAATGGAAGTTCGCGAGCTCATGATACATTAGGATCTGGAAATGCAATGCGCAGATGCTGCAGTCATGGCCGAATGGCTTGGGTTCATAATGGCCATGTTGTGCGCGTAGCGCTTGACTTTGCAGCAAGGAAGTCACGCATGCTCGCGCATGCAAAACCTGCGTCTGGCGTAAGGTGCCTCAGCACATGCACCAGTCCGCTGGGAGTTGAGACGCGCTGCAGCGTTGCAGTAGACAGGGAGCTGGCAATATGCAGTGCAGACTGGACGGAGCCCAGTTTCTGGAGGGTCGGCCCTGTGGTGGCTGTACGAGGTCACAATCCTAATCGCATCGCCTGTTCTTCTATTGTGCATGCGCAAGTGCCAGCTGTGCCGGTGGAGGCGTCTAGATGGTTGCACGGCTTGATGAAGTGGGGGTGCGCTTTCTGTTTCGGACATGAGGCGCGGAAACACACCTGGAGGTACTCGATGTCTCAGATTCCAAAGCTCTGTATCGAGCGCAGGGATGGCAGCGCAGACAATGCTGCACAAACAGCGGAGCCGCTGGGGTCGACCGGGCATGCCAGCGGTGGAGATAGGTCTCCTGTTTCGACACCTGAGACGGGAACACACATTGAAGTAACCTCCTCAATGCTACCATATCCTAAATCTGTTACACAAACGCAGGCGACGGCAGCGTAAATCACCTGGACAAGGCGGGGGGAGCTGTTGGGAACGCCGACGGCAAGCAAGCCTCCTGTTCCGGACCTGAGACATGGAGATGTGACCATTCACATTCAATTTTTCCCCGGTTGTAGTGCAGGGACACCAACGCAGAACGCTTAGACACGTTGGTGCTGGAGCCGGCCTTGCCGGTGGCGGGAACTCGTGCCTTGCATTCCCGGACATTGTAAAAAGCAGACATGCAGCTCGCTACTCGGAAATCCCACTACTCGGAAACCCTAAACCATACCCTAAACCCTGAACAGCAGACAACGGCAGCGTGAACCGCCTGGACAGATCGGTGGGGCGGCTGGTCACGGCGGGGCCATCCTGTTCATTGCCGGAGCTGAGGCCATCAGTCTACGTTCTGAACTCCAATTCGCGTGCCAAATGCAGGCGACGGCAGCGTGGAGCACCTGGACAAGGTGGTGGAGCTGCCGGGGATGCTGGAGCTGAAGGAGGGGACCTACACCCTGGGCCGCTCAGAGCCCGCGGACCTCGTCATCGCCGTGCCAACCGTCTCCGCCAAGCACGCCGAGCTCAAAGTCGGTGAGCCTGTCTTCTAGACTCGAGATGAAGACGGCATCCTCCTGTCGAAGCAGGCTCGTGAGCGGGCAGCTTGGGCAGTGATGGCGCTGAAAATGTTGGCCGTGTTGAGGCGTCCGCGCCTGCGCATTCTCAGATCAGCAGAACTAACTCTCGTCAAATGGACGAGAGTCTGAGGTGCGTCCCGTTTGCACCTGCGCAGCGGGCAACTCGGTGACGGTCACGGACCTCAACTCTACCAATGGCACCTTCATCGAGGAGGAGGAGATCGAGGCCAACATGCCCAACGAGCTGCCGCTCGGCGCCGAGATCATCTTCGGTGCGCATAGCTTGCGAAGCTGCGTCCCTGCTGCTGGCGATCGTGTTTCTTAGGGTTCAGGGTTTAGGCACTGCATCTGCCTGCCAACACACAGCCGCCTGCAAGGTGCGCGGCGCTCTGGTACCAGTTCACATTCCCGTCTCATCCCGTCTTGAGTTGAGATCGCAAAAATATCAACAGTCTAGCCGATCGGAGAAGCTGATGCCATACGTGCTGCATGCCTTGCAGGTGACACCTTTCTCGCCAAGTTCTGCCTGGAGGAGCGGTGAGTGTGGCAGCAGGGACAACGACTGCAGAAGCAGCAGCGGCAGCAGCACAGAACAGGCGGCACGTGGCAGTACTGCCTTCAGTGGCAGGCGGGGGCGGATGCAATTTCGGATAAGGGTCAGATGTCAGTGAGCGCTGTGCAAATCGCAAGGGCCAAAACATTGGGAGGGCAAGGCAGCGGTTTGCTGTCAGAGGCGGTGCTGCTTTTGAACCCTGAACATCTGTTTCTGTTTTAACGAGGATCTGGTTGTTGCAATGCTGCCGCGATGGTGTACCAAATAAAGGCGCGTAACAAGGACGAGCACTTCAATAAGAAGCTCGATGGGCACACATGGAGGCGCTACAAGCAAAAGCTCACCTTTCTACAAGCGCCTTGCGTCTCGCGTCGCAGGCACTAGCCATGTCATCTTCTCTGCGGGAGAGAATGTAGTTGGTAATTGCACATGAGCATGAAAAGGGCCGTACACCTGGACAGGGGGTGTGGCCGTACACCGGTCGAAGAACCGTCAGGCTGTTTTAGCGGCAGCAGCAGTGGGTCAGGCTGTTTTAGCGGCGGCAGCATTGGGTGGATGCACTTACGCGCTAGAGACTTCGTTGGACACATATCAACGACTGTACGCCATTTAGCCACAAGACAACATGAGGAGAAGGGTACACTAGATATGAACGATATACACTGAATGGAATTGATGCGTGACAACTCAGTGGCCGTGCTGCGACGAAGCTGTGGGGGTGAGCACGAGGACGATGCAGGTGCGGCAATCGTTATTGGGTGTCATTGATTTACATTGTCGGTCACAGCCAGGCAGCGCCTGACACAGTTTTGGACTTGCTACAAACCATTGCTGCTGCTGACTTGATACGCCTGCACCAAAAAAAAAACTGCCACTCTGTCTGTGGGACCTGTGCAAGGGGGAGGAGGCTAGCGGGATGCGCCCCCATTTCTGTACTGGAAAAGCAGTCACAACTCTGTTCTACAGCGCCCCAAAACAGCTATGTGTGTCTCAGGGCGGACAATACGTCTGACGCAGTGCTGCCAGCGCGCCTGCCGGCGCAGTCTGAGGCCGTGCCGGCATTGCCGAAATGACAGCGCCTGCAGCGGCGGCATCAGCGGCAGCGGCGCGCCATGCCGCCCGCCGCGCTCAGGAGCCGCACATGAGGCAGCCGTCCTTGTTCTCCAGGCTGCACACCATGGCGGCCAGGCGCCGCTCCTCCTCCATGTCCGCGTCCAGCGACCACGCCACGCTGACGCCGTTGCCGCCGGCCAGCGCTGCGCGCCCGTTGGCCTGCGACAACAACCATTGATAAATCAGTTGCAGGCGCAAGATCGCGCCGGGGATGGGGGCATCGGCTGCTGCTGGAGGAAACATGCTATGCGCAGGCAGAGTCGCTGACAGGTCCCCGATTGCAGCAGGCTGCTTACAAAGGCGGCAGACTCTGCTCCACAAGCGACGCAGCCGCCTTGAGGGACCACCCTAGTGCTTCAAATGGACCACGGTGGAGGAGAGGAGAGGTGAAAGAGGCGCACCACGACGGCCTCGGAGCTGTCCGGCGTGAAGCCGGTGGGCATGAGCGGCGCCGCTGCCGTCGCGGACGGCGGCGTCGCCGGCACGCCTGCCGTGGGCACCGTCACGTCCGGCACCGCCACTGCCGCTGTCGCGCGCGACGCCCTGTTTTTTGCCAGCGCCTGCGAGTATTGGTGAAAGCCCGTCCGCACTTGAGGATTCGTGACGCATCACATGTTCTCTGGACGGCGACAGCAACGCAAATCAGGTGTGTTATGAGCGTGTGGAGAGGTCAGCGATACGTTGCTAGTGACGCCGTCACAGAACAGCCATACACGACAGGAAGAGTTGCCAGCGCGCGTGTTGCGCTGCGGAGCAGCGGCGCACCTGCTGGTCGACGGTGAACTTGATGGCGTCCGCCGCTGCGCGCGTGCGCAGATAGTACATCCCCGTCTTCAGTCCCTTCTGCGCTCCGCAAACACATAGAACGCCTAAGCAACGACGCAGAGTTCTCTTCCTTGGCTGGACAGGACAAGAATTGGCAGTCGACACACTCGCACACGCGCACCAGAGGTGGCTGCAAAGTGCAGACAGGCCGGCTGCGAAACGCAAAAGCGCACCTTCCAAGCGTAGAAGTGCAGCGAGGTGAGCTTGCCGAAGTTGACGTCGGACATGTGCACGTTGAAGGACTGGCTCTGGTCGATGAAGGCGCCGCGGTCGGCGGCCATGTCCACCAGCACCCGCTGCCGGATCTCCCACACCGTCTTGTACAGGTCCTTCATGTGCTGCGGAATGTCCAGTTCCTGCGTGGACAAGATGCACAGGCCCATTTGCTTCACGAGTTCACGTGTTCTAGAACGCAAGAGTAATGCACAGCTGCTACACCTGCGTGCACGCAGGTGTGCCGCAGCCGTTTTTGACTGCGTCGGGTGCTGCAGCTGTCCTGGCGGGCTGAAAAAGGCTGACAGGCGCACCGAGACGGAGCCGTTAGCGGCGACAAGCTCGTTCTTGAGGTCGCGCGTCCACAGCCCCGCGCGGGTGAGGTCCGCCAGCAGGTGCTGGTTGACGACGGTGAACTCGCCCGACAACACCCGCCGCACGTAGATGTTGCTGGTGTACGGCTCGAAGCACTCGTTGTTGCCCAGGATCTGCCGCGGGATGAGGGTTTAGAGTTTAGGGTTTAGGATCTACACGCATCATAATCCAAGCATGTCCTGCTCACATATGTACATGTCCTCTACTCAACTGACTGACACACCCTGGGCATGTCTTCTGAACTTGAACAGACGCTTGACTGTGGTTCATAGCACAGGCCCTGGATGCCATTTATTGCTGGTTGCACCACAGCAGCGCTGCGGTGTGCAACCCCAGCGCCAGGGTATAGCAGCAGCAGCGCCCAGACTGCAGCATGTGAGACTGACCACTCTGCATCTGCAGCGCGGCGCGCACCTGCGAGGTGGAGGCGGTGGGCATGGGCGCTACCAGCAGGCTGTTGCGCACGCCGTGCGTTGCGATGTCGCGCCGCAGGCCGTCCCAGTCCCACCGCTGGCTGGGCGCCGGCACGCCCCACATGTCGTGCTGCAGCTGCCCCCTGGACACCGGGCTGCCCTCATACGTCTCATACGCGCCTGCGGAGTGGATTTAGGGTTTAGGGTTTAGGGTGCGCATGTTGCGTCAGGCTAAGTGCCGGCATAGGCGGCAGCTGCGGGCAGCGGACGCAGCTGGGATGCTTGATGTGCGCAGGGCAGAACGACCACAGCGGGCTGCCGGTGTGGGTTTCAGGCGTGGGTACCAATACACACGAGACCTTCGGCGCGGTGGCGGATTCACGTCAACACCTCAGTGAGGCAGTTGAAGACGCACCATCCTTGGCTGCGAGCTCGCAGGAGGTCTTGAGGCCTGAGTAGTAGATGCACTCGAAGATCTCCTTGTTCAGCTGCTGCGCCTCTGCCGAGTCGAAGGGCAGCCCCAGCAGGATGAATGCATCCGCCAGGCCCTGTAGACAATGGCAGAGCGCAATCAGAGGAGGGCGCATGACTTCTCTTCCAACGTCAATCCAGGCAGGCTGGCGGCGTCAGCAGGGCTGGCGGCGTGACAGGGCTTGCTGCGTGACCGGGAAGGCAGCGGGTGAATGACGTTCCCGCACGGGCGGCGATGATCGCAAGGATGACGCACGCAAACTACGCGCAGCATCCGAGCGCGAGGTTCCGAGACGTGCCTGGACGCCCATGCCGATGGGCCGGTGGCGCATGTTGGAGCGCCGCGCCGTCTCCACGGGGTAGTAGTTGACGTCGATGATGCGGTTCAGATTGCGCGTCACCTGGCACGTCACCTCCGCCAGCTTGTCGAAGTCAAAGTACCTGCGCGTAGAACAGTGCTTGTCAGCACTGATGTGTAGGGGCTCAGATCTGTGATGGCAACAGCACGATTCTCTTGGGGCAACAGCAGGGCTGCGTGTGGCCAGTGGGTGCATACGATGACGAGATGCTGGCAGACATGTACCTGTTGGCGGTGTTGTGCGAGCCGATGAGCTTGGGGCGGCCCTGCGAGTCGGACGACGCCGTGCGCTCCTTCACGTATCGCGGTAGCGCGATCGACGCCAGGTTGCACACCTGCATTGCATTCGGACCGCAAAGTCAGAAGACCTGGCCTTCGTCAGACGCCCATAATGATGCAGTCGTCCTCTGGGCAGGCGTCATGTGTCACTCGTCCTCACGCGCCAATCACGCGATTGCAGGGCACCGAATTGCACGGCACCAGAGCGCAGGCTCTGCTGGCACCAAGAGCAAGGCTGCTGCCGCTGCCGGCGCTGCTGCCGCGATCACGATGAAATCAAGGGGCGGATATGGCCGCGAGGGGCAGAAATGCACACGCACCGCGGTCTCCTCGGGGGAGGTGTACTCCAGGATCTCGGTGCACAGGTTGGAGCAGCGGATGGTGCCCAGGTTCTGCTGGTTGCTCTTTCGGTTGCAGGAGTCCTTGAACAGCATGTACGGGTTGCCCGTTTCCACCTGCGTGGAGACAGACGTGCAGGTGTCAGCGCCAGAACGCAGACCGTGAGCTGAGCTTGGTCTTCAGAGCTGCCTCAGCAGAACTGAGCCCGCCCTCAGGCAGCCGCAGTAAAGAAGGTTGCAAGGCCGGCAAGAGATCAACTGCACCGCAGGGCTGAGTGGCCGCGGAGGCTACAGAGGCAATATTCAACACCCACCTGCGCCTCCAGGATGGCGAACCACAGCTGGCGCGCGGGCAGCACGCGGCGTGCGCGGCCCTCCGACTCGTACTTGGTGTACAGCGCATCAAACTCGGCACCCCACACGTCTGCCAGGCCCGGCGCCTCGTTGGGGCAGAACAGACTCCACGTCGCCTCCTCCTCCACGCGCTGCGGTACAACAGCATGAGATATGTTTAGGCGCATGAAACCCAACACGAGGTCAGACTTGTACAGGTTCCGGCACAGGGGAGGTGCTGGCACGGCAGGTGCTGGCGCAGGTGTTCAGACAGCGTTTACAGCGGAACTTCAGCAGGCATGGTCTGCAGGGCCTGCAGCGCAGGAAGCAGGAAGCAGAGACACCGGGTGCGACATGGGACGAGGGCGCAGAGCAGAAGCAGCGCACCTGCATGAACAGGTCATTGACCCAGAGGCCGTAGAAGAGGTCGCGGCAGCGGTTCTCCTCCTTGCCGTGGTTCTTGCGCAGGTCCAGCCAGTCCATTATGTCTGCGTGCCACGGCTCCAGGTAGATCGCAAACGCGCCCTTGCGCTTGCCGCCGCCCTGCAGTCGTTTTTGAGATGGATTTACATGGCATCGCGGTGCATGGCTGCTGTTTGGGAGGTTCACCCGGCTGCGCGGCACGCCGACCGGGTTGCTGCTGATGTCGGGATCAGATGTGTCTGTCTGATCTGAAACAGGACTAAGCAGTGAGGTCCTGGAGGAGGTAAACTGCACAGCACAGCGCACCTGGTCCACGTAGCGGGCGGTGTCGTTGAACACGCGCAGCATCGGCACGATGCCATTGGAGTTGCCGTTGGTGCCGCGGATGTAGCTGCCCTACACGTGGCGGAGCACAACGCGTTCAGCATTGGTGACTGCTGGGGACTTCCGTGAGCTCAGTTGATCGGTGAGACAGAAGCTGCTGCTGCGGCGGATGTTGATGCTGATGCAGACAAAAGTCCCCAGGCAAGCAGTACACCGTCGCGCACCGTCGCGCGGATGTTGTGAATGGACAGGCCGATGCCGCCTGCGGACTTGGAGATGGCGGCGCACTCCTTCAGCGTGTCATAGATGCCCTGCAGCAGTGTTCAGAGGCACATGAGCCCCAGCGAGACTTGGATGTCATCACAGCGCGGGAGGTGCAAGTCATTCGTGCCGCTGGCAGATGCGCAGCCGGGGCACAAATGCCTGAACAAGAGCTCTGCTTGAGCAGCGACAAGCCGGAGAGGTGCAGCACCTCGATGGAGTCGTTCTTCGCGCAGATGAGGAAGCAGGAGGACAGCTGCGGACGCGGTGTACCGGCGTTGAACAGCGTCGGGCTTGCATGCGTGAACCTGCAGCGTGGTGACGGGGCGACAGTGAGCACCACCCCGGCAAAGGATTTAGGGTTTAGGGTTTGGAGATCACAGTCTCTGCGGGACTGATGCAGGGCGGCAGGCTGCAGAAATTCTTGGCGGCTCGCGATGCAGCCAGCGTCGCGGGCGCTGCGGCAGAGAAAGCGCTAACACCAGCGCATGCGACTGCAAGGGCGGAAGGCAGGATAGGATTCCAGGAGCGCGCACCAGCGCTCGGACAGCAGGTGGTAGGTGGCGATGGCGGAGGTGAGGTCCGTCTTGTGTATTCCCAGCGACACGCGCATGAGCATGTGCTGGGGGCGCTCCACCACCTGCCCGTTCAGCCGCAGCAGGTACGACCGCTCCAGCGTCTGCGAGCAATCAGGTTTAGGGTTTAGGATTTAAGGCAATAATTATCCACCTGGAATGCGCACATCGCTCGCAGCCTACAGCAATGTGCAGGGTACATGCGCTGCAGGCACATGACGAAGACGGAAAGGCACCTTGAAGCCGAAGTAGTCATAGTCGAAGTCGCGGTCATAGATGATCTCACTATCCAGCTTTGCCGCATTCTGCAATTTGGCAAAACAGGGCCTGCGTCAAAACCCTATGCAGACTGGCATGGGACAACAGGGGTGGGTTTGCTGCGCCCAGCTTGGCAACATCGCGGTGCACACACAGCAGAAGGCTAAACTTACAGCAGAAGGCTATGTACCGCTGCCGCTGATCGCGTTTCCTTAGTGCACAAGTAACGACGCGCAGAAGGGCACGCACGTCGATGATGATTTTGTACACGTCCTCAGCAATGAGCGGCGCCCGCTGGTCGTTCTTCGGGTTCACGTGGTTGTACATGAGCTTCATCCTGTCCAGATGCAGCAGGAAGCGCTGAGCAGCAGCGCAGATGCAAGGAGTGTCCAAGACTTCTGTCAACACAGCAAAGTAAGAAGCTCAAGGGCATCTTGTTCACACCCTCAACACATGCGTTCGAAAAGGAAGCATGAGAGGAGCGCACGTCTCGCTGAAGGACTTGAGCGTGCTCTTGTGCAGGTTTGATACTGCGATGCGCGCCGCCAGCTGTGGCACAAGAGTGGACAGCGTTGATGATGAAACGGATCCAGTCAGGTCTAGGCGTCTGGCATGTGCTGGTTCGGCACCCGCGGAAATACGGGGGGCTACGTATTTCAGTGATGGTCGCGGCAGGCAGGCTCGCAGCATGTAATGCAGAAGCACGTCTGATGCAGGAGCACCACTGCATCCGAGGTTGTGAGGTGCGCCGCATGAAAGCACACCAGCGCATAGTCGGGGTGCGTCGCTGTCATCGAGGCGGCCGTCTCGGCGGCCAGCTCGTCCAGCTCTGCGGTGGTGACGCCCTTGTATACGCCGGCCGTCACCTTCTGCGCCACCAGCACCTGCGGGCACCACAGGAGCAGGTTGAATGCACACCTTCAGGTGTTCGGATTTGGTTGTGTGACCCAAGGTTCCGCAGCATGAGGATCTGCAAGCCTCTGTAGCAGGGCTACTGCAGCATGAAATTCGTTTCGTTCAGGGCCCTGAGAGTTCTCGACCCGTCGTAGGAGCGCAGAACTGACGTCGGCAGGACAAGGCAGCAGCCCAAGGCGGCGGCGTGCCAACCGCTGTACTTGGCTGGCAAAAGCCACCACACCACGCGTTCGCGGCCCCGAGCGAGCAGGATGCGCGCCCAAAGCACCAGCCAGCCGAGCAAGCCCGCCATGCGGCTTAAGACGCCCCGGTGGCTGCTCGAAAGGATGTCGTTAGATGGCCGACTTTCGGCAAGCGATTCGTGCGGCACCTAGGAGGGTTCAGGCGGCAGGATATCTCTACTATGAACCTTCAGAGTCGCCTGAACACCAGCGGCGTGGCTTGAGCGCCATTGACTGTCTTTCAAACTACAAATCATGCGCGTGCTGAGGTGCGACAGGCGTCCCAGCGCGGCACTGCTGACCCCACGACCGTACGGATGCAAGGTATCGACTGGTGTTGCTTCACCGTGCTGCAGCAGCCACCATCGCGGCTGCCGGAGCGCCGTAACCGACGCCGGCCGTTTAAAAATGGTTGTGAGCTGCACATTAGACGCCGCTGGCTGACCGCTTGCGCCTGCGGGTACGATCTCCACGAACCGACATAGTGCGTCGGGCATGTGGATGATACGGTCATCATGCGCGGGGCCAGACCCCGGAGCACGTTGCAAGTTTGAATCCCTCCTGGGCCACGAGGGCGAGGCCAGGCAGCTCACCGGGTCGCAGAAGTCCGGGTTCAGGCCATAGCTGAGCTTCATGATGCGGGCCGTGATCTTGTCAAAGTGCACTTGCTCCTGCCGCCCGTCCCGCTTGATAACAAACATCTTGCTCATTGTAGTGGCAATTCCCACGACGCTCAGCCGCTCGCTGCAGCCCTTTCGCTGAGATGCCGTGCTGGCTGCTGCGCCGGCCAAGACTGCTTGGTATCGAGGTGCGTAAGCGAAGAGAAAGCGGGAATGGTGCTGGGTTTCTGTGCAGAGGATGCGTTCATTGACGCCTAAACCCTGGCTGAAATCGCCTGGAGGCGCGCCCTCAACCTTCACTAAAACCCATGTTATGCACGATGATGTACAAGCAGCGCTCCCCCAAGCTCTCCTCGACGTACGGTGGTGATGTGTGCGTGCAGAGGCGGTCCACGACGGCTGGAGAGAAAATGAAGCCGGGCAAAATAATTATGCCATGTGAGGGATAACGGGATCGAACCGCTAACCTTCCGCTCTGGAGGCGGACGCGCCACCATTGCACCAATCCCCGCTGCTTGGGGGGTCCAGATCCTGTATTCATTGGCAACAGCTGCATTGTGCGGCATGAAGAATAATTATATTGCACAAAATGCCGTCAGTAAGGAAATCAGCACTTCTCGAAGCCTTCCAGCCTTCGCCTTCCAGCCTTCCAGCCTTCCAGCCTTCGCCTTCCAGCCTTCGCTATCGCCATGCAGCATAAATCGCTACCCCTATTCGTGTCCATGCATCGATGGGCCTGGGATGTAATGTCGAGAAAAGCAAAGCACTTCTCGAAGCTCCTGCCTGGGCTATGTTGTGCCCCAGTGGTCTGCTTATCGCCTTCCAGCCTTCGCTATCGCCATGCAGCCTAAATCGCTACCCCTATTCGTGTCCATGCATCGATGGGCCTGGGATGTAATGTC
>JAABUL010005132.1_pt1 | contig 16669 bp, 8 predicted proteins | sample 5559151 | NCBI WGS metagenome assembly JAABUL01 (sample SAMN10711876, study PRJNA513368) | rock metagenome | isolation source: Antarctica rocks | place: Antarctica: Victoria Land, Pudding Butte sud | reverse complement strand
AAGACGCCACCATCATCGATGGCAAATCCCACACCCTCCTTCCCGGCCTCATCGACGCCCACACCCACACTAGAATCCCCCAACTTGGAATCGCCCTTAGATTTGGGGTGACCACCGAGCTAGAAATGATGGGCCACTGGACGCCCACCGAACGCGAAGAAGTCGCCAGCAGAGACGACATCGCTGATCTTCGCACCGCTGAGTTCGGCCTTACCATGCCCGACGGCCACCCAAACGAGTTGTTCAAACACGTCCATCATCCTAGCAGTGGCCCGCCACCTCCAGGAACCGCAGTAGCAGGTCTTGCAGCACCTGGCGCAGGCGGCCCACCCACTGCCAGCACCCCGGCCGAAGCTACACAATTCGTTGCAGACCGCGTCGCTGACGGCTCCGACTACATCAAAATAATGATCGAAGAAGGGAGCGTACTCAAGGCGCCCGGCCTCCCCACGCTGACTCGTGAAACCATGGAAGCCGCCGTCAAGGCTGCCCACGAGCACAAGAAGATAGCTATGGCGCACGCTCTCACCCGTGACGCAACCCGGCAAGCCCTAGCTATCGGCATCGACGGCCTCGCCCACTTATATATCGACACACCCACCGAGGAGGGACCAGATACGGCATTGATTGCTGAAATAGCGGAATCAGGCGCATTCGTCATACCTTGCCTGTGCTTCAATGCTTCGATCATGGGCCACTCCCCAACATTCTGGGTCGATAACCCGCTTGTATTGTCCAAGCTTGATAAACCCTGGCTCGACACCCTGTCGAGTAAATTCGATACCTACCCCAGTGGCTCCGTTCCTCTTATGCTTGAAACGGTGAAGAAGCTTCATGATGCGGGAGTTGCTGTATTGGTAGGCACGGATGCGAGTATGCCGGTGCCGGCGTTGGGTGGGGTCGCGCATGGCGTTAGTGTGCATCATGAAATGCAGTTGCTCTTGGAGGCGGGGTTCACGGTGGAGGAAAGTTTGAGGGCGGCGACGAGTGTACCTGCTAAATGCTTCAGTCTAGGAGATAGGGGCGTCATTGAGGCTGGGAAAAGAGCTGATCTGCTGCTTGTTGGCGGGGATGTAGCTAAAGACCTCAGCGGGACGCTTGATATCAAAGGGGTTTGGAGGAGGGGCACACGGTTAGTTACATAGGGTAGATATAATTCATATTAAATACCCTTCTATTACTGGATTTTTGGCGCTCAGGTCCACTTGATCGCGAGCTTTCCGTGATTGATTTTGTGTCTTGATACCCTAGGTTTGTGCTCTTTTCTTGTTCAGCGACTACTGTCTAGGATCAGCATTCCACAGCTCATATCTTGAAGCAGCCTTCGAATAAGCCACAAGCTCTCGCAGTCTTGTTAGGGATTGTATATTCATCCAAGACTACTCCTTTCGGCTTCTTTTGGCGATACGGTTTCCGACTTAGAGTGGTATGCGCAGTCCTTCAAGATTACTATATTGGCGGCATGGAAGCGACATTCGTCGTTGGACGCCCTAAATGCATATCTGATTTAGATAGTAGTAGTGCACGTGACTTTGTAAGCTTCTCTACTTGTGGCCAAAATCCGTCAGCTCAAGAAAGCGCAAGCAGAAAACACTGGGAGGAGACCGCTCAGGAAACGCTTCAACGATCCTGAGATTAGAGCGGTTGAATTTGACCTTCGACCACATTCTTGCAGAGGTAGACACAATATTGCAGTAAATGGCTACAGATGCTCTGGTGGATGCCAGAAGGATCATTGGTCTCGAAAATAAAAGGAGGTTCGACGCCGATGCTAGAAGAATAGTTGCCTCTTCAAGCTAGAAGCATGCGTTCATAATGGCTTGGAAAGGTTTCAATTGTGCAGCGTACTGACCTTACAAATCTTACATATCTCGTCAATAGACTCATTATCTGCCTCTACCGAGAAGAGCGCTCGTCGTGATTTCCAAGGCGGAAAGAAAGAAGGGATCACTTGGCCGATCGGTCCAGCAAAGCCGAAGTCGATTAAAGTAATATTGTTCTCTGCGTCGAGCATGACGTTGCTGATGGAGACGCCATTTATTGCTATCCCAGCCTCGTGGACCCTTTCGATCGCATCTAGGAGATCGTCTAGCCTCCCTGCCAGCTCGATTCTGCTGATCTTGGATAACTTCTGCATATAAAAACCAAAAATGCCGTCCTCATCTGAAACAGGCTCTTCATGCACGCGAACAACGGGCTGAGTTTTCAATAATCTGAGCATTTCGAACTCTCTGCTGATGAAATGGCGTTTTGCGTCACCACGGTGGGCTATCTTGAGGATTGGATATCGACTTGACTTATCCAAGATCCGGACGTACGCGTAAGAGCCGTAATCTAGCATAGTAGAATGTTGCCAACAGCGTCGTATCACATGATTCTGATAACATTCTTATATCGTGAGATCCCGAATATTGGGGAAGCCGAACAGGCACGGGGGCTGTTGCCAAGCACCCGACCATTCAATCGTGTACTCTGTGCGATTGTAGTCCACCCCACAGGCCCAGTCACCGCCGCCGGCTAGATATGGTGGCGTTATGAAAGATGCCATGTTCGTTGGGGTAGATCGATGACCACTGTTCCATGCGTCCATTCTGTCGACTTTAGTGTCTTTGAGGTCCACATCTATTACGCTCGCCTCCGTCAAGTCCCTCTGCTTGAAGATCATATTGGTTTTACCTGAGCCCGCCTCCCTTACGCCTGGTATGGTTGTGGGCATAACCCTGTTTGTTCGCTTTCGATGGGCCTTGAATTGTTCATAGCCCCTTTCTTGTGCCTAGCTTCCATGTGCCCAATTTCAAATGTCTGCTTGGACAAAAGCTCGTCGGTCTTGTGTCGAGTCGGGTAATGTTTTTGAAACTTTAGCTCAACGGTAAACGTTGCCAAGGCGCTAGGACACTAGATACACCAAGCTAGCACGGGACACTCTTGGCAGGGTCTGGTCCAAATGATTCTGTCCATCGCGTGCCACCACAGCGACGAAATATATATCACGATGCGGCCGGCACGGTTCGGTGGTTCCTGGATGGAGAGGTCAAACGCGATACCAAGGCCTGCCATGTAGAGCGCCCCTCCAACCACGTTGTCTACTAGGTGCCCCGGTTTGCCTGACAGCCGATACAAACGCACCTACCATTCTGTCGTCTTAGCAAGGGGCAAAACTCGGCCAGCATCGACCACCGCCTATATCAATTATTCCTCCTCCATACCGCGAAGGAGTTTTGAACATCGCCCGGCAAACAGATGTGCGCGACCAACAATAGTGGCAAGCATACCAAGCCTGGCTCCTTGATTGGCAAGGACACAAACGACCAACACGACAGTAAAGAGGTGGAATTTAAGAACAAAGAAGTGATAGATAAAGACAAGGGAGTACAAAATGTCAGCGACCGCTAAGATATGGACAAAATATCGGCGTGGTACGAAGGAAAGGCCTCTTCCTGCCTGTGGTAAGAAACACCCCGAGAAGTGCGATAACAAGCATCGCCGCTTTTCGTAACCGCTTCCGTAAGACAAAGAAACCAGGCGACGCAAAACCAGTCAGGCATCAGCAGCTACGCACCTGCCAAACCTCATTTTACCAAATCTCCTTGCCCGTCTTTTTTTCACTCGACCGGCATTAGGGGAGATATCAACGATACTGATAAGAGGGCGAGAGTCGGACGATCGAAATGACCAGGAATGACTCGGATGTGTCATGTACGAGCATCAGAGTTAATTCGGAGGAATTGTCATCGAAGGGGATTTGAAGCAACGGCAAGCTCCTTCTAACTATTTTGGTAAGAATCCTTTCAGCTTCAGCCCATCGCGGGTATGACCCGCGATCTTGAACACGACCTAAACCCCATTTTAACTCTCTTCACCAAATTCAAATTTCTCGACAAAAGTAATCTCCGGATTGCGGTTCCTAATCTACTCAAATGCCTCCAAAAATATTACTAGGATGAATGCGTATTACGTGAGAATCATCTGTTCTGCGGGACAGACCCGCGCTCCTCCGAGGAAAGGTCTGTGAGGTACTTCCATTTTGGCTGGATGCCATCCAGCCACCGTTCCGGGCGGCACTCTTCTGCGTCAGGTCCTCGGTAGTCGTTGTCTCGATGCATGATCCCAAATTGCGTTCGATGCGAGTCCCGCTACGGATGCAAATGGGTTCGCTGCCGGATCTACCACCACCGCTAGGGAGGATACACTCAGAGAGGCAGGTGCGATAGCTCACGTCGGCGGGAGCGAGGAGACGCAGACCTTGACAGTCAAGATATATGACTGGAATCTCGAATTGACCTTACTTTCATTAAGCACACGCTGTGAATACTTCATCGATTTCAGAGGTCGAAGCTAAGTGGTCGGTTGACATTTAGGTCTTCTGAGCGAAGTTTTGTCGAGACGCTTGGCTTTCTTGCTAGATTAGAGCAAAGGTCGCTGAGCCCGCAGGCCGATGAACTACGGGCGGGGCTGACGTATTATGGGACTAGGAGTGTGCTCTGGGATCCATGACAAGCATGCCTTCCCTAGAATGAGGACCGTTCAACGTTCCCAGCCTACATACTCCACGCAGCATGTTTTAATCCGCTTCTCCCGGCCGCCAACATCCCCAACACTGAAAAGGTTGAGGCACCCTGAGTCTCAAACACCGCTACATCCGCTCGAAACTCCTTCGAAATCCAATTCCTCAGTTCGACCGCCAGAAGTGAGTCGACCCCGTATGATTGAATCGGCTTATGAATATCCATATCGCTACCCTGCAACGCCGGAAGCGACTTCGACAGCTTCTTGATCAATGCTTGCACGACGATGTCCCCGGCTTCAACAAATGAAGCTGAGTTCGAGAACAGTCCTCGGAAGCTGTCTAAGTCCGCGTTTCCCGTATTCTCAGATGTTGACTTTCCGTTACTCTCCTGCAACAGCTGACGTAACATTGGCTGTCGGCTTAGATCGACGCTATCAAGGCCGGACCCTTCGCCATTAGCGATTCCGATGACTACTTGGCTTTCACAGGGCGTCAAAATGGGCATTGAGGGGTTGCAGTAGTAATCGAGGATGCCGAAGTACCTTCGTCGGTTGATCGGATGAAGTGCACCGTACGTCAAGACACGTTGAAGGCGGTCTGGGTGCTCAGCTAGCGTACCGTCATCCACCATGGCGCCAAGGTCAAGCGAGATCGCTTTCTCCCCGTGGGCCACCCGATATCGAGCTAATGCGTCCTCGTAGGTGTTGCCGACGTTGTAATTGGCTTGGCCGCGTAAGCCCACAATACCAGATACTGACGAGAGCAGGACAAAGAAGTCCATTCCGCTGGGCAACGTTTTGTGTAGGTTCCATGACCCGATGGTCTTGCAGTCCACGCCACTTTGCCAGTCTTTGAACTTCATATTCTTGAACAAGGCATCCTGACTTATTGTTAGCCTGGTGTTCATATTTCCCAGAGAAAGCGGTCTACCCTCCAAACCATTGATCCCTGAATACATCCTCTGACGGGCGGCATATCCTGGATCAAGCGCCCAAGGACTCGCTGCATGGCTTGAGTATCTGTGATATCACACGCCGGTGCTTCTACGCGGATGCCATAGCCTTTGACTTCTTCCACAAACGTACGAGCGACACTAGTGCTGGCACCCGAACGCGAGAGCAGGATCAGGTTCCGAGCATTGTGCCCAATCATCCAGCGAGCTGTGCTGCGGCCCAAACCTCCGAGGCCTCCTGCAATCACGTAAGTCGCATTTGTGTCGAGGCTGAACTCCGCAATCGTGTCGAGGGTCGTCTGATAGCGAAAATAGTCAGTACATTGTAGATCAAAGTGTAGGATTTTCCTACATACCGGAACCATGGCTTTCTGTGAGATTTCCAGCACGAATTTTCCAGATTGTTTACCATCAGATAACAATCGGAATACCTCTCTAACGTCAGCAATGCTGTGCACGTGCAGAGGCCGCGGGGTGTGAAGGGTTTTGTTGGCGAACAAGTCGACCAGAATTCGAAGATCTTGCTTCGCTTCCATTGGTCTCTCACCATGCAATGTGGAAATCTCGAATCCAATAAACGATGCATTCTTCTGGAACGAAAGCATCGGAAGCTTCGAATTTGACACAATGTCCTTCTTCCCAATTTCGATGAATCGACCATATGGCGCGATGCACTCCCATGAGGCTATCATACCTTCACCCACCAAAGAATTGATCACGACGTCGACTCCCCGTCCTTCAGTGGCTCGCTTGACGCCTTTCGCAAAGCTGGTATCACGGCTATCGAAGATTCGTTCTTCTGGAATCCCATACTCGTCCATGAGAAGCTGCTTTTTACCTGAGGAGCCAACGGTTGCGAACACGGTGGCCCCAAAATAGTGTGCGATCTGAATGCATGCTTGGCCGGTCCCTCCCGCACCTGCGTGTATCAAGATAGTCTCAGCTTCCCGAATTCTAGCCACCCGGTGGACGACTGCCCACGCGGTGCCAAACTGCGCTGGAATTGCTGCGGCGTCGAGGAACGACATTCCCTCGGGTATCTTGCAGGTAGCAGCGACCGATCCTCTCGCAAATGTCTTGAAGCTTCCTTGAGCAGCCATGAGCACTCGATCACCTGGTACGAATTCATCTGCTCGAGCAACACGCGTGACTACACCAGCGCATTCAAGGCCGAAATTTGACCCTGAAATCTGGCCAAGAGCGACGAGACAATCTTTGAAGTTCATGCCGATGGCTTCGGTTCTGATCTCAACCTCGTCATCTCCAAGTGGCTCGATGAAAGCCTTGTCCTCAACGAAGTGCAGGGTATCAAGTAGCCCTGGAGATCCAATGGTCAGGCTAAGCGGCGGTGCATCTGCTACGGACTTCAAATTCGACTGCTGCGGCATGGATTTGACGTGCAGCTCCTGGCTTAATCCCGTGCTTTGTGTGATCCGTGGGATGTTCAACACACCATCAATCTCAACATACTCTGGTTCAATTTCGTCTGAATAGCGGCTAATGTGATTCTTTTCCAGAACCTGAAGGAGACGATGTAATTGCTGCTCAGTAAAGTCGTCCCGAAGCTCGAATGCCATGGTTGTGAAATGATGATCTTCATACTCATTGCGAAGTACCCGAGCCAGCCCGGCTATGACAACAGACTCTGGCTTCCCCGGAAGCGAGCCCCCACAAGTGCTGACCCATAGTATGTCCCGTGCTGAGATCAGGAATTGCCGCAGGACTGAGTACGTCTCCGGAGATAAGGTACAGATGATGGGCTGGTCGATCTCCAGGAGAACGATGAATACAATCTCGTCCTTATTCGGTATGCTTGAAGCTTCATTGAGATGCATGACCTTGACACCAACAGCCTTTCCGGATAAGAGTGCGATGATCCTCTCGGAAACTGCGGCTTGCAGGCCGGATTCGGGCTCAGTAACCAAGGCAATCCGTTTCTTGGGCCCCACTTGCGGTCCTCCAGGAATGGCACTTTTGACGAAGTGCGACAAAATCTCGGGGGCTGTTGTTGATGGCATCGGACATCTCCAGACTTGGGTCAGAGAAGCCGTTCTTCATCAAGATCTTTCGCCAAAGCTCGCCGCTGCCTAAGAGCTCATTGCTACGGTCATCGGCTCCAATTGATCCATGCAAAAGAAGTTTACCACGGATCTTCAAGAGCTGGTGAAAGTGTTGTAGAACCAGATTGACATTTTCGTATAGACGAACCGAATTGGGAGCCACTAAAATATCATAGAATCCAGCTTCATAGCCTTGCTCTAGAGGATCAGTCTTGATATTCAAGCATCCGAATGTTATGCAGGGGCGGTTTTGAATTTGCTCGCGAGCATGATCGATGACAAACTCAGACTCGTCAGTGTAATGGTAAGAAGAGAATTGCACGCCCGTGCGTCCTCTATCACTGCTTGGCTCTTGTTCAACACTCAACATTCTAGTGATTACTCCTCCTTCACCTGCATTAATTTCAAGGATTCTCTGGCCAGGGTTCTTGTGAGCCAAATTCTCCAGGTAGCGGCCAACGGGCTCCAGGCGGCCATGATCCTTTTTGTAATAGGCCGATTCGTTATCAGCGCTGAGAAGATCTGGATCTGCTCGATGCACAACGTGAAAACAATTGAGCCGATCCTGATTTGGATCATCCTTGTCGTCCACCGTTGTTTCGGCTATTATTGTTAGTCTCATGCCTCGTATTTGCGCTAAGACTACATTTTCTGAATTATCAAGAACAGAATAATCAAAATCAGTCCCCCGGTTGTCTTGTGCCGTCATCCAAGCGCACACCTTCATACTGGTGTTTCTTGGATGGCTGAGTCCCGTATTACTAATACATAGATACCTCAGAGAGCTTGGAACCATGGTCGGCACAGCTTTCTGGCCACCGTTTGTATATCCAGCCATTGCCACCTGCAGGATTGCATCTAGAGAGGTAGGGTGCACAATATGTGGTTGAGGATATTCGGATACTTGCCACTCAAACATTTTAATGCTTCCTTTGCCTTGCTGATGTTCGTCAAACGCTGCGTTTTCCATTCGCTGGAACGCCGGGCCTAATTTAACCCCACCTTTGTTCAGACTTCGATAAAGTGAGGGTATGTCCATAGCTTGTTGACAAGATTTTGTGAATTCGGCCTCACGTTCACGGCATCTGTTGATGTCTTCCAGAGCTTCCTTGCCTTTATCGATGTCCCCAAGCTTCGTCGCGTACTTTACACGGATAAAGCCGCGGCAGGATTCGTGCCATTGATCGCCTTCGTACGCGCAAAGCCTAAATTCGGAGTATGTTCTCATGGGAATCCCTGTTTCTGGAGACAGATGTAAGAAGAGTTGAGTTTCAAGGCCTGCGGAGTCCTGCGGGATATTGATCGATCTCAGGAATTGTATGTCTTCTAGCTCGAAACCAACGATGGTTTGAGCTTGATCGGCCATCTGATTGGCTGCTTCGATCGCCATCACAAGCATCCCAGCCCCAGGATAGACCAGGGCGCCGTTGATGACGTGGTCTTCCATCCAAGGCATCTCAGAAACACGAAGATGGTTGCGCCATTTTGCCTCCAAAGGGTTCCAATCTGGTACTGGTTTACCCAAGAGATCTAATTTGCCCTGTTGGTGAGTCCGGAATCTATTGCTAATTCTGCTCTCATACCAATATTTTTTCGAATGGTCAAATTGGTATCCAGGCAAGTTTGGGAGTGCCATGCAATTTCCACAGCCTTCCGCCTTTGGATAGTTGATGTTATCCAGATCAATTGGGTATCCAAGACACTTTATGTTGCCAATTGTCGCCAATGTTGACTCAAGAGCAGAAGTCTTCCTGGTTAACATCGAGGTGTAGCTGATGTTAGTTACGCCTCGTAGCTCAGTCAGCGCATCGCGAACCGGTCCTTGCAACGCCGAGTGAGGGCCGATTTCTACCAGCATGTTGATGCTGAACTTTTTTCTGTGACTCAGATCAATCTTTTTTCGAATGTTCTGCGATGATTGGGCGGTTAGGTGACCAAGAGCATCAGAGAATCTGACAGGAGACACCATATTTGAAACCCAATACTCTGGCGAGAGTAGATCAGTCTCGGTCACCCTGTTCCCAGTCACTGAGGATATCATGGTAATCAATTGTAGGCGGCCCTCTCCTTTCTCGATGTCCTGGATCATCATACGGTAGTCGTCGGCCACATCCAGCATATGAGGAGAGTGGTAGGCAACGTCAACAAGCAGCCTGCGGGCGAAAATCTGTCTTTTGTCTAATAACGACTTCAAGGACTCAATTTGGACTACGTCACCGGACACAGTCACATTCTTGACACTGTTAATACATGCTATTGTCAGTCCACAGATCTTAGATTGACGAGCGACTTCATCAATGTAGGTCTGGATGTCATTCTGTGACAGCCCCACAGACAGCATAGCTCCTCGTCTGGCCGGCGATTTCGCCAGACGGGCGGCCACGACGCCTCTGCAGTATGCAATTTTCAAGGCGGCTTTGGCCGAAATAGCTCCAAAGCTGTAAGCAGCTGCAATCTCACCTGAAGAGTGTCCGGTAACGGCTGTAGGTTGAACCCCAAAGTCGCGGAGTAGATCTACCAGTGCGATCTGAATTGCAGTACAAAGTGGTTGACAGAAGTCCGGACGATCCATGCTCGAATGCTTGCCCTCTTTGAACATTTCCTCACGCAGGTGCCACGGACAGCCAATTGCCGTTAGATACCGCTCCTCGTCCTGTAGAAGCTTTTCGAAAGTCGGGAACACTGTTAGCTCACGCCCCATACCAGCCCACTGAGCACCTTGACCTGTGAATATGAAACCTAACGAAGGCTTTGAAACAGCTTTTCGGGCGGGAGAGATAATCTTGTCGAGCTTCTGCAAGTCTTCCACGGCGTGCACGACCGCAAATGACTTCCAAGTCAAAGGGGTACGCCTACAGTTTAGGGTGTATACCAGACTATCAAGGTAGGTCTTTGATTGATCCGGATCGATCACAGGCTTGGCAAAGTACGATGCGTACTCTGCAGCCTGCCGTTTGATCCCAGTCTCGTCATGCGCTGAGAATATCAATATTTTCGGTGTCGGCATTCGTTCGTTCGTGCCGCTGCGATCATAGTGCAGGGAGGGATATTGCGAGCGAGGAACTGGTGGCAGACTGACGGCCGGTGGGTCTTGCATGGTCAAATGATGACCGACAAGGAGATGCTCCTGGAGGTAATGAAAAGCGTCATCAAGAATCGCGTGCTAGAAGAACGATTAGTAAGATGTGGATTTCCGCCTCAGATGATAAAATCGTACAGCGTTAGTCCCAGCATATCCGAACGAGTTGACTGATGCACGACGAAGACCTTTGCTCGGCCATGGTAATGGTTCCAGGGGGAACTAACATCCGTCAACCTCGTGACAGCGGTAGGGGTTTCGAACATCTGGCAGTACCTTAATCCTCAAGAACTCGGTATCGATTTTGGGGTTTGTTTGCTCAAAGTTTGAATTCGGGGGTATGATTCCTTTCTCAAGAACCAGTATTGATTTGATGACTGCTGCAATACCACTACATCCTTCGAGGTGACCGATGTTGCTTTTGACAGCACCGACCCACAGTGGATCTTGCAAAGTCCGAGTCCTTTGGAACGCCGTTCCTAGACCCGTGGCTTCAATAGGGTCTCCGACGGGAGTTCCAGTGCCGTGTGCCTCGAAGTATCTTGTTGGCAGCATACTAAGCCCTGCTTTCGAGTAGGTCTCTTTAATCAAAGCCTCTTGTGCAACGTCGTTCGGTTGCGTAATACCAGGAGTATAACCATCCTGATTGCAGCCTGTGCTGCGGACGACCGCACGGATGGTGTCTCGATCTCGAAGGGCATCTGATAGACGCTTCAAGACCAGGATACCGAAACCCTCACCCCTACCATATCCTGTTCCTCTATGGTCGAAGCTGTAGCATTGACCATCTGGGGATAGCATGTTCATGTTCGAGAGCGAATGCATATAGTCCGGGGAAAATATCAAATTGCACCCGCCTACGATGCTCTGCACACAATTGGATTCAGCCCCGGAAACACCCAGGAATGCCGTGGGAAAACTAACCATATTGGTTTCGCCGTTACGTAGATCTCTACAGCCAAAGTCTAGAGCCACGAGGCTACTGGAGCATGCTGTGTCAATGTTAGCGCTATTTCCTTTGAAGTTGTAGAACCAGCTAATGCGATTCGCGTTGACACAGGGTTGAGTTCCTAGAGCGGTGGTCGTCCCGCATTCCTCAGAATCTTTGAAGCTGACCTGTTGCCAGTCATTTGTGAAAGTACCGATGTACACCGAGGTGTTTGAGCCAGAAATACGCTCAAGGGGCAAGCCAGCTATGGCAATATCAACAACAGGTTCGTCCTCAAGGATGATTTGGTCCTGTCCATACCATTTTCTAGAGCTTTGTAGGTATGCTCTAGAAGTTTTCGCTGCTGTGGGTCCATGACTGCCGCATCAGAGGATGAAACTGAGAAGAAAGACGCATCGAAGGCGGCAATGTCTTCTCGGAGGAAATGTCCGCTCCGCACTGGTATCTGGAATCTCCAATAAAACAATGTCAACTTCTGGATGTGCTACACTCACTTGACCTCGTCTATTACGGTCTGGATGATACATCGCAGAAAGACTAATCCGATCTTTTGGAAACTCGGTGGCAGTATTCCGTTTACTCATCAACAGCTCCCAGAAGGCATCCAATGAAGTAGCATCCTGTGGAAATTCGAACGAGAGGCCCACAATCGCAATTGGCTCGATTCTATCAGTCTCTCCAAGTACCGGGGCGCTGCATGGATCCTTTGTTGTGTTACCATTTCGCTCTGGCTTTGTATCACCATTCAAGTAGGGCGTCATCGTGATGATTGGAGTGAGCTTTGTGAGTAACAATGAAGATACAGTCTAAGCCGTGTCTGGGGAATGATCCCCTTCTATGTAAGCTGCAAAGGACCAGATCTTTGCGAGTAGAACACATAAGTGGTTGATCCACCAAGCAATCAGCGCAACTATTCAAATCCGGAGCCTTAGATTACGTGTGACTGCGTGCATAAATTCCCTCGCAGTTACCGACTTTTGTTTCGGAACATCTCAGGGAAGGATTCAGGCCCACTCTGCAAGCTCCATAATCGATAAATTAGTCTTGCTAACAAATTCATAGTACTTACGGTGGTTGACACCAATGGTCTTGGGTCGGCGCTAACGGCAGGTACACTAATCTTGGGAGGATAGCTACCCCGGAAACCGCACCCTAGTAGTACGGAGGCACCGGCAAGCAAGCTAAAGATCTTAAGCACCTAATCCCTAGAGACTTAGCGCTTACTTAAGAGTGTTAGTAATAACCTTTATATAAGTTCTAATATTTCTTATATTAAAGATAATATTAATACTTCCCTTATTTAAAACTTTATCAAGTTAGTACTAATAATATAATATATATTAGAGCTAGAAAGTAGATAGAGTAACTTAATAAGGATTTATAGGAAAACTCCTAGTATATAGAAATACCTTCTAATAATATATATAATATTATCATCTGCAAATTTTAAACCTGTATAGAGTAAGCGAGGTAACTTATAAGTTACATAAGTAATATTAATTATCCTAAGTAGGTATTAGTAAATTAAAAATCTAGAAAAAATAAATTACGTAGGGATACTAAATTAATAATTTTTAATTTAAGGTTTTTTAAAATTTAGGCTTAGACTAAGCCGTTTCTTAAGGGAGGAGCTAGAAACCTCTTTAGCTTACTTATTAATTAATAAATCTAAAAATAGACTCTAGATTTAGAATTATATTAAAAATATATTAATATAATATATTTATAGTCTCTTCCTCTACTAAGGATAGATAAATTTATTAGAATCTATTAAAGTCTAAAATATCCTTAGTTAGTCTTAGTAAGTAGTTACTAATTTAGTAAGTAGGCTATTAAAAGTAGCTTATTTTATATTATAATCTCTTAAGAGTAATAATATAGAATATTTCTACTAAATCTACTAAAACTAACTCCTAAGTTTTTATAATACTTAAGGTAAGCTATAGATTTTTATAGATAATATCTTACTAGTAGCTTTAGTAGCTAGCTTTAATTTTAATTTTAATTTTTATTATAATTTATAATATATTAATTTAAGAAATAGGTATTATACTTTCTAATTTATATATTAATCTATTAAACTATATTATATCTTCTAGAAACTAGATAGTATTATAATTACCTTTAAATAAGATTTAATATAATAAGATAATAATAGTATAGATTAAAATTAGGTAGAAGCTTATAGATATTATAATAATTATAGATAAGAGGAGATCTCTAGTAGCTTAGTCTATTAAGCGAGTAGTTAGGAAATAATCTTTATTATCGATTATATAACTTAGTCTTATCTAGACTAGTCTAAACTACGATCTTCTTAGTATGGAAATATTGATGTACACTTAGCTGAACTACTTGAGGTGTATAAGGTAGGCTGCATGTTGGCAGAGCCGTGCATGCCTAGACCTCGGACACACTGTTGTAAGGAATGACGTGCGATCCTTAACAATCTGTGCGATCCTTATCATTCTGAGAAACACCGCGTAGGCTACACAAGTGTGGGGTATGTCCAGGCTCCACACCATCGTTGTGGGCCGTGCACGAACTGCTACGCTCTCGGACGTAGCCCCCTCGAGGATGGACCTGGCTTAGCAGGTGCATGAAGGAGTAATCACTGTGATTACCCTCGGTAACGAGTCGTGAGTAGACAAGCTGATAATTGGTAGCACTCCTAGGCAATGCGGAGATCTTTTGAAGGATCGACGCGAAGGAATTAGTGTTGATGATGAAGCTGTTGTTATCGTAAGTGTTTTCTCGTTCGTCGCTGATATTGGTCGCCCTCGCGTCGCACCGTTCACCGCTATACTTTGGATGGCTTGCTTGGCTCGCTCATATCTTTACGGCGCTATATTAGCTTAGTATTCTATTTCGTGTCGTGGTTTTTAATACCTCCTTAACAAAGTGGAATGGCTTTTAATGAGTACGCACCACCTTTGTGTCATTTCGGTGAAATACCTAGTAGGACATCATAATCGCATTCTTCCCATCCCAATATTGATTTCGTTAATATCGGGAACTTTCGACACGGGAAATATGCGTTTCCTTTGTCTCCACGGCATGGGTTCGAACAGCCAAGTCCTTGAAACAACTTCCGGTTTGTATATTTTCGTCCTTTCAATTCAACTGTAGACCTGTTCCATTGACTGAAAATGCATAGCGACAGTCCGCTATGAAATGGACCGGTATCACACCTTTGAGTTTGCAGAGGGTTCCCTGGCGTGCCCCATTGCACCCGGTAAGATTGCTCTCCCATTCGCTATCCGTCTCGAGTTGAGTGCGTTGACTGCTTGGCTGTAAAGAGATCAGGGACTACTACCCATCGGCCGACATGTACTATCAGTATTACGACGTGTACTCCGCCACCAGTATGTCTCAAGCCCTCTCGCAACTCGCCCGTTATATATCAGAAGAGGGCCCATTCGATGGGGTCCTTGGCTTCTCGCAAGGTGCCCTCCTCGCCGCCACCTACCTCATCCAATTCAGCCAAGACCACCCTTCCAGGTCTTTACCGTTCAAGTGCGCAGTCTTCTTCTCTGGTGGCATACCCGTAGACCCACAGGCACTGGAAAAAGGTGAGTTAAGACATATCGATCCGAAGGTGGCAGGCGAGGTAGTGAGGCTGCCGACGGCAAACGTCTGGGGGCGCAACGATACGGTGTGGCCCGGGAGTAGCGAGGTGTTGTGTGCCCTTTGCGAGGACTCGAACAGAAACGTTTACATACATGATGAAGGACATGACAGTCCAGGGGCGAGAGCAAAAGAAGCCGTGCAGGGGAGTGTGAGGGCTATCAGAAGGGCGATTGATCAGGCTTTGATGGTGCAGTAGCAGCTCTTGAGCAACGGAATGATGGATCGCTTGAACGAACAGAGACAACCCATCACGCTTTGGAAAGCTCACTGTCGACGCATCCTACTAGATGGGTTCAGGCAAAAAACCCTACGATTATTTGTCAAAACAGCCTAGTCCACAGTAGAGCTTGACGAAAAGAGAACCCTCGGCATACAAGCCATCGATCCCATCTCCTAGCTTCCCTCTTATTTTTCCTTTCCTTCCAGGTTCTGTCGCGATCGAAATCGTCCACAGTACCACAGCTGGCTGGCGACCATGGCCAGATGGCAAGAAAAGTTGTTTCCTGTATTAACATCATGCGAATATAGGGACGAATCGGCGCAATGCATGCCTAGAAAAGCTTGGGGTAAATACATGTGAAGGATGTGATAATTTACAAATAATACCAGACAAGCAGATAGTAAGGTATCTTATCACTAGCAAGAGATCCAGTACGCAAGTGCCGCCAAGCCACGAAGGAACGGTCCATCTATACCGCTCTAGCGTTCCCAGTACAAACGTTAACGTGGTTCATCTTGCGCTACATCCGTGGGGTGATTATGGAGCAACATTTTTTGGCCCCAGCCATTGGCATTCAGATTTGACATATGCAGTCAGCGTCGCATCGTGGGACTTGTTCCACACCCCAGGATGCATTGAAGGAGCCGCACTACCCTGCGCAATACTCTCGCTATGGGTCCACGTCGTCCACACCAGCCTAGCATGCAGGCTATAGCCCGATGGTTGGTGGGCTAGATACGTCCTTTCACGTGCCACATGATAGACACATATTTGCAACACCTCCCTAGTCCACCAGAGCATATGCACGGCCCAGCCTTCTCGTATCCCTCCTCTTGAGCTATCGGATGGCATCCTACGATGGGAAAGATTGTGAAGACTATGGGGGATCGCATCCAGGCAGTGTGATCGAAGTCAATTGGATCTAAACTCACCAATGAACAAGTTGCACCCTTTTCTTTGGTCTCAGCCGGGGTTCCTCCATCGGAAGGCGGGCCGGTTTCGTAAGCCGCATAGAGAAAGGCGAGCAGAGTATAGGTCATCAGTTAACATACGTAAGTACAAGCTCTTAGTTAAGGTATACTCAGGCACATTAGCAACGTCTTGGCGCAGTCAGCACATGGATTTAGGTGTGTAAACTTATGGAGTCAGTCATATCTTTTACACCAATAAGCCGATTGACGTGATTTTGGGGTGCATATGCTCTGTAGGCCCATGCGCATCATTTGCACCATTGGGATATGTATTATAATCGGTCAACGTTGATTGGTTAGT
>JAABUL010005131.1_pt1 | contig 16678 bp, 3 predicted proteins | sample 5559151 | NCBI WGS metagenome assembly JAABUL01 (sample SAMN10711876, study PRJNA513368) | rock metagenome | isolation source: Antarctica rocks | place: Antarctica: Victoria Land, Pudding Butte sud | reverse complement strand
AGGGCTATAGAGAAGCTGTTGGGGAGGGATTTACCGCCAGGCAAGGGTAGCGCCAAGAGTTTGAGACTTACGCTGGATAAAGTTGATTTCTTGCATCGTAGTCTCTTGTGGTACCTCGTCCGTCACCAGCCGGCCTATTGGTGTGAAGCTTTAGATGCTGATTTCACTTTTTCACAGTGCGTCTCTATGGTCGACACCAAAATGTATTGGTCAATGTTGTACAACGGCTTCCACTTTCACCGCATCCCCCTCTCGCGTTTCTTCACCCTCTTTCCCTTCCGCCCTCTTACGCTACTCTCGACGTACAGATCGCCGGTCAAACACCTCACGTATTGGTATCGACCGCATTCATCGAAAACCCGGTTGCCCGTACTGTTTATACACGGTATTGGCATTGGGTTGTATCCATACACTAATTTCCTCCGTGACTTAAACGGGGCAAGGGAAGCTGGACAAAATAATGCAGAGGTCGGAATAATCGCACTTGAGATTATGCCTGTGAGCTCACGCATTACTTATCCGGCACTCGAGAAGGATGTCATGGTCCGTGAAATCCAGGCAATTGTCAAACACCACGGCTGGAGCAGATTCATACTTGTCTCCCATTCCTACGGCTCCATAATCTCCACGCACCTGCTCAAATCCCTCCTTACCGCCTCACTCATCGGTCCTGTCGTCCTGATCGATCCTGTCTCCTTCCTTCTCCACCTGCCTGACGTCGCATACAACTTCACAGCTCGCCGGCCCGTGCGCGCAAACGAGTACCAGTTGTCGTATTTTGGGAGTAAGGATATGGGAGTGGCGCATTCTTTAGCGAGAAGGTTTTTCTGGAGCGATAATATAATTTGGAAGGAGGATTTAGGGGTAAAGGGGGTTGAAGGTGGAGGGGGCAGAGATGTTACGGTTGTACTAAGTGGCAAAGATCTTATAGTGGATACTGAGGCTGTGAGACGATATCTTATAGCCTCTTCATCGGAGGAACCCGTGGCAAATGACGGGGCGCCGCGGGTAATGAACGAGGATGAAAAGGTAACCTTCACCAAAACAGTCCGGGATTATACAGGAGCATGGAAAGATAGGCCCTGGACAGGATCTGGACTTGAGCTACTCTGCTTTGAACATCTAGATCACGCTCAAGTCTTTGATTTCGAGAAGACTAGGAGGACTGTTGTTAAGGCGGTCGAATTTTATTCAGCTAAAGGCTAGAATCGTTGGCAATGAACTCGCTATTATACGACGGCCAATCCTAGACTCGCAATGACGTCAGTTGGATAGATGGCTAGTGAGTAAAAGACCAAAAACTTGAGAGAGACACCCTCGTTATAGGCCCCTAAACGCTATCCAAAAACAATCTCCAACATGCTCTGACCGCCTGCTGGTCCTGCGCCAATCAAAGACCTTGGCCGTCGCACTAGAGGATCTACGACAACCGAATCAACTGCCAGCATTTGATTCAATTTGGCAATCGATTCAGGGTCCAGCAAGAATGCTTAGTGCTTTAGCCAAGGGTCATCTTACACTCGAATCCACATAGCGAGATTAAAACAAAAACAAATTGAATACTAGCTGGTCAGCGTCAAATATATCGACTGGATTTGATATCCAATAGCTATTATGAGGATCAAAGCAGAGAGACTTTAACCTGTATTTTACTCTGCTACGTCGAAAATTTTGCTTCGATCGATCGATGGTCCGCTACATACCGCTTGGAACTCCTTACGACGAAGATATGCGTTGCCGAAAACGAGGATGAGTTCTTATATATTCGCACTGTTCTGGAAGTCTTCGTCCTTTACTCCATCACCACGTCAGACTTCGCCTGGATATGTGACAGCCGCGCTGCCTATATAGGGAGACCAACCGAAAATATGTCAGAGATCACCTTTTCTCCTAGTAGAGTGCCTTCCCCTCTGGATGCTAGTACAAGTGAAGGTTGTCTTCGGTTAGCTACGTTACGGGAGAAGATATCACGCCGCGAACACTGTCGCTCCGAGATTATTAAAAAGATTATCGACTTATTAAACGCTATGCCGCTAGGTCTTCCATTCGTGACTTACGACTATGATAGTCAATTCCACCGGCATAATACTATCAGATTCGTTAAAAAACTTAAACCTACGGGGTACTATTAGATTACCATGGCTTACTACCTTGCTATAGAGTACATGGTCTACGATCCTCCTCTAGAATACACCGATGGATAAGGTTACTAAGCTAGATACTAGCTATCGACAAAGCCTTATAGGGGCCTGTATAAGCTCTCGTTCTCCCTGCTACTATTATAGGGCCGCCTATAGGTCTAATCTCGCGGCATGCTACGACCGCCTTATCGATATTAGTCTTTCCTTACTTCCACCTAGGAAAAGACCGTTTCCGATAGTCTACCTTTTCATGGAACTTACGGTCGCCTGTTCGGCTCCGGCCGTGATATAATCCATAAGCTGTCTAAGGATCCTCGGATTTTAGGAACAGCTGTTCCAACCCTGCTATATAGTAAAGGGATTACGTTAGAACCAAATATAATTAAGTAAATCAGACGCCCGTGAATAGTCTAAAGGGCGATATTATATTACTAATTATAAGAGCGTACTAAGAGTATTAATATCTACTTTAGAGAAATATTATCTTTTATCGTTATTAAAGTATATCTTATATAGCTAGTTATATAAAGTAATTCACTTGAACTCGAGGTCCTCTAGAAGTTAGAATTAGACATCTCGTTTTGAATCATAAACTTGAAAGAAAGATAGGCTAACGTTAATAGCTCTATAGTAAGCCTATTACTAAAGAATTATAGAAAGGGAAGTCGATATTCACGTACTAGTAGCTCTCGTAGGAGGAAGATCTTCTCTCTATTCTTCTAGTAGATCTTTAAACATCGAAACCTATTCTCGTATAAGATTATCTTTATTTAGTATAAAGTTATTAAAAGGAGGGTATCTAATAATCAGCTTAAATATCTTTACTATTTATTAATAGAAACCTTAAAAGGTTATAAAGAAGGCGTGATACTATATAGCCTAAGCTTTATATATCTACTTATAAGTCCTAATAAGAAGTTAAGACAGCTTCAGGGGCTTGAAAGACTAGGGGGTAGCGAATTTAGCGTTACTATCTAAGTAGAAATGCTTCCCCGAAGTTAATAAGCTTCACCTAATAACTCTTAAAGTCTCGTGCTATAGAGGGAGATAATATTGGAAGGATAAGGTATTTAGGAACTTACGCGGTTAAGGAATACCTAGGTAAGGCTACTACGTTATTTATTTCAGGCTTGCCTAAAGTACTTAGAAGATCCGTATTAGATTAATATAATATCGTCATGTTCGCGAAGATAATATTATCTAGATATAGGTCTAAAGGTTCACGCTAATTAATATATAAAAAGCGAGTAAAAGGCCTTTAATAAGAGCTTAATTATAACTTACCCCTATATATAATACTATTAATATAGATATAAGTAAGTACTTATATAGTCTACCTTAAAGCCTCCTAAGCAATTTTGCTAGGTAATCTATTACTTAGATATAACTCGGCTTCTAATAGAATACTTAACCTAAGTAGCTTAAGGATAAGGTACTAGTAAGTATTATTAGAGCCTTCGTATTTAAAACGGTTTAAAAGCTATATAATATACTTCTTTCTAAGATAGCTAGCCGGTCTATATAATAAGTACTTAAGGATTTAGACCTTGTAGTTATTATATTATATTTCAGAGACTAATATCTTTATAATAACGTAGTAGGATAGCCTATTCTGAAATCAGCTTAAGCCGTTCTACGGAATCTTATATATATAAATTAGTATTAGTGTATACTTATAATAGGTCTCTTACAAGCTAAATAGTTATACAACTATCCTAGCCTAATTTATAGATAGTCTTGTATCTCCCGTCCTTAAATGTATCTCCTAGGTATATTAGATAGTATCCGCCTTTCCGATACTACTCTAATAGTTCGGTATCCACTTCGTAGTAGAGAGCTCCATTCTATTTTGCTAGGGACTCTGTTAGGTATAGCCTAGATGTCATCTACTTCCGAATCCAGGTGGATCTTAAAGTCGGTCTCGAGTATAGTAATCTTCTTGATAGTAGTACGCGCCACTTAAAAGGCGATAAATACAACATATAATCTTCACCTGAAAAAGTATAGGTGAACTGATAATTATATCGTTAAAGGATATAGAAAGATTCTATTAGATGATAAATAGTCCGTGCGCCGAAAACGCTAACTGCGAAAAGCTTAGTCTAAGCGTACTAGGCGCTAGCCTTCAGGCGGTAGGATCTTTAACATTAATACGCTACTTTTATCTGAATATTAAACCTAGGTAGACTTACGTATAGTTTTGCTTATGCATTTTCAAGTGATAATAGTACAATGTTAGGGCGCGTCCCCGCAGTCAGGTTCCTTCAGCGAATCAAAAATCCAGCGAAACGCTAACTGATCCAGAGCCTTACGCTGGCTGTATGGAATACGCCCGATTGTAAGCATTTCACGGATGTGTTAATCAAGTAAATACACCTATCTCGCCTCGAGATTATCACTGAGTCGATCGTTAGGAATCTAAGACATACTAGTCATTCTGACGATAGACCGCATATTACCTTGCGAATGAAGACCGCTTGGTAGGTCGTAGAAAAGTCAGGTTAAACAGTCTACGTCTACTACAATAAGTAGATCAAGTAGTACGAGATTAAGGATATCGGTAGGATAATTACCTGGATTTATTTAGCTTAAGATAGGAAGGTATACTCGTTTAATCCTTTAATATAAGATCTATATAATGAATCTCCTACTATCTTCCGTGTTAGTTTTCTACTACAATTAACGCCACGTAGATACTATACTCGACTTCAATCTACGAACATATAACGATCGAAGAAATAGTTACGAAGCAGTTATAATATATATATTATACTTAGTAAACGTATATCCCTATCTATTTAATATTATAGATTATATAGTTGGAGATAGAGCCTTTAGGACTTTATAAGTAAAATTAGATACTAACCCTATTAAACCGTTTATGTTTTCTGTTTTCACTCCTACCGTTACGTTTATAGGCCTTTGTTATACCTGCAAATCCTGTCTTTATTACTAGCGCGGCGTCTAGGGCTTATTCCTTTATATAGGAGTAGTACCTCCCTCTCTAGTACTATCTATTAAAGTATTACCTTCCAGGTTCATATTATAATTTAATAACCTAAATCTATTAAGCCGTTAATACTTACCCTTTTCTATAGGTTTTCGTCTTTCCTGTACTTATTATACTCGAAGTATTATACTATTATTACTCTCTTTAATTATTACTTAACACTTCCGTGTTTAATACTCTCGTATGTTATCCTTATATATACTACTATCTTACCCTTCCTTATATACTTTATCCTCCTGCATAATCTCTAAGGCTTCGTCCGCTTACCTATTACCTTAGGCCTTATCGTTATAAGCTGCATCCTTATACGTACTATCCTCGTAGGCTCCATCCTCGTAGGCTCTACCCCCGTGGGCTCTATCTTCTTACCCGTTCTCTTGTGCTTAATACTTACGCCCCCTCTCTTACGCTCTATACTCTTAGTCCCTCTCTTAGGCCTTAGGCTTATAGGCTTCCTCCGTTAGCCTCTCCTCTTAGCCTTTTACTTATACTCTATCCTATTATAGTCTATACTCTTGTGCCGGACTATTTTCACCTTTAGGTACTAAAATATCTACTTAAGTACTACCTTTCTAGACTACGTCTATTAAATAGTCCTACGCTTATACTTTAGGTATACTTTAATCCGTATCTATTCCTTTATACTCGAGCTCTAAGGGAGATAGTAATTTAAGATCTACTAGTTCTTCTTAACCTTATCTTTATAACTCCCCTATATCTCGCTCGTCTCGCTCCTGGATTATCCTTAACTTATCTAGCTTACTCTTTAATATCTTTAGCTCTACGCTCTTTTACTCTTATTTCTACTCTAATTTATCCCTCTTTAACCTCTTATAGCGTTTCTCTTGTTTATATAGCTTACTAATATCTGCTGTAAGCCTTTTACGTTATTCGTTTTGCCTTAGTTCTTATTTCCTGAGATCGCTTACGTACTCCGTAAGCTTTTATCGCTGTTCTTTTTGCCTTTACTCTTGGTTTACGAGCTCGTCCGCGACCGCTACGAGAGTGTTTCTTCGTTCCTCCTGCTTTTATTCTTATAAAACTAGCTCGCTTGCGTCCGCCGCGAGTATTTATTATTATCCCTCCTGCCTTTATTTTCGATTCAATAGCTCTTTTTCTTCCCTCGTAAGAGTTTAATGTTATTCCTCTCGCTTTCGCTCTTGCTCTTTAAGGGTACTGGCGTCCCCCGTAAGCTTTTGATACATCTGTTCTTACCCTTACTCGCCTTCTTTTAGCGCGCTTGCGTCGGAGATAAGCTTTTGTCTTCGTCGCTCTTGTTATTACTCTTGTTCTTTAAGTATAATTACATTACTTGTAAGCCTCTACCGGTATTACTCTTGCTCTTACTCTTACTCTTCAAGCGTACTTACATCGGATAAGAGCTTTTATTATTACTATTCCTTTTCTTAATCCTGTTCTTTAAATGCGCTTGCATCTATTATAAGCTTCTACTAGTATTATTCTTATTCTTATTCTTACTTTTTAAGTATGTTTATATAAGATAAGAGCCTTTATCGTCGCTATCCTTACTCCTGCTCTTATTCTCTAATTATACCTACGTCGTATATAAGTTACTACTAATGAAGTTCGTACTCTTATTCTTGCTTTTCAAGTATACTTACGTTGGATAAGAGTATTTGTCGCTTTTATTCCAGTCTTTACCCCTCTTCCATGAGAGCATTTACGTCTTCCTGAAGCTTCTACCGATATTGTTCTTATTTATGCTCTTATTTTTCAAGTACGTCTGCGTCGGATAAGAGTTTTTATCGTTACATCGTTGCGTCTACTATAAGAGCCCCTTCTACTTAGAACGGAGGTCTTTGTTCCTCTCCCTCTCCCTCTCCGTCCTACATCATTATGTCTTCTGTTTGTTCCCCGTTAATCTCTATATACTTAACCCCTCGTATCTGATCTTCACTTGGCGAATAAGCCGATTAAGTTAGATGGAAAGCTGGGGATACTAATTCTCCTATCGCTGTAGTAAGATGATGTTATAGGTTGAAGTCGTCCGGTAGCCTATAGAACTTCAAGTACGTGGATTTTAGCCTGAAGTAGGACGTGATCCCCTTGGATTACTCATCCTTATCATTATATAAATAAGTGATAAATAGAAACTTACAGTCCTCTTTATAATTTTAAATATATAGTATTCCGTATCTATCTTTTCTAGTTTCCCCTAGACTCTCCGTGACGAGCGTAGGCTTTTTATTTCCTCTTACTATTAGTAGGTCTATAGACTTTAGAAACTACTTTAAAGCGGTAATCTTAGACGACTTAAATCCTAAATGATTAATAAGATTAGCTATCTCGCGTAACTTTATTATATCTAATATAGCCCTTAACTTTATTAAAAGATCCTTTCCGCTAGGTTTTTTTAGGATTTCGTAGTAGTAGCGTATAGTAAAGGTATATAATTAGTAATATCCTAGGTTAATTTAATAAGTAGAGCTTATTAGTATAGGCTTAAACGTAGTCTCATTTTTCTATATTAGAGCCGAGTCTACGCTTTAATTTATACTAGTATAGATCTTCTCTATTACCGTGAAAAGTGTTTCCTAAGGACCTAGGTATATTAGCCATTTTAAATAGTCGGCCTATACCTTAAGGCATTTAACATTCTTAAAGAATTTAAATAAAGAAGGAATTAGACCCTTAAAGGACTATAATCTAATCTAGATCCCCTCGCGTTCTTATTAGCTAAAACTATAAAAGATTTCCCCGCCTAGAAGTTTATTATATAGAATCTTAGTATCTTACGTTAATACTTATAGCGCGGTAAGTTATAACGCTTTTATAGTAGCTTAGTCTATCTTAGCTATCACGGTCTTATCTTATTAAAGTAGGTTAGACTAGAATTACTTAGTATTATAAAGATAATATATAATTTCCTAGTAATTAATAAGTACATTTATATAGTTAACAACGGAACGTATATCTTATTACATCTTATCGCGAACATCTTATATAGGGTACTAATTCTCATCCTAGTTAAGAGCGTAGGAATCTCTAAGAAAGTATTAAAGGCAATAGTAAATTCCTTATACTAGAGTAGTTATTTTAAATTTCTAGCTTTATATAGAGAGAGACGAGTCTATTATTATATTTCTAAACTAGACTACTTTTAGGACTAATAGTTATGTATCTTCTAATAGACCTCCCTGTTAGAGAGTTTCCCTTCGTTCGCGTACTCTTCTATACTTAAATAAATTAATGCGATTAAAGATCGGAGTAGAAGGGATTATAAGGCTTCTAGATTATTCCTCCTAATATAGTAAATAAGAGCTCGCTAACTATAACTATATTCCCTAGGGGAGATCTCCTAAGTCCCTCCTTCTAAAAGCTTTAAATACCTTTAGACTAACTAATCTAATATTAGCTTATTCAAGGCCTAGGCGATTATTCCCGGGAGGAATTATCAAGGAGAGTCCGAGTCCGATGCTAGAATAGGAGTAGGGCGTTAGAATTAGAGTAGGGACAGGACTAAGGTGTTAGAAGTAGAGCGAGGTATTAGAATTAGAAGTGGTAGCTAGTAAAGGCTAGAGACCTACTAACTATACTACTATTTATCCTAGGAGATCTATCCTGAGCCGATCCTCCTAGGACTATTTTCAAGGCTTAACCGTTATTAACCTAGTACTAGCTTATCCTAGCTACCTCTTAGCGTTAGAAGAATTCTCCTAGAACAAATTCCCTAGGAGAGGCGGAATTATGAAACGCTCTAATACGCCGTGCCGAATAGAAGCCGGCTACCAGAATTGAAGGGGTGTTAGAAGCGGAGTAAGGTGCCTAAGTTAGAGTAAGTTATTAGATTTAGAGTAGGATATTAGAATTGGAGCAAGGAGCTAGAACTGGAGCAGGACGTTAGTATTAGAGCAGGGCGCCGGAACTAGAGTAGGGCGATAGGAGGTAGAGTAGTAGAACTGTAGGAGACAGCGATATTATTAACTAATAAACAAAGAGAGAAGAATTATATAACGGGGAATGAAGTTTCAAGTTAGGTATAATTAAGTAACTCCCTGAACGGCTATATAGCCTAGGCGTTATCCTATCTTTTTATAAGGAAATTACAAAATCTCCCGGTAATATACCCTTCTTACAAACGACGCGCTACCAGGCGAGATACTTACTATCCTCGACGTGTATTCCTCCTTTGCCAAGCTGTATACATCGAACCTGGCTTCGCAGGTAAGTAAACATCGATTACACGCGTGAATACCTAAGGACTATCAGGCTAATCGTATCTTAGTCCTTCTGAAGGCGTTTTATGTATAAGTGAGATATTGATTATAAATTAAGGTTCAAACATATATATATTAAAAGTATCCTTAGTCTTATAAGCGGCGACATTCGCCGTCTTATATCTAATAGAGTTCAATTCTACTTTCGCGATTACGATCCAAGTAACGTCGTTAAGTATAGGCTGAAAGATAGATATAGTAGTAGTTCTATCTATAATTATAGTTCCTAGCTAGTTTTAAGGTACCTCTTACGCTAAAGTCGTTATTAGAAGGGAGATCTTAACGCTAGCTACTAACCCTTTAATAGTAGTAATAGGCGTTATATCCTATAAGTTTAAACGTCTAGCCGCTTCCGTAATAGTTATCTTAATAGACCGTGTTATACTTAATAAGGCCTGCTTAATCTAGGGGATAAGGTTCTCGCGATTAAAAGATACTTAAATTATGATTATGAAAGGGACTACCTTTTTCAAGTATATAATAGCAGATTCTCGTATAAGTACTTTAGCTCGGCGGAAGTCAAGACCTCGTCCTATTATAATGATTCCTCCCGTATCCTTACTCTATTTTATATTCTTGAATACGTCTTATAGTAAGCTTAGATATACTCTCTTTTCCCTATCCGATAGCTAGAAGCCGACCGCCCCTCGTAGTACAATTAAATTAGCACCCGAGAGGTAGCGTATAAGTATAGTTCGATATTCAGGTATATCCTAGAATACCTTCCTGAACTTAGATAACTTCATAGTTATACCTACGTTTCCACCGCACTAGATATATCAACTTTAGATACTGATTCGGAAAACTTGAAAATAAGGAGATCTCCATGATTCATTACATTAATTTAAGTAAACAACTTAATAATATATATTTAAATAGGAGGAGCGATAGGGCTTTTTAAACTAGAGCTAAGAGCTATATCTAGAAGGGAGCTAAATTCAGATACGATTCCTTTAACGTAGTAGGGCTTCTATCTTAAATAACTCGAGGAGCGCTTACTCTTAGAATATCTAAGTCTTAATCGCAAAATCCTTCTCCGGGATTAAGTACTTTAGCTCTTGTAAATCGCCTACGGGAAGCCTAGCCGCATTGATCTTTCTCTTTAAACGCAGGGAATCTAGTTATACTAAGACTGGAATACTATTAATAGAGAGTTAATTATCTTATTAACCTAGAGAGTAGATTATTCTTTCCTTCGTCTATATAGTTAAAAGCGTCTATTAGTAATATTAAACCCGGAGTAGTATTCTGAATTTCATTATCTATAGCTAGCTCTATCTTAAATTAGCGGGTTTTTAGCTTAGTTAGGCTAGAAAGGATATTAAAGAGATATACTAGCTTAGGTATATAGCTTTAAAGGTATAGGCGAAGCTCGGCGAGAGTATTAATAAAGAGAGCCTAAGTATTACTTAGAATTTCGGTTTAAAAGCTACCGTAGATTAGTTAATACTAATTAAATCTTATTATTTATACTTATCAAGATCCCGAAATGCTCTAAGAAGCGGGTAGTATCCGAATATAATATAGTACTAGAGCGAGGAGAGCGAGAGAAGAGAATTAATTTTAGATTAAAGACTAGATAGCTCCTTCCTATCTCTACCTCCTTAGATTACGCTGAACTTCCCTAAATACGGATCGTTCGGCAGGATTAATAGATAAGTCCTATCCTTTTATCTTTAGATATATCTTAACTATTATAGCTTTAAGAGATTTAGTTATTACACCTCCGGTTTAGAATACTATATACCTAGATCAGTCTTAGAAAAGATCCGTCCCTTCATTGATTAATAAGGTGAAGTAAGCGCGTACGAAGCATTAAAGGATAATATTAATTAGTTTAAGACGTTCTATCTAAACGCCTATCGTGTATAGGTAGCTTAATAAGTTAAGTAATACCTGTATAACTTCTTCTAGTACTAGTACGCGGTAATAAGCGACGGCCCCCTTTAAGGCGATGAAATACTTAGGATAGGCGAACGCTACTACTATTTAGAGAAGATGAGAAGCCTGTATATATCCTATTAGGGCTTTACTTCTTTAGAGATAGTAATTAGCGAAGCGCTCTAGGTACTTCATTTATAAGTATAAAGAGGACGACTTAAAGAGGATTAAGATATTAGCCTTTATAATCGCGAGATCCAGTTACTAAGTATTACTCTTATCCCTATTAGAGTCGCTTTTATTAACGCGAGTAGTTTAAGCTTTAATCTCTTTAATCTATAATTTCCTCTATTTCGCTCGTATAAAGTCGAGATTAAATACGTAGGAGCGAGGCGTAGTATTAACCTATTATAACCTTAAGGTTTCTAGATATAATATACTCTTTAGTATAGTTTACTTACTAGCTTCATGAAGAGACCTTACTAATAATAATTCAGTATAAAAAATCCTTAAGCTATCCGCCTTAATTAGTACTCTATTAACGACCTCGCCTTAACTAAAACATCTCGTATTCTCTAGAAGATATATCCCGTAATCTAAGCCATTCATCTATTAATATAAACTCTATAAAATCATTAGCTAACTAGACGTATAAAGGGGAAAGTGTACTTATACCTTTAAAGGGAGAATTCTAGCCGGAATAGTCTTAACTAAGTTTCTTACTAACCTACTTTATTTACGCCTCCACGAATTTATAATAATTACCTAGGTAATACCTAGGTAATAAGCTATAGTAGCTTATAATTCGGATTAGAATATCTATTATAATTAGGATCTAATAATTATAAGAGTTATACGGAATAATTATATGTATATATTTTAGTTTAATTAGTTATATAAGCCCGTCTAGTATCTCCTTTCTCTTTTCAGCGTTATTAATATTAAATTCTATATACTTACTATATAGGACTATTATAGATTCGCTCTATCCGAAAAGTGATAAAACATATATAAGCGGGGATATTAAAAGCTAATATAAGGGGAGAAAGAGACTTAAGTCTTCTCTTACTTCTTCCTTCGTTCTAGTCCTAAACTATATATCTAAATAGTTACTAATAGAGATTATTTTAAGCTTAGCCTCTTTAATTACTTTATTAATAGTCTTTACTTTTAGCTGAAAGGCGAAGCTATAGGAGAGATACTAGGAACCTTATCCCGCCTTATCTTCCTGTAAAGAAGGTTCGCGTATAATAAGATCTCGTACCTAATAATTATAATCTATTTCGAATATATAATCGACTACGGGCTTGAAAAATACCCTTAGAGGAGGTTTATTATTAATATATATTACCTTCCTATCCTTCTAATATACTACTAGAATTAGCTTGTTCTTAAGCTTATACCTTAGATCGTTGATAACTAATAACGTATTAATAATTAAGAGGATATCCGGCGTTAACTCTATATCTTTATTAATAATCCTCGCTTTTACCTCGCTTAAAGGATTATTAATATTGTGGTAGAGGATAATATTAGGTCGTAAATATCTAACGTAGATATTTATTCTCCCTCCCCTTCTCCGCCGTTCTTCTACCTTTAACGCGTATTTAGGATATAATACAATCTCTTTAGAAGTAAGAGCGGTCTCGCGCATACTATCCTAGCTTGTGAAATAGCTGTAATAAGAGTACCTATCTTATACTCGTTAGCGTAATTTAATACTATCGATTTACTTATCCTATAGCGAGAAGCTAAGGGGAAGCGAAGAAGGCGAACTACTCCAGATTATATAAACTACTAACAAGAAATAGTAATCAGGTTAACTAATTATTTAAAATAGATACTGAAAGTTAATATACAAGTAGAATATTAGAGGTAGCTAAGGGTTACTATTTTCAACGTGAAGCCGGTATAAGTAAGGCTATGAAATATATAATAACTAACCTAACCGTTTATACCTACGCTATTCAGGGGTTTAACTAATAGGTATAACTCTTAATATACTCCGTAGGCCAGCCGTAAACGCTAGCTAAGAAAAGTAAAACAGCTTTAAACCTTATCTATTAAACGATATCAGTTTTAGAGATATTCTACGAAATCGTCATGCGTCCTTTGATATCAAGGTCTATAAACTCATTGCTAATTCTAATATCTGAAGTATAATTTTTGGCGTAGGCGATCTTATCTTCGCTGATTCTAAGGTCGTCCTTTAGAATCTAGATGAAAGGGTTATAATAGTTAGTAGCCTTATATTTATACCTAAGCCGATCTATTACGTCGAGTTCATTATGTACAAGCTCGTTAATACTTTCTTAGAGATCTTAGGAGACTTCCTTAGAAGGTCTTATCTAGTTATAGTAAGTATATCCTAGGTATTATAAATAATCGAGCGTAAGTACTAAGGAGTAATTCCTATTTAATTCTCCTCCTTCATCCTCCCTGTCTTTCAAGAAGGCAGGCAGATATTTAAGAATTAAGAAGAAGATGTTTCCTAGAAGTAATTAGTAAATAACTATTAATGTTATAGTAATTATTATAACTACAGCCTAACTAATACCGGTAAAAACATCCTAATCATCGCGAATAGATAGGAAAAGGCCTATTAGGTATAACTCTATTATATAGACCCCCGTAAAGAGTTACTTTAAAGTAGTTAGATAAAGTTAACCTCTAGTATTATATAGAAAAGCCGATACGTAGAGTAGGTTATAGCGGAATACGAATCAAAACAAGCTGAAGGTAGCGACGCTGAATAGTAGTATTAGGGGAGTGATAATAGAGTACGTCAGCCCTAAATTATTAGCGGAGGCGTTAGCAAAGATATAAGCGTCTTATTAATACATACGAGGGTTATATAAAGAGGGTAGAATATACCCTATTAAATCTCTAGTAAACCTATCTATCTCTCCTACTTCTATCTTAGTATGTAATCCGTTTATAGGGCGAGGATAAGCTAGTTAATTAGACCTCCGGCTTATAGGAAGGTACCCGTACTTACCGAAAGACCTTGTAAAGTAAGATAAGAGAAAAAGTAGTTACTCGCCTTAGGAAGGTTTCTAGCTAATAGTACGGGTATAGATTTCAGGCTATAAAGGATTTCCTAAGCGATAGCTATAATACTAGATGAAAGTAACACTATAAGAAAATTTTACGTGAAGAGAAAGATGAAATAGTATTTCTATAGTAATAGCTCGACTGTCGTCTCTATTAACAGACCTTGTTAACCCGTGATAACGCGTAGGACTAGCGGTAATAATGCGTTTAGTACTACTAATATTAACTACGGTAGTATACCTTGGATAATCCCACTTAACTACGCCGGAGCGTTAGATATCTAGTGAAGCCATGATACAGAGTCTCCTAGGGTAGTAATTTAGGATAGGAAACCTATGAATGCGACGGGTATTACCTATATTATAAGAAGAGAAGTGATAGTAATCTATACTAACCTACTCCGTATATATCGGTTCTACTATCGTTAAGTTAGAGTACTCTATCTTAATTCCCGTACGGAAACGTTAATATATCGGGCGGATAAGTATAAAGGATTAGAGTTCAGGAGGATTTAACAGGCTATATACGCGGTAGATTAAGTATTAAATCATATAAAGGCGGATTTCATTCATAGATACTTACTTAATTCTCTTTTATCTAACTCGACCTTAGTTAGCTCTATTGATTCTACCCTAATCTCTTTATTCATTCGTGCTAGCTCGCTTAAGTAGTAGTAGATAGTATTAATCCTTTTTCTAATGAAAGGAATTACTAGTATCTAGTTACATCCTTATTATAGAATATATATATAATCACGGTCCTTCTCCTTCAGGTAGCGCCTTTATAATAGTCCCTCCTTTTTAGTATCCGCCCTACTTAATTATATAAGCTCGTGGCTCTTACGTTAACAGAACGACTTTATTACTAATAATATAAGGCTAGTCTCTATAACTTCTAATATAATAGCGAGCTTTTTTCGCTCTTAGATCTTCTCTAATAAAGTAGAGAGATCTTGATTAATCTAGACGGAATAGACTCTACTAGGGAATATACTATACATATCCTCTAATACCGGAAGGTCTTCCTCGGGAATATTAGTTACTAGAATCGTGTTAGTAGCCTCTAAGAGATAGTATATAGGTAAGACTAGGTATGAATTATAGACCTGAACGTAGAAAAGTAATTCCACGTAAATAGTATAATATATAAACATGATTACAAGCAAGGCTATAAATAGATAGGCCTAGTAGAATATAATATAATCGAGCTTGATATTCGCCTAGCTATACCTATTAAGACCTTGCGTTCTACCTGTAATATTATTGCTATTAAGTAGGTTTAGGGGAACAAGGTATAATAGGATAATAACCGATAGGCTAGTAAAGATAGTAAGGAGAGTACGGATATATTAAAGGAAGAAGAAAGTATCTAAGCCTAAGTATTATAAGATAATCCTGTTAGGAAGCTGGAATATATATAGGATCTAGGATATAGTACCTGAAGGAGGTTAAATTATATATTATCCTTTAGGTATAAGATAAGTTCAAGGTTAACTAGTATATTAACTTAGTATCTTTATACTTATAAGGTAATAGGGGCTTACTAGATTTATTTAAGTCTATCCTTAAGAAGAATAAATATATAGACTTCAGTAGTAAATATAGCCGCCGATGTTACGAGTAATACTAGAAAATTTCGGAGCGAGAGCCCTTAAGTATATCTTACTACTTCTAGTAAAGTATAGAGCGTAGTACTAGTACTATCAAGCGGAGATATTATTATTATAAATACCGCTAAATAATAGAAAGCGAGTTAGGAGAGAAATACTAGGAGACTAGTACTCTAAGTATTTTCTTTTTAGATCTTATTCATGTAGCGTTCGGTAAAGGGAAACTAATTTTAAGGCTTTTATATTAAGCTCCAGTTATTACTCCCCTAAGCTCTAGCTTCCTTTATATCTAATATTAACTCCCTTCGGCTCCAGTTTTACTATATTCTCCGTTCTTAGGATTATATTTTTAATATATAATTAATTATAGGTTCTAATTCAGGCGCTATCCCGAATTAGCTATAAGTTATATAGTTAATAAACGTCTATCTAAAGCTTTTTAGAGCCTGTAAGCCTCTTATCTATAAGCGAGAGACCTTGCTCCCATGTTATAGCCGAAATTTAACGGCGTTACCAGATTTATAAGGATACTTCTCCTTAGATTCTCTAATACTACTACTGAGATGAATTTTAAAACAGTACTAGAAGACTAAGGATAAGGCTAAAAAGGTAATTTCTTTATATATAAACCTTAGGACCTCCTTGTAGATCTACTAATTAATAAAGAGAAGTGTATTTCTATTATAAAGCGGCTAGCGCGAGGTAATATCAGGAATCGCGATATATAGCTTCTCAGTTCCGCCGG
>JAABUL010005130.1_pt1 | contig 16678 bp, 18 predicted proteins | sample 5559151 | NCBI WGS metagenome assembly JAABUL01 (sample SAMN10711876, study PRJNA513368) | rock metagenome | isolation source: Antarctica rocks | place: Antarctica: Victoria Land, Pudding Butte sud | reverse complement strand
TGTCGGACAGCGAGCATGGGCTTGTTGCGTGTCAATGGCGTCCCATGCTCGCTGTCCGACAGTGGCGCGAAGCGCGACACCCTATAACAAGTGCTGTAGCACGGATGAGCGAACACGGGCAATAGGCCATCGCGGTCAACACGAACTTTTACCTTTTCGAGGGGTTGTACACGGTCGAGCGGTGCCGACAAGCGCAGCAAGGACTCTAACCCGCACCACCCAACCTATTTTCACCCCAGCCGTCCCTGGCGGTTGCCTCTCGTGCGGTCAGGGAACCGGAGCGAACGTAGCTTTTGCAGGAGGCCCCCAGGGCCGACCGAGCAAAAGTGTAGTGAGTACACTTTGCTGCGCAACCCTCTGTCATCAGCCTACACGGTCGCGTCGGGCCGTCGCAAGCGGCGGGGTTGGGGCTGCTTGGAAAAGAAAGGGGCGGGCCGGCGGCACCGCACACGAGACGGAGTTCCGCTATCAATGGAACAGATTTGTACGATAAGTCCCATTACGAAACGCCTGTCACTTTGGCAGCTTGTTGGGTCATAGGCACTCTCGATGAGGCCTATTTCGCTGTGTGCACCAGAGATGGGCGAGGCCGTCATTGGTGTCGCCCACGCGAGCAGATTGTCAGCGGTCGCTCTCACCCTCATCATCCTGGCGCTATAGCTGCGCCAGTCGTGCGATCGGCCTCATCGAGAGTGCCTATGACCCGCTTGTTTGCCGCGATCTTTGGGAGCTAACTTGCACCCACGCGCGGGTTGCGGCACCCTTCCGTGAAGTGTCTCGGTGGCGATCCGGGGCCGTGATCGACCGCATCTGGCTGCACCCTGGCCCTAGTACTACAACGTTAGGTGGCCACGATCCTGCTGTAGCAGCCGGCGGGAGGAAACGAGGTGGATATGATCGCGACGACCATGCAACGGATCGCGCCGCCGTCGGGGCGGCCCCCGGAGATCAATCTGGCGCCACGCGATGTGGCGGCGCTGGCCGACGAACTGAGCGCGTATCACGCGCTGTTCGCGCCCCTGTTCGCCCGCGCGGAGCAGCGGCGGGGAGCGCTGTGCTACCTGCAGGGACAACTGCTTGACCTGGAGCGCAAGACGATCGAACCGCTGGCGTTGGCCCTGCCGGGCGGCGACGTCCAGGCGCTGCAGCAGTTCATCGGCCAGAGCACCTGGGACGCCGAGGCCGTGCTGCTGCGCCATCAGGAGATCGTGGCCCAGACGCGCGGTGACGTGGACACGGGTGTGCTGATCGTGGACGGCTGCGACTTCCCCAAGCAGGGTCCGGAGTCGGTCGGCGTGGCGCGCCAATGGTGCGGGGCGCTGGGCAAGATAGCCAATTGCCAAGCCAGCGTGGTGGCTTGTTATGCCAGTTGCCACGGCTATACGCTGGTCGACCGTCGCCTGTACCTGCCCGAGAAATGGGTCACCCCGGCGTATGCGGCGCGCCGGGCGCGCTGCGGCGTGCCGCCGGAACTGACCTTCCGCACCAAGCCGCAGTTGGCCGGGGACATCGTCGCCGCCGTGCGCGGCCGCGGGGTGTTGCCGTTCCGCTATGTCACCGGCGACGAGGGCTGCGGAGCCAACACCGCCCTCTTGGACCAACTCGCCGCCGCCGACCTGGTCTACCTGGCCGAGGTCCCGCACACGACGCGTGTGTGGCGGGAGCAGGGGGACGGCGACGGCGGAGGTCACGGCGGTGGAGGTCGGGGCGTTGGCGGCGGGGTTGCCTGCGGCGGCCTGGTCGCGCCCGTTGATCAAGGAGGGGGCCAAGGGGCCGCTGGAGGCGGACATCGCCCGCGTGCGGGTGCGCGCCACGCGCGACGGCCGGCCGGGGCCGGAGGTGTGGGTGGTCCTGCGCCGCAGCCTGGGCGACGCGCCGACGCTCAAAGCGTCCCTCTCCAACGCGGCGGCGGACACCCCGCTGGCGACGCTGGTCTGGCTGTGCGGCATGCGCTGGCCGGTCGAGACGGGCATCCTGGAAGCCAAGGGCGAGGTCGGCTTGGACCACTATGAGGTGCGCGGTTGGGTCGGCTGGCATCATCATATCACGCTCTCTTTCCTCGCCCATCACTTCTTGGTCCGGGCACGGCTCCGCTTGGGGAAAAAAAGCACCAGCCCTGACCGTGCCGCAGGTGCGCCTGCTGCTCCAGGCCGTGCTGCCGCGCCGACCCCGCGACATCCCCACGGTGCTGCGCCACCTGTGCTATATCCAGCAGCAGAACTATGCCGCCTATCTGTCCCACCGCACGCGCACGCTGCACCGCCACGATACATCCTAACTACCTAACGTTGTAGTACTAGTCACGTCCCAGAAGGGATCTTCCGTCTAGTGTCTTGTACGGTACCATAAGGACATGCCATTCAACCTGTAGCCGTGTGCTCGCGCCGCAGCATATGAGGAGATGCATGTCATGACAACCGCTTCGCGCGATCGGCACATCGTTGCTATGGGAGGTGGGGGGTTCTCGCAGGAACCTGATAATCCTCTCCTCGATCGGTACATCCTCGGCTTGGCGCGAGACGATCATCCCGCGGTCTGTTTCCTACCGACAGCGAGTGGCGACGCGGCAGGATATATCGAGCGTTTCCATGCGGCCTTCGCACCCCTGCCCTGTACACCGACCCATCTCTCGCTCTTCGATCCGCCCACGCCCGATCTGCGGTCTTTCGTGCTTGCGCAGGATGTTGTGTATGTGGGTGGGGGGAACACACGCAATATGCTCGTCTTGTGGCGTGAATGGGGGCTCGATCGCATCCTGCGCGAGGCGTGGGAGGGCGGGATCGTCCTGGCCGGGTTGAGCGCGGGGGCCATCTGCTGGTTTGAACAGGGCGTGACCGACTCCGTCAGACCGGGGAGTTTGACCGCCATTGCCAGCCTCGGCTTCCTTCCCGGCAGTGCGTGCCCCCACTACGACGGCGAGGAGGGGCGTCGCCCCAACTACCATCGGTTAGTCGAAGGCGGAGCGCTCGGCGCCGGGTATGCGATGGACGATGGAGTCGCCCTCCATTTCGTCGATCGGCAATTGGCCCACATCGTCAGCTCGCGCCCCGAAGCATGGGCTTATCGGGTGGAAAAAGTGGGTGCCGCGGTGCGGGAAGCGCCGCTACGCCCACGCTATTTGGCGAAGATGCTGGAGCGGGGATGATCGATTGAGCTCATCCGATCGTGCGCATCAGCTTTAAGGGTTGAGCATAGTGTGACGCGGAGGCACATATGGCCAAGACGGGAAGATGCTCTCGTCACGCTACCCCAGGAGTCTACACCTACACCTACGTCCGGAGGATGAATTAGCAGGCCGCGCAGGTGCAAATTAACGCCCCAAGTTTACGGCAAGTGAACTGCCAAAGTGACAGGACGCCTCGCCACCGTCCTGCACAGCCTGGCCACGCAACTACGCCCGACCCTCCCCAAAGCGGCCAAGGCAGCCGCGCCGCGCCCCGGCCGTCAACGCGACGACATCCTCGACGGGGCGGCGCGGCCACCTCACGACCGACGAGGCCGCCCGCCGCCTTGGGCTGAGCCCCGCCCGCGTGCAGGAGTTGGCCCGCGCCGGCGAGATCGGGCGCAAAATCGACGGCCGCTGGACGTTCACGGAGCGGGAGATTGCGCGCGTGCAGGGCGAACGCGACCGCCGCGCGCTCCGGCTCTCCCTCACACGTACGCGCCCACAGAAGCGGACCACGCGCCGCCGGCGGGCCTCCTCCGGCTCCGGCTCCGGGCGGCTAACCCGCGACGACATGCAGGCCATGGAACACCTCGACCGGCTGCTGGCCGAGGAACGCCGCCTCGAACAGACGTATAGCCTGCCGTTCCGCGCCCCCCAGCGCGTCGCGACGACGGTCCATGCCTGCGCCCGCTGCGGCCAGGACCTGCTCCTGCTCATCTTCGGCGACCAAGCGCGCGATGAGGAGGGGCTGCTGGCCTACGGGAGGCTCATGCACGAGGCCATTGCCGCGCGCGGCTTGCCCGCCTATGTGCTGGGGGCACCGGAGGGCGATGGCGCGCGCGACGACACGCCATCGTTGCTGCTCCAGGTCTGGCCAGAGCCCGACGAGCCGCGACGGGTGACGCCTGGGACGTGGGATAGTCTCCTGGAGCAGTGGAGCCAGGCGCATGGCCCGCACACATAGATAACCCTTTGCGCCAAATGCTGCGACTATTAAAGAGGTAGAGTCGTAGCATCGGAGGAGGATCTCTCATGACGATAGACGGGACAGATGGCGAGGGTCAGAAGGATGCATCCGCGCGGCATCACGCGCTTGTGACCAGGCTGAAGGAGGGCGGCTACCTCTCCGACCCGCGTGTTGAGGCTGCTTTCCGTGCCGTCCCGCGGCACCTCTTCCTCCCGGATGTGCCGCTCGAGGTGGTGTATGCCGACGAGGCCATCCCGACGAAGCGGCGCGATGGCCTCGTCATCAGCTCCTCCTCCCAGCCCGCCGTGATGGCGATTATGCTCGACCAACTCGCCTTACAGCCGGGCCATCGTGTCCTGGAGATCGGGGCAGGCACGGGGTACAACGCGGCGCTCATGGCCCACATCGTGGGGAACACGGGCCAGGTTGTCACGGTGGACATTGACGATGACATCGTGGCAGCGGCGCACGCACACCTAGCGGTAGCCGGCTTCCCTGCGGTCCATGTCGTGTGCGGCGATGGCGCGCTCGGCTCTGCGGACGCGGCGCCGTACGACCGGATCATCCTGACCGTCGGGGCACGGGATATTGCTCCGGCGTGGATCGCGCAGGTGCGACCGGATGGGCGCCTCCTCGTCCCCTTGAGGCAGCACAGGGCGCGCTGGACGCGGCTGCCGCGGTGTGAGCGGGCGGGCGAACGGGGGGGCACGGGTGTGACTTTACCCATAATCTTGCCGCGGCTGGAACCATAACTTTGCCACGAGTAGGCGTGGGACAGACGTGAGCTTGATCCCTTGTGAACCGCGATTGGAACCATATGTGTGCCGAGCGTGCAAATTGGACGCATAAGCTTGCCGGGAGTACAGCGGTTTGGCGAGCATTTATAGCGGTGTGGTACGGACAGACCACTACATGTTGTGACATGACGCAACAGAATGGACGTGAGCGCACGGTCGTACCGGCAAAATGGAAGCATAACGTTGCCGTGGCGGCAAAAATATGAGTAAAGTCACAAACACCAGCTGTCCGCTACGCTGCTGGAACTGCACATAGCCTATTAGTACCCCCAACACAACACCTCGCACAGATCGACGACACTCAGCCTTCCTCCTGTCCAGACGAGGCAGCCTACATCGACCGGAAACGGGCGTCACAGGGCGCGGCGGCTGGGCACCGGCCGCAGCGGTACCCGCCCGGCGTCCGGCGCGGCGCTATACTGAGAGGCATGACCGACGCAGAGAGGGACGAAACGCGCGGCGACGCTCCGGACGATGCTCCGGTAGGGCTCGTCACGCTGACCACGGGGCGGATCGCGGGGGACGCCGTGGACGCCGTGGACGCCGTGGACGCGCTCGCCGCCGCGCTGGGGGCGGCCGGCGTCGCGGTCGAGCGGCGCGTGTTCCTGCCCGCACGCGATGACGAGACGCCCCCGTGGGGCGCGCTGTTACTGGCCGTGGCCGGGCCGCCGCTCCCGCTGGCCCGGCTCGTCGTCCCGGCGACAGCCCCCCCGGGCGTCGTCCCCGCGCTCGCCGCCGCCCTGGGGATCGGGCCGGACATGGACCAGGCTTCGGCGACGGACCCGAACCAGGATACAGACCCGGCGACGGACCCGGCCACCCTCCAGCTCAAGGCGGCGGGGGTGTTCGTCGTCGTGCGCGTCCGCGACCGCGGCGACCTCGTGCGCACACTCGACGGCCTCCCGGCCCAGGTCGCGCGCTTGGTGGTACGGGGCGCGGAACGCCGGCTCGTGTACGAGGCGGGCGCCTGGCAGATCGACCCGTGACGGGGTGGCCCCCGCTTCGCGCGTCGTGACACGCGGGACGTCACGCGGGAGACAGCGGCGTCCGGCTGCCCCGTGCGCGCGGGCGCGTGTCACACATGCGACGGACGCGCCGCGCGCGTCCGTGCCCGTGGCGGGGGGTCGGTGTGGATAAGCGCGGGCATCGGTCGCGTGTGGGTGGTACGTGTCGAGGGACAGGATAAGCGCGGGACGCCCCGTGCGGAGGATGACGCTATGATGACGAGACGCCCGCCGACGACCAAGCCTGCGGCTCCACGGCAGGCCGAGACCCGCTATCGCGCGCGAATGGCGCGCGCCGGCCACCTGGTGGATGGCGCTCTGTGGCTGGCCGTGCCCGCCATCGTCGTGCTTGTCGGTGGCGTGTGCGCCCCGCTCTTAGGGGGGACGCTGCGGCTGGACGTGATCGCCTGCGGCCTCCTGGCACTCCTTGCCGCCGGCGGGCTCGTGCTGCGGGGGCGGAGCGAGGCGGGCCGGGCACGCCGGGCCGCTCCCGTGCGGTGGCGCGTCCATGCCGTCCGCGTCCATCCACCGCTGGAGACGTGCCGCGACAGGGTACGGGTAGACGAGAGGGGTCACGCAGCGACGGGATAGATCAGCCCGGCGGCCCGCTTCCCGGTCAGGCCACCGGGTCTCCTCCCGTAGGTGCTGCCCCGCTGTTTGTCCGGTGACGCACACCAGGGCAGCGTCCTTTTTCGGGCGACGGCTCCTTGCCTGGCGGCCTGTGCCCGTGTATGAGATCCACAGCCGCGTGGAGGGGCGTCGTCGTCGTGAGGTCTCGTCGGTCAGGGACCCCGGCGACAACGCGTCAGAGGCCTCCTCAGCGCGCGCGTCTCAGCGACACGAACCGCCGCTACTTGTCATAACGCGTAGCCACGCTCCGTCACACCGCGCGGGACAGGCGCTGTGGTCGCGTCCCGGCGTGCGCTGGCGTGGACGCCCGCTCGGCGGTCGGCGCCGCACGACGTTACGCGAGGGGTGGCCGACGCGGGTGCGCGGGGGGGTGATCGTGGCGGGGATGGGGGCAGGCTGTGCCGGCGACGGGGCTCATCCGCGTTGTCTTCTGCGCCGGATGAGCCACGTCGCCGGCACAGCCGCGCGGGGCAACAACACCGGCGTCAACGAGCCTGGGTCTTGCCGGGGGCTAGAGCTCAACGGGTCCCGCACGGTGGTAGGGGACCTGGATGAGGGCGGCGGCCTTGCGCTTGCTCTCCTCGCCGCGACGATCGTAGCGCTGGGTGGTGGTGACCTGGGCGTGGCCGGCGAGGCGCTGGGTCGCCGAGATGTCGGCGCCGGCGTCGAGCAGGTCGGAGATGAAGGTACGGCGCAGGTCGTGCGGGGAGAAGGGTTCCAGGTCGGCCTCCCGGCCGCGCCGGCGCAGGATGTAGAACAGGCCCTGCGCCGAGAGGCGGGCCGGGAGCGTGCGCACCGCGTCCCCTGTCCGTATCGTCCGCTCCCACAGGATCTCGCCCTGGTTGTCCAGCCGCAGGAACAGGGGGCCGGGGCGCGTTCCGCGCAGGGCCAGCCAGTCGGCGAGGGCGGCGGCGCCCGCCCCCGCCAGATACACCAGACGGGCCTTGTCGCCCTTGCCGTGGCGCACCTGCAGCGCGCCCGTCGCGGGCGCGTAGTCGCGGACGTCGAGCCCCGAGACCTCGGAACGGCGCAGGCCGGCGCCGTAGAGGACGGCGAAGAGGGCGGCGTCGCGGCAGCCCGCCGGGGCGGGATCACGCCGGCACACGGCGAAGAGGGCGCGGATCTCGTCGGCGGAGAGGGCGCGTCCGCGCGGGGCGGTCTCGCCGCGGATGGGCGCGATGTCGGCGGCGCGGCGGTACGTCTCGGCGTCGGTGTAGCCCAGACGCCAGCATTCCCGCAGGACGCCGCGCAGCGCGGCGAGGTAGAGCTTGATCGTCGCGGGCGCGAGCGTCTGCTCATCGCCGTGTTCGTCGATCCACGCATCCTGCAAGGCCGCGCGGAGCGCCGCCGTGTGCTGGTAGTCGACCAGGGACCAATCGACCTCCGCGGCGCCGCGCCGGCCGCCCGTCAGCAGGCGCGCCTGGCGCTCGAGCGCGACGCCCATGACGCGGCGTGACCGCTCGCCGAGGCGGCGCAGATACACATGCAGGGGATCTCTCTCCGCCGGGTAGCGGGCCGCCGGCACGGCCGACAGAGCGGCGACCGGCATGGATCGGACCTGATCATCGTGCGGCGCGTGGTCACTGATGGCGTGCGGAGGCGGAGGTCGATGCGCGCCCGTCGCGGCGTCGTGCGACGTGGTGGTCGCGGTCGTGGTCGTAACACTGGGCCTGGTCCCTGCGCGCGCGCGGCGGTCGGCCATTGTACCCCTCCCTGTGCTGGTCCGCGCGACGGCGATCGTCTCCGCCTCTGTCCCCACTCTACCACATTTTGCGTTGTTACGGTTGTAAAGGGTCATTTACATTAGTGACCGACCGCCACAGACGTTTGACATAACAGGCGGGGCGTGCGGCGGGACCGCTCCAGCGCGGCCGTGCCGTCGCTGCCGTCCTGTTGATAGCGCGTGGAGAGGTCTCGCGGCCGGCCCCTCCCTGTCGCGCCGATCGACGCTCGTTCTCCTCTGCCACGGGAGGTCGGCTACGACGCTCCGTGCGCGTCCCTGGTCTCCTGATAGTCACGCAGCCAGGACATCACGTCACCGAAACGCCTGAGTGGAATAGTGTGATAGCTTGAGACGCGGAAGCGCCGGTACAGTTCCCCGAACACCGCCTGGTCGGGGTTGCGGCCCGTCGCGCCCGTGCCCTTGTTTCGCGCGGTCATCTCGGTCGCCATAGCCTTGACCAGCGTGCTAATCTCGGCCGCCTGAGCGTCACTGATGACCTGCCCTGGTGCCACCAGGCCCTCGATGGCGTTCATGCGCTGGAGGAGGCTCCCAACGACGGCCGCGGCCTGGTCCAGGCGACCCATGACCTCCTCACGTTGCTCCACGATCGCATGCTGCAACGCCACAAAGTGGGTATCGACACGCTGCTCGAAGGTCCGCTGCTCGTGGGCCATGCGCGCGATCGCCAGGGCCATATGCTCGATATGCTCCAGCGCCATGCTATCGGGGTTCGGCGACGGGACGACCGCGGTGGCCGAGACGACACTACTGGCCTCGCCGGCGAAGGCGTGCCACAGGACGCGGAAGCAGTCGGCGCGGTAGCGTTTGAGCTTCTCCATAATCTCGGGGCGGGCCTGCCGGGGACTGACGCCGAAGAGCCAGCCGGGCAGTAGGTCAAGCGGCAAGCAGAGCTGTGCGCGCTGCCGTCCATCGGCGGCGGTCATGAGGACGGACGTGATCCGCTCGGCCATGACCTCATCACGCATCACGCGGTGGCGCTGGCTACTGAAATCAAGGCCCAGGAAATCGGTCACCGGGCGCAGCGCCACGTAGAGCGTCCCGTCCTCGGTTTGCGCCACGGGGATGTCATCACCGTAGAAATCGACCGTTCGCTCGCGTTGGGGGACAAGCGCCATGCCTCGCGTCTCCCCCTCGCTCTCTGTCTCCTGCCGCCGACGCCGGCGAGGCTGCGTTTTATCGTCCTGTGTCATACGCTCACTTTTATCCCCGTGCATAGGAGCAACCGTGGTCGCAATGACCACGGTTGCGCGCTGCCAGGCGTCGCCGCCGTGGCTGTTTCCTTTATGATACGGGGTCTCGCGGCAGGATGGATGGCAACCGCGCGGGATGGATGGCAACCGTGGTCATAATGACCACGGTTGACCAATGTGGCGCGTCGCGCCCGGCGTCTGGTAATTGACACTGAACCTCGAACAGTCGCGACATCACCCGTCGAACAACGACATCAATCTTCGAACACGTCCCTCAAAAGCGCCCTTCCCTACAGGAGGCCAACCGAGGCGGACGGCGATGTGAAGAGGAGAGACAAACGGGTAGCCCAAAGTCGGCGAGATCTGGCGACCTGTTCGAAGATTGGTGTTGACAATGCTCTACACCAATCTTCGAACAGGCCATGATCGCATCTACGACACGTATCTGCTCTCGGTTCGCTCATTCTTATGTTTAGTTCGAGGATTCACAGACTACTATATGTAGTATGATCCTTCAGTGATGTGCCATATGTTGAAATGCATCGTAGGCGACATGATAACGCCAGCCGAGTGAACCTGCTCGTAAGGGCCAACAACTGGACATTCAGGCATCGGATTTGGCATTGCGTTGCTCATAACGCGCGTCCATGGTGCCAAATCTTTGAACCATTCCGGAAAATGAGCGAACCGAGAGTATCTGGGTTATTGGTTCGAAGATTCATGTCAAAAGCTGGACATGGTTCAAACGGACTTGACAGTGTTGCGCCTGCTGGAGGCTTACACTGTCAAGCTTGATCGAGCGTCGTGTGAACCATATCCTGTGCCACCAATCTCCGAACAAAAGCGCCGTCACGCTCAGGTCTGTTCGAAGATTGGTGTTAACTACCACCCCACACTGCAGGGATCGTTGGCGTCAGCCACGTAGGCGTGTCGTCCTATTATGTGCGTCTCTTCCCCGCCGTGCTCGGCGCTCTGTCACACTCGTACCGTTAGGACACGTTTCCTGACAGGGCCATCAAGCGGTCGGCCTCTAGTGCGTCGCCGACCACCGGTGAGGTGACGGTCTCCTCGGGTAATGGTGTGCGGCGAAGCGTGATGTAGAACCAGACGGCCGCCATGGCATAACACATAATGCCCAGTACGAGAGGCCAGAGGAGCAGGCGCCGATCCAGGAAGTAGCCGGCGAGCGCGGGGAAGATGGCCATGGCCACGCTCCAGCAACTCAAGGACACACTCGTCGCGAGTCCACGTTGGCGTGGATCGACCGCCCCTTGCAGGAAGGACAGTTGGGCTGGCCACTGCATCGAGACGACGCCGGTGCGCACCACGTAGAACAAGCCAGCCACGGGTAGGACCGGCGCGAGCGGCACCCCGACGAGCAGGAGCGTACTGGCGCTAACCGCGAGGAGGATGACGCCGGCCACGCCGAGACGCCGCGCCAGGGCCGGGACAAACGGGATCAGGGCTAACCCGGCAAGCTGCGCGGCGGCAAACCACGGCGCAATCGCCGTCGACGCCGCCCCGAAGCGCAGCGCGAACCATAGCGGCAGAAGCTGCACCACGAGCCCCAGGCCGGCTCCCTGCAAGGCGAAGAAAACGGCTAGCTTGAGAAGGAAAGTCCACTCCGTCACCGCGTGAGGAGGTGCGACCGGGGCCGTCACCTCCTCGCGCGTGGCGTGCACAGACCGATCACGCACAGGGAGGAGGACCAGAGCCCCGCACACGATCAGGAGAAAACAGCCGACGAACACAGCGCGATCGGCGACGACCGCTGGAGCAAGACGGGCACGGACGAGCAGCCCAGGCAGACCCGCCAGGAGCGCCCCGCATGCCGTGGCCGAGGTCCAGACCGCCTCACTCCAACTCATCACGGCCGTTCGCTGCGGCGGCGGAACCGTCCCGGCAAGCAGTGGGTTAAACGTGGCCGTGGTCAGCGCGCCACCGAGTCCGCCGGAGAAACCGACACCCCCGAGCATGCTCGCCACCACGAGCCAACCGGTGTTGGTCGTCAGCGCGAAGATGGCAAAGCCCAACGCCGGCAGCGCGGTCCCCGCAATGAGGAAGGCGCGCCGCCCGAACCGGTCGGCGAGCGGCCCAATGGCCAGCAGCAAGACAGACGACCCGAGGCCGGCCGCCGTAAAGATCCCGCCAATCAGCAGCGTCTGCAGCCCGAGATCGTGCAAGTAGAGCGGGAAGAAGACCAGCAAGAGACCAATGGGCAACGAGCCCAGGAAGCTGGACAACAAGAGCAATCGGGCATCGCGCGGCAAAGCGCGCACAGCACGCAGCAGTCTCCCCACACCTAACCTCTTTTCCTCATCGGCAGTCTGCGTTCATGGCTCTCTCGTGTCGACGCCGACGGCCTACGGTCGGTTTACGTCGCGGCGCGCGGCTATTCCGGCCCGAAGCCTCCTTCCATGGACGGATCGTCCAGTGATGGACCATACCATGCAGTACGAAGGGATCATCCGTGATAAAGTTGATCCAACCTGGCGCGTCACCTTGCGTGTCGGACTGACTGGCTACGACGTCACTCTGACCAACCGGCTGATAGGCGCGTGTTATCACGCGCCTATCGCCCAGACGAACCATACAGGAGGGACCGACCGACGTGTGGCGTGAGGGACCAGTACTCTTGCCTCATCGCGTTTCTCCCGCACCATCTCTACTATTGTCATCGTGACGAGCATTAGTGTCGCATCCTAGAGGCTATCGCAGCAACTCGCCGGACGATAGCGTGCGCACGCTCCAACCCGCAGATCATCACGCCGCGCTGCGCTGGGCCGGCGCGACTGATGCCGCGCCCTTCGCGAGCGTCCGCGCCGCCCCCGAGAAAACGGCCCCCTGGGACCGCCGCAAGCCCTACGCGCCCGCCGACGTGGAGCGCCTGCTCGCCGTCACGACGGGCCAGGATCGCGTGCTCGTCCTGCTGGGCGCCCACGCCGGCCTGCGCGTGTCCGAGGCCCTGGCGTTGCGCCACGCCGATGTGCGCCTCAGCGACGGCGAGCTCGACGTGCGCGACGGCAAGGGTGGCAGGGCGCGCACCGTGCCGGTCTCCGAGAGCCTTGCCAGAGCGCTGCGTGAGGTGGCGCACACCGACAGCCAGGATAGCCGGGAGGAGGGGCGCGCGGAGGGCGGGTGCTCCGCCTGCGCGACGACCGCCAGGCGCGGCTGCGGCTGCGCCGCCTGACCGTGGCGGCGGGCGTGCCCTATCGCGGCTACCACGCGCTGCGCCACTACTGCGGCACCCGCCTCATGCGCGACACCGGCGACCTGGACACCGTCGCGCGCGTGCTCGGCCACAGTTCGATCGAGACCGCCCGCGTCTACGCCAAGTGGTCCGACCAGGGCGCTAAAACCGCCATCAGACGCTGGTAGCCCGGGCGACTGTCCTCTGAGGGGGGGACATGTCGCTGCCATATTTTCTCGTTTACGTATGGAATGGGTACTAAGGAGCTATGTGCAGTACCAGCAGCGCAACGGACAGGGATGGTCGGCACAGACGCCGGTCACCTCAGGGCGCGGGCTCTCCGTCCGGCGGGCCCACCTGCCGCACGAGTCGCCGCCACGCCTCCTGGATCGCCGCCTCGATCGCGTCCTCCGGCCGCGTGCTCCCGCTGTCGGCGCTGCGACTTTCTGGCAGGACGAGACGCCGATAGAGGGCCTGTCCGTCCGGTCCCACCGCCTCGACCAGCACGCCCGCGCCCTCCGCGTGCTCATCCGGCCCGCTCACCACCACCGCTGGCTCCAGCGGCGGCAGCCCCCTGGCCTCCCCTGTCGTGCCGTCCACGGCCCGCGCCGCCCGCACCACTTCCCGCTGGACCAGCCACTCTGCCGCCCCACGATACGTGCTCCGGATCACCCGCATCCTCGCCCCTCATCCCCTGTCCTCATGCGGACGCATTGGCCGACCGTCGCGCACCCCGCACGACGGCCGGGCCAGTCCCCTCCCGCGCCCCGATGCATAGCCCCACTATGGAGGGTACCTTCGATGCATTGATGCGTCTCATCGGCGCGACAGGCGTTGTCGGGCTGTGACAGGGCCGTGGCCGCATCGTCCTCGCTCAAGGTCTTCCCGGGCACGCCACCCCCCAAAAAAGCCCCTATGCGCCTCTCATAGATAGTGTCATCGAGACTCAAAGTGCGTGCGTGGCCGCGACGCCGGTGCTGTGACGCGCCGATCATGTCACGTCTTGGCTTTTGCTTTCGGCTTGGTGGTCGCATTCGTCGCTGTCACCCCCTCCGTCGCGGCCGTCGGCGCCGCGTCAACGTTGGGCAAGAATTTGAACAGCTTAATGGCCTTGCCATCCTTCTGCACCGTGGCGCGCGCCTGCCGCCGCCCGTTCTCCGCCGTCATGATGTCGACGTCGGTGTCCGGGACCTCCATCTTCTCGCGCAACTGCACGCTGTAAAATTCCATTTCTACCTCCTCCTATCTGTCTTCCAGCCTCATGCACCTTCTATACCATGCTCTCGATAGGGTAGGGTGCAAGGTCGGTCGCTGTCAACCTGTACCGCCCCCTAGCCCGGTCACACCCCCGCGCGTATCGGGCCGGGCCGCAGCGCAGAGAGACGGCAAAGGGTCTGCCTCTGCCTAGAAAGGGGCAGGGAATCGATGCTACCAAGTGCTCGAAACGAACAGCTTTCAGGCGCATCAGCAGAACCCAACAGAACCTCCGCGACCACGCCTGATCGCTTTGGATGCGCCAGAATGCAGCATCAGTGGTGGTCGAAAGCAAAGGACCGATGCCCTTGGTCACAGAACCTACCTATGGGTCGCTATTTTATGACAAAAACGTCATAATTTCGGCATTCTTTAGTCATTAGCAGCTTACACAGAGCATGATAAGCTAGAGGAGTAACGGCTACGGTGGAGATAAATGGGGCGTCTCCATCGCGGCCTTTACGTTTTTTTAGGCTGCTCTTATCTAGACTTTGGCCATTCGCGGAAGGGGAGAAAGCAGGATAATCGGGGAAACCACTCCTGAGAAAAGAGGTCCCCATGATTACCCTGCCCTGTGCTGGCTACTACTCTCATCCGTGCTCACCAGCTCTGTGACGTGACGGTCAGGATTGACGCGCAGATTAGCCGAGCGGGTCTGCAAAGACGTCGGCGACGCGGTACGTGAAGCCAGGCACGATGTCCTCCCCATCGAGCACGTCATCGATGTGGAGAGTCGCGGCCGCCCGGTCGACGCTTGCGGCGCGCCACACGTCGACCTCCTGCCGCTCCGGCCAGACGACCCACACCAGACGCGTGCCCCCCTGGAGGTACCGTCGCGCCTTCGCTGCCATCTCGTCGCTCCCCAGCTTTTGAGACGGTGACGCGACCTCGATCGCGAGATCGGGGGCGAAGGGGATCGGCTTCGTCCGGTCGATCGCGGGGACCTTGGCCGCCTCGACAAAACCCACATCCGGGAGGAGTCCCGTCTCCGCGCCGGGGAACTTGTACACTCCATCGGCCCCGGTGACGACGCCCAAGCGGCGCGGCCGCGCGAAGGCTCGCAGGTCGGCCCCCAGGTTGAACGCGATCGTCGTCGCGTCGAATGAACTCCCTGCCATACGGACGAGCACCCCCTCTACCACTTCGTAGCGCCAGCCGTCGTCCGGCAACGTGAGCAGATCATCAACGGCGGTGCGCCCGTGGCGCGGGACGATTTCCGCCCATGGGGCTAGTGTATCCGCTGAAACCACGCGTGCTTCGGCCATATCTGTCTCCCTCCTCATTGTCGCCGCCCACGGCACGATCACGCGACACGGCGGTAGTCATGGTGCAGACCCCCCAAGATCGGGACGGGGACGATCGTGCGTGTCGCTGGGTCTAACGCCCGTGCTCGCGCGGGTCGCCCCCCGTCTGGGATGTGTTGTCCGATCCCTTGATGCGGTCGTGCAGTGTTGAAGTAGGTGACGTACGCCCGGAGGACGCGCGACAGGTGCCGCTCATGTAGGATCAGCATATGATCGAGACACGCGCGCCGGACGCTGCCTAGAAAGCGCTCGCAGAGGGCATTGGCTCGAGGAGCGCGATAAGGCGTCGCGAGCACCTCGATGCCGCTGATCGCGGCGACACGGGCGAAGGTGGATCCATACTTGCAGTCGTTGTCGCGCAGCAAGAAGCGCGGATGCTCCCCAAAAGGCGTTGCTTCACGCAGCTGTTGGGCCATCCACACGTCGGTCGGATGCCGCGTCACGCCGACGTGGATCACCCGCCGCGAGCCATGCTCAACGATAAAGAAGGCGAAGATCGCGCGGAAGGACAGATCGGTCACCTGTAGAACATCACACGCCCAGACATCCGGGGCGTGATTGTGCAGGAAGGTGGCCCAGGTCTGATTGGGCGTCCGGCGCGGGTGGGCGTGCCGCATGTACTTCTGGACCGTGCGCTTGCTGACCCGTATGCCGAGTTTGAGCAACTCTCCTCTGATGCGCTCCGAGCCCCAAAGCCGGTTATCCGCCGCCATGCCCCGGATCAACGCGATGGTGTCGCTGGGGATCCTGGGCGTATGTGCGGCCGTCGTAGACTTCGCACGCCAGACGAGGCGGAACCCAGCGCGATGCCAGCGCAAGAGCGTGTCCGGTTGGACGATGAGGAGCGCATCTTTCCAGGCACGCGCGCAACGAGCCAACACCACCAGGAGCAGCCGGTCCGTCGACGTGACGCGCGGTCGCTTCACCTGACGGCGTAAGACGATGAGTTGCTGCCGTAACAGGGCATTCTCAGCGATCAGGTCCGCTTTCGAGCGCGTCGCGTCGACCAGCGCGCCCTCCAGGAGACCGGGTGACAGCGGTCGTGCCCATCGAACGAAGCGTTGACCGAGGCTGTGGGTGCATGAGGTGCCCCAGCGCTCCAGACGCGCGATAATCGTAGCCCACATCGCCGGTTCGCCCCCTACTCCCTCAAGCCCACCTTTGCACTCATTATCCATCATTGGCGAGACCCTGCGTAGCCATGCCGGGTGCTCCACACTCAACTTTGCGGACGGATGACGTTTGTAGCCATCACAGGGGGTCACGCTCGCCGTACACCCCGATGATCCGCCCGTCTCCTCCCTCGGCGGTATCGCGCGCCTCTTCTCCTCGTTCGCGGGATTTCGACGGGCGGTAGAGGACATCGCGCCGAGCCCAAACCACGGGCTCGATTTCTGCATGGGCTGTTGGTCCGAGATGGGGGCAGAGGCGG
>JAABUL010005129.1_pt1 | contig 16680 bp, 20 predicted proteins | sample 5559151 | NCBI WGS metagenome assembly JAABUL01 (sample SAMN10711876, study PRJNA513368) | rock metagenome | isolation source: Antarctica rocks | place: Antarctica: Victoria Land, Pudding Butte sud | reverse complement strand
TCCGGTCCAGACTCACGCCAGCCCGCGACGGCGGGGAACAATCTCAGAGGCGCGGTTCGCTCCGCTGCAGGTCCAGCGTCCTCACCGCCGTCGTCGAACCAACTCTCTCAATATACAAGCAGGTCCAGTAGATGCGATCATGGCCTGTTCAAGGATTGGTGTTGACGATGTTCTACACCAATCTTCGAACAGGCCGCCAGATTTCGCCGACTTTGGGCTACCAGTTTGTCTCTCCTCTTCACATCGCCGTCCGCCTCGGTTGGCCTCCTGTAGGGAAGGGCGCTTTTGAGGGACGTGTTCGAAGATTGATGTCGTTGTTCGACGGGTGATGTCGCGACTGTTCGAGGTTCAGTGTCAATTACCAGCGGGTGCTGGTGGTCACGCCGCCCCCAAAGGGGTAGACCATGATGGTCTACCCCTTTGGGAGAGGTGTGCTACGCTAGGGGCGCAACGGAGGGTACACATATATGAGTGAACAGGGGCAAGATAAGGCGACGGCGCTCGTGCCGGTCGCCCAGCGTCGGGTCGAGTTGCTGGACGGGGATGAGGTGCTGGCCGTGCGGGCGGAGGACGGATCTATCTACCTCCCGCTGCGCCCTATCTGCACAAGCCTGGGGCTGTCCTATCAGCCGCAGCGCCGCCGCATCCAGCGCGACCCGGCGCTCGAAGAGGGCATGCGCGAGATTCGGTTGCAGACGGGAGGCGGCCGGCAGGCGACCGCCTGCATGGCCCTCAATCTGGTGCCCTACTGGCTCTCGACGGTCGAGGTGTCGCGCGTCCGCCCCGCGCTGCAAGACAAGCTCACGGTGTACCGGCGATGGGTCATCGAACGGGTATTCGAAGCCTTCCAACGCGAAACGGGGATCGGGCAGGCAACCGCGGCCGCGACGACGGTCTCGGCTACGCGTGACGACGAGACGCTCTCGCTGGTCCATATCCGCGACATGGGGCTGGCGATCGCGGCGTTCGCCGAGCAGCAGATCGCCTTCGCCGCGCAGCAACAGGCCCAGGACCGGCGCATCGACGTCCTGGATGAGGGGCAGGGGCAGCTCTCCGCGCGGCTCGACCGCGCGGCTGGCGTGGTCGGCGGGCTGGTGCGCAGCGTGAAGGCCCTGGAACAGCGCCTCGCGCCGGGTAACGTGCTCAGCGAGGAGCAGGCGGCCGAGGTGAGCGACCAGGTCAAGACGGTGGCCGAGGCCCTGACCGCGCGGGACGTGGCGGCAGGGGCCGCGCCGCGCGACTGGTACGGGTCGATCTACCGGACGCTCTACAAGCGCTATAACGTTGCCGGGTATCGGCGCATCCGGCAGGAGCAGTACGCCGACGTGCTCTCCTGGCTCGATCATTTCCATGAGGCGGCCTCGCCCGCGTCGCAGGCCGACGACAAAGAGTAGCTGCAGCCGCGCAGCATCGGCCAGCAGCATAGCGGGGAGACGCCCTGCCCGAGGCGCTGGACGCACTGGAAGCGGGCGACACGGTAGGGGTGGTCGAGGCGTGCGGACGCGCGTGGTTGGATGCGTACGGCATGGACGTGGACGCGGAGGTGACCAACGTGGTGCGCACGTTCAGTGCGCGCCTGTAGTGGCCGCGCCGTCATCCTTCTTGTGTCCACGGCCAACGGGGTGGCGATGCGCCCCGACGCGCCCGCTGGCGGACCGCGTCCCCGGAGAACGTGGGGCGGCCGCAGGGGGCGTGTGCCCCGGCGCGTGGCACGGGGTGTGCGGTATTCCAGTGGTGATGATTCCCGGCGCGCCGGGGCAGAGACGCACCGGGGCGCGCCGGCGGCACAGGGAGAGGGCAGACCATGGCAGCCACCACGAACACCTTGCAGCAACTCCTCGACCAGGGCCAGAGCCCCTGGCTCGACTACATCACCCGTGACCTGATCAAGAGCGGTGAGCTCCAGGCGTTGATCGACCAGGGGATCGTGGGCATGACCAGCAACCCCACGATCTTCCAGAAGGCGATCAGCGAAGGCGAGGCCGACTACGACGCGGATCTGCGCACGATGGTTCGCGACGGCAAGAGCGTCGCCGACATCTACGACGGGTTGGTGCTCGACGACATCCGCCATGCCGCCGGCGTGCTGCGGCCCGTCTACGACCGCACCGACGGGCGCGACGGCTACGTGAGCATCGAGGAGCCGCCCGACATGGCCGACGACACCGCGCGCTCGCGGGACGAGGCGCGCCGTCTGTTCCGCTATCTGGACCTCCCCAACGTGATGATCAAGATCCCCGGCACACCCGCAGGTATCCCCGCCATCCAGCACGCCATTAGTGCGGGGATCAACGTCAACGTGACGCTCGTCTTCGCGCTCGACGCTTACCGCCAGGTCGCCGAGGCGTACATCGCCGGCCTGGAGCAGCGCGCTACCACGGGCCAGCCCCTCGACCGGATCGCCTCGGTGGCCTCGTTCTTCGTCAGCCGCGTCGATACAGCCGTGGACAAGAAGCTCGACGCGCTTCTTGCCGAGGCGAGCGATGAAGGACGCAAGAACGAGTTGCGCGCGTTGCAGGGGACGGCGGCCATCGCCAACGCGAAGCTCGCCTACGCCGCCTACCAGGAGATCTTCGCCGGCCCGCGCTGGGAGGCACTGGCACGGAAGGGGGCCAGGACGCAGCGATGCCTATGGGCCAGCACGAGTACCAAGAACTCTGCGTACCGGGACATCCTCTACGCCGAGCAGCTGATCGGCCCCGACACCGTGGACACGATGACGCCGGCGACCATCGACGCCTTCCTTGACCACGGCCAGGTCGCGCGCACGGTGGATCGGGATGTGGAGGGAGCGCGGCGCGCGTTCGCCGCGCTCGAGCGGGCGGGTATCTCTCTGGACGCGGTGACGCGACAGTTGCAGCGGGACGGCGTGCGGCAGTTCGCCGACTCCTTCGACGCTCTGACCACGACGATCACCGCCAAGCGTGAGGAGATGCTGGCCCAGGCCCGTTGAGGGAACAACGCTCACCACAGGTAGGAGTTCTGCCCCGGTGTCACGCGGGGGGCAGGCAAGAAACGAAGAAATGAGGAGGAGACCAATGGTCACGCCACGCATCCACTACCCGGACAGTCCACAACGTCCCGATCAGCCCTCTCTGCCCGGTCAACCGTCCTATCCCTATCCAGAAACGCCAATCCCCGGCCAGCCTCCAGGCACCGCGATCCCCGGTCAGCCGCCACTGCCGGGCACGCCCGATCTCCCAGGGCGGCCGCCCGTCCCGGAGACGCCGATCCCCGGCCAGCCCCCACTCCCCGGTGCCTTCCCGCTGCCAGGAGAAGGTGACGGGCCAGAGCCCCCGCGCACCTTCTAAAGGGTGACGCGACCCGCGCGACGGGCACGCATTCCGTACGCCTGCCGCGCCCTCTGGGTGGAGGGTATGCGGGGACAGGGGCGGGAGGCCGGCTGTCCAATCGGACCAGCGTCCGGGTCTTCCTCGCGCTCTGATTCAAGAGCGCTTGACGTTCATCGTATCGAGCACTCTGGCGACCTTGTGGGCCAGATCGACGGCGTTGCCGGTCGCCAGGTTGTGCGAGAAATAGAGTTGCGGCTGCTCGTCCGTCTCCTGGTTGTAGAGGCAGTGGACCGCGAAGCCCTGCGCGCGAGCCACCTTGAGAGCCGGGTTGACCTCGGTGGCGATGAGCGCATAATCGGGCGCGCAGGCCGCCTGGCCGTTGCCGAGTGGCTCGAATTCGACCGTGACCGACACGCCCGCCTCCGGCTTCACCACGACGCCCGCCAAGACGATCGTATCGCCACGCGGGATGCTGACGGTGACGACCCCAGCGCTGCCCACTTGGGCGGTCCCTCCCAGGATGCGCGCCAGTTGGTCCGTGGGCAGGGGCGTCGTCGGGTTGGAGGGCTGGGACTGGGGCAGCGGGGTGCCGGTGGCCCGTACCACGGCGATGGCCGCCCGGGCGAGCGCGAGCGGGTCACCGATCCCCCGGAAGTGCATGTGCCAGATCTGCGGGCTCTCATTGAAGAAGTGCTGGTGGAAGGCCATGAAGGTGAGGTCGCCCGCGAAGATCTTGTCGATCACGACGTTGGTTTCCGAGGCGAGCATGGCCATCTCCGCATTGAGGATCGCTCGGCCGTTGCCCAGCGGCTGGAAATAGAACATGTGGTTGACCTCGAAGGCCGGCTTCCAGAGGAGACCACCGGGGCCGGTGACGTGCAGGTCGTCGCGGTCGAGATTAATCGACAGCACGCCGTTCATCATCATCCCCATGGTCTGCATGATGGCCTCGATCTGCTGCATGGGCAGTTGCCCGTTCCTCGTGTTCCCCGTCACGTCGATGCCCCCTCGTGCGGTGGCGGCCAGGGCGCGGCCAGGCGCGCCGAGCAGTGGCGATGAGGCGACGGCGAGGCCACCGGCGAGGCTCCCTCCAAGCGCAAGCGCGCGCCGACGGCTGATGGGATCGTTGACGTTCGACATGTCCTCTATTCTCCTTTTTCGATTCCGACAAAGCCGGCCGCACCGTGGCACGGCTGAACACCTGGGGACGAGGGACTGGCACAATCAGCGCACGACGCATGCCCGGTCACACCGCGCCGACGGGCCTGCACATCCGACCGCCCGCCTAGCGCGCGCTGTCCGTCGTCCGCCGGTCAATCGTTGGCACAGCGGTGCGCGTCCGTCGCGCCTGGCGGTACGTTCCGTCACACCAGGCCAGCGTGGTCGTGGCCGCGCCTGTCCCGGCATCGGCGCGGCCCCGGTTTCACCGGACGGTGCGCCGGGCGCGCCGTCTGTGCGCATGGTCGAGGCGGACGCTGAGCGCGCCGACCAGGACAATCACGAGGCCCAGGCCGGTCATGACGGCCGCGTTGCCGTAGGCGTCGGCCAGCGGCGCCGCCACCAGCAGCGGGATGATGGGCACGGCCCCTCCGACGAGCTGCTGCAAGGCGAGTACACGTCCGCGCACGTTCTCCGCTGTCCGCTCCAGGACGAGCGTTTGCGCCGGGATGGTCGCGAGCGCCATGGCGAGCCCGATGATGAAGGCGAGGACCATCGCCGGCGGGATCAGCGCGATGTTGTGCGCCCGCAGGGGCGGCAGCCGATGGACATGGCGTGCGACAAACGTACCCACGGTGCTCGCGCCATGGTAGAGCGCGGTAGCGACGACGGCGACCGAGCCGAGGATGGTCACGGCCGCGCCCATCACCAGCAAGCCCAGGTTGATCAATCCTTCCTTGCGCCGCCCGGCGGCGATGCGGCCCATGACCAGCGCGCCGACGATGAGGCCCAACCCCGCCGGCAGCAGCAACCGCCACGCGCCCGCTTGAGTGAGCCCGAATGTTTCGCTGACGAAGTTCAAGCCCAGCGTGCCGAAAATGAACAGGAAGGTCGGCGCCACGTTGATCTGGAACAGGGTCAGGCGCAGGCCGGGGTCGCGCGCCAGGAAGCGCAGCGCCTCGCCCAGGTCGCCCCCGATGTGCCGGATTGCCAGGGGGAGCGACGCAGCCACAGGATGGCCGCGTGGCGGCGCGGAGTCGCGCGGCAGCGTCGAGACGAGGAGCGCCGCCGCGCCGTAGAACGCCGCGATCACCAGCAGCAGCGGGACGATGCCGATGAGCTCGAGTACGACCAGCCCCAGCATGATGGGAATGACCTGGCAGGCGTTGAGCGTGATGTTGAACAGCGACGTCGCGGCGAGCAGGTGGCGTCGGTCTACGAGCAGCGGGATCGTGGCCGCCTCGGCCGGCGTGAAGAACTGCGCCACGGCATTGATGAGGAAGATGAGCACGATGATGAGCCGCGGCTGGAGGCCGGCGTCGAGCCACGTCACGGGGATGAGCAACAGCGTGAGTCCGACGCGGATGATGTTGCTGCGCGTCAGGACCCGCCGCTTGCTGGCGCGGTCGACGATCACACCGGCAAAGCCGGAGAGGAACACCTGCGCCACCATCGCGCTGATCGTCACGGCGGCGACGGCCGTGTTCTTGCCCGCGAGCGCGATGTGCGCGACATAGGCGCCCAACGCCAGCCACGTCAGGTTCTGGGCCAACTGGGAGCAGATTTGGGCGAGCCATAGGACGCGGAACCCGCGACGTCTCAGGACGGCGTGGAAGCTCGGGGGGGCTGGCCCGTGGCTGCCCCTGCGCTTGCGATCAAACCCGCGCCGCAGCATGCTCTCCCCTTTCATCGTCGCCCTCGTGACGCGGAGCGTTCGCCGTCGGACGTCCCCGTGCGCCGTGCCGGCACGGTCTGGTGGCTCCACCGCCACGCGCCGGCGCCGGCCACCTCTGCTCCGGACACGGGTGCGGATCACGGGCTGCGGGCCGGCGCGTGGCGCTCGTCCGCGGGAGCGCGCTCAGACCCCCTTTCATCGCCCCAACGCGCCCTCCGCTGAGGTCGCCACGGAGTCCGTCGCGGTCTCCGCGTCGTCCCCGATGGACGACCATGCCGACCAGCGCACCGCGTCGTCGCCACGCGGCGACCGCTGCCGAGTGCGCGCGCCACGATGACGGCGACAGGAACACGCTCCTTGATGATGGACCGTCCGCGGCCAGCCCTACCAGAGGTCACCACCACCGACGAGGATGTACAGGATGGGGCCGATGCCCCAGATGATGCTCACCACACCCCAGATGATTTTTGTCCCCGCTCCGAGATCAGACCGCCCCGCGATGTTGATCCAGGCCAGCACCATCGCCACCGGGTGCAGGACGATGGACACGACAACCTGTAACAACCCCTTCATGGTTCTCTCCCCTCAATCCCTCGATGACGCGACGCCCCCGCGCCACTCCCCCTCACGACGTCACATGCGGCGGCGCGCTAAAGCCGTCGCGCCGCGGACGGCTTTAGCGCGCGCGGCGCAGCGGGTCCAACAGGACGGACAAGGTGACCCCGCCCTCGATCACCGCCCCGATGTACCAGCCGGCCAGGGCGCACAGCACCACCACCGCCGCCCACCCGATCCCGATGGTGGCCCAGATGATCCCGAAGACGGTGCCTAGCACCGCCAGCATGACCCGTAGCGACATCCTTACCCTCCTCCCGTCATCCGCGCTAGCGCACCTGGCGGCGCGCCCGCTCCTCCTGCATCACCGTGCGCACGCGCACGGCGCGTACCGGCAGCCCCGTGACCCGCTCCAGGTGCGCCGCGATCGCGCGCTCGAGTTGCGGCCCCGCCTGGGCCAGGTCGATGAAGGGGCTGACCAGGGCGCGGCAGCGCACCTCCAGCTCCCCCCCGCGCGGCTCGACCCGCGCCCGCAGGCGCTCCACCCCGCTCACGTCGTGGGCGCCGTACGCGGCCAGTTCGTCCAGTGTCGTGTAGGACACTTCCGTGTAACCCGGCGCATCGCCGCGCAGCACGAGCGTGCGGGCGCGGCGGGGGGGCGGCGTCAGCTCGCGGACGAGGCCCAGCAGGGCCAGCAGCCCCACCACGACCGCACCGCCTACGACGTAGGCCCCCACCCGTTGGCCCTGATACACCCGGCCGCTGAGGTCGGCCGCGTCGTGAGCGATGGTCCGCACCGGCGCGTAGGGCCAGACCTGCTGCACCGTGGCTACCGGCAGCAGCCCGCTCACCAACCCCAGCGTCAGCAACGCGGCGGCGAGCAGCGCGAGGAGCAGGAGCAGCGCCAGCACGCGATTGAGCACCCTCATCCTCTCCCCTCCTCCGTCTCAGCGTCCCCCTCCACGCGCAGGTCATCCACCCACACGTCCACGGCCACCACCGCGCCACCCGCCCCCGCCACCGTCGTCGCGATGGCGGCGCGCACCGCGTCGGCCAGCGGCGGGATGGGCACGAGGTGCGCCACCACATGCACCTCGACGCACAGCCCCTCCGGCGCGTGCGTCAGTTGCACCCCCTCGACGGTCTCCCCGCCCAAGCCGAAGGTCCGGGCGATGGCGTAACGGCCCCGGCTGATGCCCGCCACACCGGGGACGGCGCGTGTCGCGCCCAGGGCCGCACGCGCCAGCGTCACATCGTCGGGGGGCGCGTCCGGGGGACTCTCCCGCGCATCCCGCGCATCCCCCACGTCGTTCACGTCCGTCACGGCCTAGCGCACCGCAGGCGGCGGCGGCTGCTGCGGCGGCTGGTCTTGGTCGGGGAAGTAGAGGTCGGCCACGTTGATGTTGACCTCCTTGGTGTTCAACCCCGTCATCGCCTCGATACGACCGCTCACGTTGCGGCGGATCGCCTCGGCCACCTGGGGGATGCTGGCCTGATAGTCGACGACGAGGTTGAGATCGACGATGCACTCCACCTCGCCCACCTGCACGGCCACGCCGCGGTCCATCTGGTCCTGGCCGGTGACGCGCCCCGTAAGGCCGCCGAACGCTTGCCCCAAGCCGGTGGACGTCATGTCGTGGACGCCGGGGACTTCGCGGGCGGCGAGGCCGGCGATGCGCGCCACCACTGAGTCCGCGATTTTGGTCATGCCGCCGACGCCGCTACTGCCCGAGGTGCGGACGGGCGTCGTGCTACTGGTGGTGGCCATCGCCGTGGGCGTGACCGTCGTGCGTTCCTGTGTCATACGTGTCTCTCCTCCTCCTGTCTAGCAGCGGGCCGCCGCCCCGCGGGGGATCTCCCCAGCGATGGTCGGTGGCGACCCGGTTGGCCGTGTGGCACGCCGCTTAGTGGTTGCTGTAAATTCCATCGGAGGATTCAGCATTTTTCTAGCGGGGAAGGCAGCAGGTGTCAGGCCCTCCACACAAAGGGGAACGAGTCGCCTGCACGCGTAAAAGAGCGGGCACGCCGACCAGGCGATGTGTTGCTCCGCCGCTATAATCCATGCTGACTTCTTCGCTAGAATTTACAGTTGCCGCCGAGCAGCTTCTCGGCGCCCTCTTTCACGTTGCCCACGCCTTCCTTGGCTTTGCCCGTGCCCTGCTGGGTCGTCCCCTCCGCTTGGAGGTCCTGGTTGCCGGTCACGTCACCGACCTTCTCTTTGAGCCCACCGACGACCTGATCGCCCTGACCAGCCGTCTTCTCCTGGCCGCCCGTGCGGCCCAGCGCGTTGTGCACGCCCTGCTGCACGCCGCCGACGCCTTCCTGCGCGGAGCCTTCGGCCTGATTGGCGCGGCCCTCGGCCACCTGGCTCTGGTCGCCGGTGAGGTTGCCCAGCGCTTCCTTGGCCTTGCCCATGATCCCCTTGCCCGTGCCGTCGGCTTGGTTATCGCTCATCGTGCCCTCTCCTGTGGACGACCATACCGTCACCAGTGGCGGCGCGGGGACGGATCATCCGTCCATTAAGCTAAACGGTAGAGAGGCCGAAAAAGTGCCGCAGCCCGCTCCCGGCGTGCCAGAAGCGTGGGATGGGGCCACCCCGCGACACTTTTCGGGGCCGGAGCGCGTTTGGCTAGATAGAGGGTGAGGAGGAGAGAGGGGCGGTGTGGAGCGGAGAGGGCAGTCCCCGGCGCGCGGAAGCATCGCCCGTGCTCGTCGCGCAGGCTCGCACCGATCGTGCCGCCTTCGGGCAGCTTTACGACCTCTACGTGCGCCGCGTCTACGCCTTCTGCGCGCTGGGAGGCCGTTCGCGCGAGGAGGCAGAGGACCTGACCGCGCAGACCTTCGAGCGGGCGCTGGGCGCGATCGGCCGCTACGAGGAGCGCGGGGCGCCCTTCTCGGCCTGGCTGCTGCGCATCGCCGCCCACGTCGTCGCCGACCGTGCCCGCCGCGCCGAGCCGCTGGACGACGCCGCGCCCCGCGCTGACGACGACGGTGGCGCGCGGGACGCGTCGCCGGACTGGGCCGCGGAGTGGGTGCTGGCGACCTGGCTGCGTGGGCACCTCGCGGCGCTGCCGGAGGACCAACGGCGCGTGGTGTGGCTGCGCTACTACGAGGATCGGAGTTTTAGCGATGTGGCAGCCCGGATGGACCGGAGCGAGAACGCGGTCAAGCAGCTCCTCCGGCGCGCCCTGGCCGCCGTACGCATGCAGGTACACGAGGAGGCCGTGGGCGATGGGTGAGGATGAGCGGCCCCCCTGGCCCCCGCGGCCCGACCTGTCCTCGGATGAGGCCCTGGACCGGCTGCTGCGCCGGGTGGGGCCGCTGCTGCGCTGGCAGGACTACGAGGACACGGGTGCGCCGGAGGAGGGCGACCCGCAGCCGGACCCGGCCTTCGAGCGCCACCTGCGCGCGCGCTTGATGGCGGGGGAGGACACGGGCGCGCCGGAGGAGGGCGACCCGCAGCCGGACCCGGCCTTCGAGCGCCACCTGCGCGCGCGCTTGATGGCGGGGGAGGACACCGCGCCTGCGCGCGGTCCACGACGATCAGTGCGGGGGCGCGCCCTCCTATGGGTTGGGCTGGCCGCGGCGGCGCTGGCCGTGATGATCCTGGCGGCCGTGGCGGTCGTGGAGGTCGGGGTGATCGCGGCGATCACCACCGCGCTGGCGCTGGTGGCCGTGGCGGTCGTGCTCGTTGTGCGTGCCCGCCTGGGGCAGTGACGACGGCGGGACGGCGCGGACCACAACAGGGAGGCTCGAGCGGGAGCGCCGGGCGGTCGTGGGGTGCGCCGTGGCGGGTGTGCCGTGCGCGACGGCACGCGTCGAGGCCGTGGCCCGGCTGCGGGCGCGCGGCCACCGGCCCCTGCCGCGGTCCGCGCGGGGGAGTGGGTGAACAGCCTGCGCGACGGTCGCGCCGTCGCGGAGCGCCTGGCGGCGGGCGACCTCGACGTGCGGACGGCCCGCGTGCCTGACCTCCGCCTGCCGGAGCTGGTCTGTGGCTGGGCGGACGAAGACGTGACGGCTGCCCTGGCTACGACCCGTGCACCGTGCCGCACCGCCCCCAGGGGACGGTCGCCGGGACCGGCTAGGGCGTGACCGGCGCTGAGCGATGCTGCTCACTCGTTGCGCGCTCTTCCTCCACTCCCTTCTGCGTCTCCGTTTGCACCACGGCCTGCACCACGGCCTGCGCGTCGCCACCGCGCAGTTCCCGCCAGGCTGCCGTGCCGACGGCTTGGAGCACGCCCGCCAGGGGCGCGCCGAAGAGCGCGCCCCACAAGCCGAACACCTCGCTGCCGGCGACCAGCGCGAGCAGCGCTGTCGCCGGATGAATCCCCACCGCCTTGCCCATGATGCGCGGCCCCACCACATCGCCCTCGATCACATGGACGATGGCGAAGTAGACCAGGACGAGCAGCGCCACCACCGGACCCTGGAAGAGGGCGATCAGGACGCATACCGTGCCGGAGATGAGCACCCCGATGATGGGGATGAACTCCATGAAAAACGCGAGCACGCCCAGCAGCACGGCGTAGGGGACGTGCAGGACGAGCATCCCCGCGCCCACGAGCACCCCGACGAGCGCCGCCAGCGTCAGCGTACCCCGGATGTAGCCGCCGACCACCTGGTTCACGATCGCGATGAGCAAGCCGGTGCGCCAGCGTTGGGCGCCGGGGGTCTCGCGGCGCAACCGCCGAGCGATCTTGGGCCCATTCGCGGTGAGGTAGACGCTCAGGATCAGGATCAGTACGAGGTCGATCAGCGTGGCCACGAGCCCCGAGACGAGGCCGAGCGACTCCTGCGCCGCCGTGGCGCCCGCCCCCCGGACGGAGCCGATGGCCTGCTGCTGCGCGGTGTGGAGCGTGGCCGGCGTGACCCCGAACGGCCGCAGGAGGGGGAGGAGCCGCGGTGCGAGGTGCTGGGCCTGCTGCGCATAGCGGGGCAGGTCATGGATCAGGCTGGTGACCTGTGTGGCCGCCGTGACGATGAGGAAGGCGATCAGGCCGAGCAGCACCGCGAAGCCGAGCACATACGCCACGGCGATGGCCAGGACGCGAGGTAGCCAGCGCACGAGCAGGGACACCAGCGGGGTCAGCGCGAAGGCGACGATGCCGCTCAGGAGCAGCGTCAACAGGGCCTTGACGACATGGGCCAGCAGCCAGCCCCCGATCATGACGATGACCAGCCACGCGAGGATGATCAGGGGCAGATAGAGCGCGCGCTGCCAGGACACGGGCAGCGCCGCTTTGGTCTTCTCAGTCATCATCATGCGGCCTTTGTGGTCACCCGCGGTCAAAAATGGCGAGCGTGGACGGCGCAGCGCTCCGTCTCAGCGTATCATACCGCACGACCCTGTAGCGCCCGCTCGTGCATCCCAGGACAGTCGCTACAGCGCTGACGGAAGCGGGCGCTACTCCCTTTCCACATGTGCGGCCACCGACCCCTGCGGTGGTCCATGATCGTGTCGCGTTGATCGTCTAGGTGCCATAAGGCAGAGCGCGTGCCGCGCGTCCCACGGCGTCGGATGGGTGATGACGCCTCCTGGCCGGGGGATGTCCAACACTGTCGCGTGCTCCTCCCCATGATCACCGCGCGGACGGGGCGCCCCGTCCGCGCGGCGCTGCGCGCCACTTACAGCCTATCCGGAAAATCGTTAGAGAGGCTTATGCAGCCGCTGAGCGTGTGTTTAGGCACTTTCCGGATAGGCTGTTAGGCGACGACACCCGTGGCGTGGGTGTCGCGCGCCGCGTAGCGCATGCCGAAGGTGCCGCCGAGCGCGGCCGCCCCGCAGCCGAGCAACAGCCCGATGAGGGTGCCCCAGGCCGTGGTGCGTGCCGTGTCCGCCGCCTGTTGCGCCTGTGCCGGCGTGATGCTCTTGGCCGCGCCGGACGCCGTGGCTCCGATCTGGCCGAGGTTGACGCCAAGCCCGCTGGCGATGTGGCTCGCGTTGCCGATAAGCGCGCCCAGACCCTGCGTGGCTAGCCACAGCAGGATGGGCAGCGCCAGCAGGAAGACGAGCGCGCCGTTGAGGGCGGCCCAGCCGCGCTCGTGCACCGCCGCCGTCCGGCCGGCCATGTAGCCGCCGATCAGGAAGGCGATGATCGCGCTAATCCCGGCCCAGATCGCCGAGTACGACCCGGCGTTCTGGGCGCCGCTGCCCTGGGCGGCCTGCCCCGCGTTCACGGTCGAGGCGCCGATGGCAAGCCCCAGGAGGCTCAACACCAGCAGCGTGAAGAACGCCGCGAGCAGGCCGGCCCAGATTGGCCCCCAGCGCACCCGATCGGTCGGCACATTCATCACCTGCGACACGGTGCGCGTCGTCGTCGCGCGGGTCTGATCGTTGTTGGCCATGTGTGTCTCCTCCTCGCTGAATCGTCGCGCCCGCGGGTCTGTCACCCGCGCCTGGCGTGCGCGTCATAGGGGCGCACCCTACCCAGGCGGACAGCGGACGCAGCTCGCTCGTAGGGGCTACGGGCGCGTCGATCGCGCCCGCTGAGACGCCAAGGGGATGGCGCCCCGCGCCTACGGCCGGACGAGGAGGATGAACCTTCCTCGCGCGCAGGGACACTTCGCCACGATTGCCTTGACACATGTTTGCAGTGGTCAGTGAGACGGTTTCGAGGCGGAGTCGGTCGATCCCGCCGCCCTTCCACGCGTGCGGACGGTCTGATTGGCGTGTTGGGTGGCCGCGTTTCGTCTCACCGTCCATGACACGTATGTGTCAAGTCAATCATGGCGAGATGTGGCGCGCAGGCGCTACAGACGTGGGGACGCATGGAACGTGCCAGATGGCTAACGGGGAGCGGCGCTTACCCCTATCCCTGGGCTAGGCGGGCGTGGAAGCCGCGGCGCGTATAGCCAGGCTGGCCGGCGAGGAGGGGGGCTTGGTGGCGGAGAGATAGCGGGTGGGGTGGCCGTGGGGATCGAGGAGGTACCAGCCGCGGGCGGGACGGCCGCACGAGAGGAGGGCGAGAGGAAGGGCGAGCAGCGCGGCGAGGGGGGCGGCGAGATCCTGATCGCCGGCCAGGAGCAGGAGGCCGACGAGGGCGGTCGTGGCAAGGGTCCCGAGGGCGGCGGGGCGGACACGGGCGCGGGGCAGGCCGTAGCCGAGATGGATGTGGGGGCCGCGGGCGCGGGGCCAGTACCACAGGAGGAGGACCTGACGTCGGTCCAAGGTGTCGGGCGGGGCGCTCCGCGTCGTGTGCATTAGACCGGCGGCCGCTCCGCGACGCGTGCCCGCCGCTTGTGCCAGCCCTGGGCACCGAGGGAGGCGTGGCGATAGCGGTCGATCTCGGCCTGCGCGACATAGAGGCGGGTCGCCGTGCCGTGGGGGAGGCGGATGGCGGCGAGTTGGCCCTTTTGGATGTATTGTTTGACGGTGGCGGGGCGCAGGCCGAGCGCGGTGGCGGCGTCGCGCAGGCTCAGCAAAGCCCCCTGGATGTCGGTCTCGGCCGTGTCCATCTATCTGTTCCCTTTCTAGGACTCCACGGGGGGCACGGTTTCTCACTCACGGCGCCTAGTACTACAACGTTACTTCGCTAAAATCGCCCTTAGTGACCCAACAGAAGGGACCGTCCAACTGTCGAAACTGTGAGGTCACGCACTGACTATCGAACTCATTAGGCTGGCTCCAAAGATAAGTAACGTTGTAGTACTAACGAGGCTCCGCCTCAGACCGACGAGATATATGCGACGCAAAAACTTGACTCAATCGCACCATGTTTGCCCGTAGTAGGAGTCTAGTGTCGTCTTAAAGCGGTTTGTTTGCAGCGGCGTCCCCCCTGGGACCGCCGGCGTCCCGCCGGCTTGCCGTCGCGGGCGCGCGGTTCGCCGCTAACGAGCGCCGCTGGCGCACCCAGGGGGGACGCCGCTGCAAACAAACCCCCTTAATTCTGCACTAGCGGCACCCGTCACGCGCGCGCTGTAGGCGTCGCGGGTCCCCATGGGCTTTCGTATGCAGGGCGCGGACCACGGACGCGCGCGGTGTCAGCCCCGGACGTGGCCGACGAGGACGACGAACATGGCGACGAGGGCGAGGCAGAACAGGACGAGCGCGGCGAGGATGAGATACGTCATGGGTCTCTCTCCTATGTCCGTCGGATGACGTGACGACGGGCCGGGGTTGCCCGACGGCCGGTGGGTACGGTCAGGCGACGGGGGTGGCCGCGTCGTCGTGGCGGAGCTGGTGGTAGGCGGCGAGGGAGGGGACGGTGCGGACCTCGCCGGTGGCGGGATCGGCCAGCTCGATGAGGTAGGCGACGCTCGCGCCCGTCGGCACGCGGCCGGCGCGGTGGATGGCATGGAGCTGCCAGGTGACGTCGGCGGCGTCCTGCGCGGCGGCGAGGATTTGGGCCAACTCGGGCAGGGTGAGGGCGCCGGCGTCGGCGTCATAGTCGTGGCCGGCGCGCGCGGCGCGCGTCTGGAGGACCATCCAGGCGGGCGGGAGGGCGGGGGCGTGGGTTTGGAACGCCTGGTAGTCGGGGACCCGAAAGGTGCAGGGCTGCGCGGCGTCGTGGAGGTAGACGGTCCAGGCGTGGCCGGCGCGCTCGGCGTCGTCCAGGATCAGGTGGCCGTGCTCGCAGCGCAGCTCGGCCACGAGGAGGTAGAGGTCGTCGGTGGTCATCGCGGATTCTCCTATATCACTTCTTCTACGTCATGTCAAGCGTCTATCAACAGGAGTATACATCCTGGGGCGACGCGTGCCAAGCAGCGCCGGCGTCGGCCCCTCACTGTGTCCTGTCGCCCCCTGCGGCCCCTGGCCCCCTGGCCCTCATGCGCGGCGTGGTGGCCGTGAGCGTCCCTGGGGCGCTGTGGGGGTCGCTGGCGGCCATAGGCGGGGGGGAGGTCTCTATGCCCCTATGCCCCGGCGGCCCTGGCGGGGCTCCTGGCGCTCCTGGCGGCCGTGGGCGCGTCGAGGCGTGCGCGGGGCCGCGCCTAGTCGTGCGGTGGGTTTAGTGACGGCTGCGGCCGATGCATGACGAGTTGGGTGGTGGGCCGGAAGCCGTGGGAGAGGTAGAAGGGGGCGAGATCGGGGTCACAGAAGAGGCTGACGGTCTCAACGTGGGCAAGCTCGTCGAGGAGGCGCGCGAGCAGGCGCGTGCCGAGGCTGCGGTGCCGATAGGCGGGATGCACGGCGACATCCTCGACGTAGGCGCGGAGGGGGGCCGGCGGTGAGGGCCTGGGCGACGGCAGGGCCGGCGGTGAGGGCCTGGGCGATGGCGGCCGCAGAGCGGTGGGGCCACCAGCCGAGGAGATCGTACAGGCGGCGCACGGCGGTAGGCGGGATGGGGCGCGCGTGGTGCGTGAGAACGTCGAGCGTATCCATTCTTCTATGCTACCACCAATAGCGCGTGCGGCTGGCCAGGGCAGGCGCTCTGACGCCGGCGCTGGAGGCGCTCCGGGGGCGATCTGGCGCGAGCTTGTTTGCAGAGGGGCGAGCTCAGGGTAGGGCCGCCGGCGACGTGCGACGTGCGATGTGGGGGAGGGGGCGCGGGCCAGGGCGGGAGGCCTCGCCGCAGCAGCCCCGCCGGTGTCTCGTCACAAAGGGGCCATAATGTGCCGGGGCACCGGGCCTGGAGGGGGCCAGTGGATGCTGGGGTAAGGGGCCAGGGGGTGCCGGCGTACTAAGACCCTGAAGACGCAGTTCTCTCTACGCGCCCTTCTCCCTCTAGCAAGCGGAGCGAACAGCGGCGGGCCTGCTCGCTCTGACAGCGGGCGCCGGTGGTGACGGCCGCACGGTGGGGCGTGTCGCGGGGGGCGTGGAGGCCAGAGCGGGCGCCTCGATTTGCCGGCGTGGCTGCTGTCGCCGGCGGGTGTCGCGCCGATGCACACCGCCCATCCTATCGCACCGCTGCAACAAGCATGGGGGTCGGGTACGTCGCAGCGCAAAGCGCAAGCCCCGGTTACACTAAAGGGGCACAGAGCGGCCCACAGCGCGGGGAAGTGCGCGCCAACCTGCGAGAAGGTGAGGGTAGAGGCTCGGCAACGCCGAGCGCCCGTGGGGGG
>JAABUL010005128.1_pt1 | contig 16693 bp, 26 predicted proteins | sample 5559151 | NCBI WGS metagenome assembly JAABUL01 (sample SAMN10711876, study PRJNA513368) | rock metagenome | isolation source: Antarctica rocks | place: Antarctica: Victoria Land, Pudding Butte sud | reverse complement strand
CGGTAACAACAGCGCCAGTACTACTCACGCCGGACCCTGCGGGTGCATTCGAGCTCACGACAGACGCCTCAGGCTATGCCATTGGCGCAGTTCTGCAGCAAGTGCATGAGGGTAAGCTACGTCCAGTAGCGTTCGGGAGTCGCAAGCTCAATCCGGCCGAGCAGCGGTACGCGACGCATGAAAGGGAAACACTGGCAATCATCTACGCTCTCCTGCTGTGGCGCTGCTACCTGCTTGGGAGAAAGGTGTTGGTCTGGACAGACCACATGTCTTTGAAGCCCTGATGACACAACCAAATCTCTCATCAAGACAACTCAGATGGGTTCGGCACAAAGGTAGCGAATCTGGCTGGAGTGATACGAGGCCTTTTGCCATGCATGCTTGGGTCTAGGTGTGGACTGCCGCTATCTGACGACATGTAATGTACTGGCAGCAGGGCTGCTGGGGTACTCCCCTCGGGGATGGAGGAATGTAGCTGCGCTGTGAGGCGCCTGCTCTTCTTCGGTCGGCCTTGATCGGCGCTTGGCGGCTGCCAATCAGCTATTCGCTTCGGCGCAATCAATGCGCCGTGCTGGCGCCCATGGGCGCTGGCCAGCGGCGTCCGCCACGGCGTCTGCAAGCCTCCTACTGGGCGTGCGGTGACGACCACTCCTCCTGGGAGCTCGCTCTCCTGCGGCACCTTCGTGGTGTGCCGCCGTTTCCTCGGATGGCCCCGCATGTGCGTCTCCTGCATCTGTTGATGGGAATACTTCATGCTGCAGCTTCGCGCGTTTGGCGGTGGCAGTCGGCGGAGGCACCGAAACTGCAGCTCCTGTGAGCAGCGGGACACCCAGCTCATCATCGGACGAGAATTCTGCACCATCCGCTAGCCTGGCTGGCCGGCCGGCGGACCTCTCAGGCCTGCCACTCTGCGCTCGGTCCTTCCGCAAAATGGATCGCGTTTGCATGGAAGAGACAACCAGTTGTCGTGAATCTGGCTTCTCGTCAGCTACCGCAGGCTGAGTGTCGGATGCAGGTGCAGCACCATGGCGCAGCGTTGTTGCAACACGCTGGCTATTCGCTAGTGCTTGCGAGTGTCAGCCAAGCTTAATGCTGCCGCAGCCACAAGGTGCGCATTGTGCTGTGGCGCGGCCAGGCACCACGCCTGCTGCATAGCAGCTGTCTGACAACTCCCCTGCAGGCCTGCCTGATGCATCAGTATCCACAACATCGACGCGCCCCAGATAATCGCGCCACCCGGAGCCTGTGCTAGCATCTGCTGAGCACACTTATTCGCGATCCACGGACCATTGTTCGATCTGGCGAGATTTGATCGGTCGTCGCGCTGAAGGTGATATCAGTAGTTACGTCATTGATCCACATGTGTGACAATGGCTTCAGAAAGAAATAGATGTTACTAAGGATGAAACACGATTGTGATTGCCTAATCTGGTGCGAGTTGCGTGAAGACACTTGTGTAGCGCCATAGATGCGGTCGCTCGTGAATCGCAGTTGCACGATGCTAGGCTTCTAGTTTATTCAGCGAAGGGTTGAAAACAGACAGAACTTGCAAAGACTGACTATACAGGAACATTCCAATGTTCAAGCTCATCCTTTCTGAGTGTCGACATGACTCGTGCCTGTCGCGGGCCGACCTATCAACGTTCCTGGACGTGGTGTGTCTTCTGCATCAGCCGACCCCATTCGCCGGCGGCCACAGAGAGTCCATGACCTTCTTGGCTGCGTCACATGGGCAGGTCGTGTCATGTTGGTGGCGTGACTGAAAACACGCATGACGAGCTGGTGAGCGGCTGCTGCATCAGCGGCTCCATGTGCAGGAACAACACATATTGAAATGCAATAAAGCCATACACGTCTCACCATTGTCTGGCTCAGGCGTGCGTCTTTTTCGAGCGCGTTTACTGGCAGACGCAGGCTGGATGTGCTTCCGAGTGCCGGCAGCTCTGCTGCCGCCAGGCGCTGCCCGCGCGGTGGCGTCCCTGAAGCAACATCATGAGTTTGGAGTGTATGTATGGTTCATGCACAGAGGGGTGCCTGCGCATATGAAGACAACAGCAGCTGCATTGCAGAGGGCCTGACTACTTGTACAACGTCGATGGCGAGCAGAAGGGAGCGGCAGACGAGAATCAACATGCACCTGGCAGCATACTTGCCGGGCCCAGCAGCTGTGTCTATGCTGCTGCCGCTGGCAGGGTAGAAGTATACATCTGCGGGCCCGTGAAGTGCGTACGCATCAAAGTCCTGTGCAGTCCCCGGCGAGGGCTGCATGCTGGTTGCCGCATCGAACGAGCCCTGTCAACCGATGCGCACCACCGTGAGCAGCCCTACATCAGTTGTGCGCACGCAGGATTGCCAGACTCCGCTGGGCCTTGGCATGCAGTTTCGAGCACGGAGAAAAACATCGATGAAAACGAAAAAGCATGAACACGCGCACATCTAGATCTAGATAGATCTAGATCTAGATCTGCACTGCGCTGGGCTGGGCTAGTGCAGCGCACACCTCGAGCCGCGCGACTGCACCACGCGGTGCATCATCCTGTGCAGCCAGATGTTGCAGGCTTACACAGCCCGCTGCACACTCAAAGCCGGCAGCTGGAACGCCTGTGGCTGCCGCTGGCGGCTGCTCCACCTGCATTGCGAGATCGTAGGCTGTTGGCTTCGTGGCATCTGTACCTTTTTCTACGGAGGCTGTGCTGTGAGTTTGGGTCATGGCAGCCCCCTTGCAGGTGGATGAGTCATGCATGTGAATGCAGGTACCGGGCATCGATGCAGACAGCAAGACAAACCAGTTGGACTACGAAACTCAGTGATAAGAAGACACTGTATTGAAGACACTGTATTGAAGACACTGTATTGAAAACGATGGGCTGACAACACAGGCTCCGAGCCTTACCTGCGCCTGGGACGCCACCCGCTGCACTGTGAGGCCTGGTGGTGGCACCTGTTGAACCGTGGGGGCCGGCTGCGGCTGCGGCTGTGGTTGCTGCGGCGGCGGCGGCACCTGCTGCGGCGGCGGCACCTGCTGCGGAGGCAGTGGCGCCTGCTGCGGCGCCCCTGCTGTGGCGGCCGCTGTCGCTGCTTGAGGTGCTGGCGATCCGCCGCGGGCCACAGCCGCACGGTGCATGCCTGCAGCACATGGCAGGAGGGGTACATCACCACTTCCGAGAAGTAGAGAGAACCTAGGAAGATGTGGGATGTTGATGCCAGCAAGAGTATTTTTTCAACCTGCTGAAAAACAAGGGCGACAAACAGTAAAGGCAACGGAGGGCTGCAACGTCAACAGCTGTGCAGCCATGTGCGACCAGCTTGCCTGGCCGCGGCAACGCAGGAGCAGCCTGCTGGGGCGGCGCAGTGGCAGGCCCGCCTGCCCGAGCGTCAGCGGGTGCGCTGCCGGGAGCGTGCGCCGCAGCGCCAGCCCCGTCCTGCCGCTCAGCGCTTCTCGACGGCCGGGCGCGAGGGGGCTCGGTGGCCGCGCGCCGCCGCAGCTCCGCCACCTCTACTTCCCTAGCCGAACAATCGTGGCAGTAGCGACGCTCACTGTGAATGTGAAGCTGGAAGGCCTATCGACACTGGGACGCCATGCTATGTCACGCACATTCTGGCGCCGGCCGCACAACATGCGCCAATACGGTCTGCTGCCGCTCAGCAGAAATCTGGCCTCTTTACTCGGATCAAACGCAACCAGGCTTTATCAAACAAATTGCACCACATGTTGCTCAGGAGGCGCTGGCGGGCTCTGCAGTACTTTCTCACCTGACGGCGGAAGCTATACGGCGCTGTGTCGCCTGCATCGAGCGTGGTACGATTGTTGGGATGCGCACCGCGCCTGGGTGTTGCGCCTGCAGCACAACAGGACCAAAACTGTTCATACAGTTACATGTCAACAGCATCGCATCCGACCATCGACCGGCGAGCACAACTTGCGCCAACGAGCAGCAGGAAGCAAAAGTGAGAAGCTGAATCTCACCGCGTACAGGAGGATCTCGCGCGCTGTCACTGTGGCCGACTCGCCTCGCCTCGCGGCCTCCACGTTGGCTTCAGCAGCATGCAGCCTGTTGGCAGACCGATTTGACGAAGCCAGAGATGAGAACTTGACCACAACAGCATGCACGACCAAAGTGCGCCATGCGGGGTGCTGAGTAACGTTCTCCGCTGGCAGAAACCGCACCACGATGCCTGGCTTGAGCTCCAATCGATATATCCAATGTGACCATGCAGAACAGCGCATAGCTACGGCGCTGAGAACAAAGCAGCACCTGTCTGTCGGCGACAGCGGCACAGCGGGCGCGGCGGGCACGGCTGCCACCGGCTGCGCAGGCGCTGGCCTTGCACCTCGAGCGCGGCGCTGCTGCTGTGCAGCAGCAATACGTGCTGCCGCAGACATGACGCGGGCAGCCGTAGGCGCCGCTGGACGTGCCTGAACTGCAGCTGCGGCCGTCGGCCACGTCTGCCCCGCAGGCTGAACGTGCCCAGCAGCATTGACCGGCCGCCCGCCGGCGGCGGCAGCGCCAGGCGCGCGGGCGCAGGCCCCGGCGGCGGTGGCCAGCGGCAGCTGCCGCAAGGTTGTCTGCCGCGGCGCCCCCTGCTGCGCCGGGCGCTGCGCAGCGGGAGCTGCTGGACGGGCAGCGACGCTGCCCGGCGGCCCTAGGCCCTCCACCGCGTGAGCAATGATGCAGGGTCCGTTTGACGGGCCGCGAGCCGGGCGGCCAGCGGCGGCAGCAGCCCGCACAGTGGCCAGCGCCGCCTTGCGTCGCGCCGCAACCGTGGCCGTGGCCGTGAGGTGTGGCTGAGGCTGCGTACACTGGCCCGCAGCTGCGGCAGCTAACCATGGTGGAGGCTGCCGGGTCGCTGCGGCTGGCACCTGCTGCGTCGCCTGGCCATGTGCTTGGCACGATGCCTCGGGCGCGTCCGCCTCGCCGGCTTTGCGCTTTCGAAGCCGCTTGCGCAGCGGCTTTACAATATGAGTGACCGTTTCGTCTTCCTCGTCGCTTGCTGCCGCTGCCGCCGCCCTTGCCTGTGCTGCCGCCGCTGCCAGAGCTGCCGTCGGCACGGCTGCTGGTGTCCGTGCTGGTACAGCTGCTGCTTGTGTTGCCACCGCTGCTGCCGGCGCTGCTGCCGCTGCTGCTGCTCCTGGTCCCGCCACCGCTGCAGGCTGCGCGCCCACAGCCGGCCGCTTGGCAGGCGGCTGGGCGGGTCTGTCACTGCCGCCCTCGCTGCTGCTGCTGCTGCTGCTGATGTGGTGGCTCTTGCGCTTGCGCCCGCGCTTGGGAGCGGCGCGGCGCTTCGGAATGCGCAGCTCCAGCGACGGCGTCGGGCTTGCAGACCGTTGGCGCAGCGGTTGGTCCTGCTCGACTGCCGCGGCGGCGCCTCCACCGTCATCAGCAGCCCTGGCGTTGTCGCCCACGTCCGAGTCCTGGTCGGCGTCGTGCAGCGGCGGCGTGCTGCCGTGGGCCGGCTCTGCAGCGTCATCAGGCGACCCACCAGGTGGCGGCGCGGCCGCTGCAACAGCGTCTTCCGCGGCAGGTGACGGCTGGGCCGACGCCGGGGCCTGGCTGCGCAGCTGGCTGCTGGGCGACAGGCAGGCTGTGGGCCGTGCGCTGGCTGGCGGAGCTGCAGCCGCCATTGCTGGGGACGCGGCGCCGGCAGCCAGAGCAGCTGCGGCCGCTGCCGGTGGCGCGTATTTCGCTCCCGCAGACAAGCTGGGTGGCAGACTTCGAGACGGCGCCAGTGCTGTGGGGCCGGCTGCCGTGTTGGCCGCAGCGGCAGGCCGGCCGGCGCTGCCATGCGGCGCGGCAGGCGCTGTGGCTGCATCCTGCGGTGGCAGTTGTGGCGCTGTGTGCGCCGCAGCCGCCTGAGAAGCCGGAGGCTCAGCCGCTGCCGCTGCCGACTTTGCTGCCGCTGCCAAGCCTGCCGGCGCCGGCAGTGGCTCTGTCAGGTGGCTATCAGCGGCATCCACCTCTGACTGCTTGCGCATGCCGCCATCGCCATCGTCCTGCATGATTGGCTGTGTTGCTGCGATGTCAGCTGGCACTGCTTCCGCACCACCAACGTCTGCCAGCTGCGTGGCTGGCAGGCCGCCGTCAGCCTCCGCCGCCGATCGCTCTTGCTGGTCGACGTTGGCGCTGCCCTCGCTGCCGCTGCGCTCGCTGCCGCTGTCGGCTGCCGCCACCCCGGGCAACGGCAGGCCCGGGAGTTCCAGCTGGTGCACATTGTGGACGCCTGCGGCAGCCGCTACCAACATTGGCGGCGTCGGGCGCGGCTGCCTTGTGACGCTGCTGGGTGCCTCGGCAGCGGGCGTATCCGGAATGGGCGCTGGCGGCATGCCGGTGGGCGCCTCTTTGGTGTCCTGCAGGCGCTCGTGCGGAACCTCCTGGGAGAGCGCCGCCTGCTGCTCGTTGCTGGGCTGCTGGCTGCTGAGCTGGCTGACGCCCGGCTGCGGGGCCTCGTGCGCTGAAACAGGGGCCAGCTGGCTGCTGGGTGCAGGTGAGGCGGCTGGCGCCTGCTCTGCCGCTGGCGCCGGCATCAGCTGCAGCGGCGCGGAGGGCTGCGACTGCTCAGCCTGAGCCATCGCTGCGATCGCTACGGAAGGCGCTGCTGCAGCGAACGGTGCCGCGGCGGCTTGCACGCTGTCCTGCGCCGCCGCAGCTGCTCCTGCCGCTGCCATGATCACCGCCGCCGCCTGTGCCGCCGCCTCTGCAGCTGGTTCGGCCGCGTCCATGACCGCTGCCGGAGCGTGCACTGCCGCCGCTGCAGCGACTGCCGCCTCTGCGGGCTCGGCCGCGGGCGCGGCACTGTCTTCTGCGGCGTCATCAGCGTCCGTGCTGTCCGGAGGCGGCAGGCCGCCAAATCGCTGCGAGAGACGAGGCTGGCGGTGGCGCAGCAAGGGCGGCGTCGGCTGGTCAGCGCTGCTTGCGAAGGCGTCGCCGGCGGTGAACAGGGCTGTGCCCGCATCAGTGTCGGCCGAGGTTCCAGCGACCAGACTGCTGAGCAGCGTGCTGTTCTGCTCCATCGCCGACATGTAATTGGACGCCGTTGGCGAGGTGGCCCGGCTGCCGCGCTGCGCGATGGAGCTGCCGCCGGGCAGCGGCAGCGAGTGGAAGGAGTCGCCGCCCGGCGAGGACTGCGATGGCCCAGGTTCCTCTCCGCAGTCGCCGCTTTTGCTGCCGGCGCTGCTGCTGAGCATGATAGTTTCTGCAGCGGCAGCCGCCGCCGGCTCAGCCGCATCCTGCGGCGCTGCCGCCTGGGCGCCGGTCGAGGGGGAGTGCAACCGCTGCAGCGCAGCCACGTCTGGCTCCGTCGCAGGCAGATCCGCTGCCGGCGCAGGCTGCAGGAGCGCCTCCGCAACCTCTGAGGCTGGCAGCTCCTCCAACAACTGTGACACCGTGCTCGCTGCAGCGGCAGCTGCATTGGCGGGGTCGGCCACCTCGGTTGCAGGCAGGGACAGCGCCGCCGTGTTGCCGCGTTCGCGGCTGCCGGCCAACGGCTGCACTGCGGCAGGCGCAGGAGCTGCGGCGTCAACCACCTCGGTGTCAGGGTAGCCGCCTGCTGGCAGATTGTCTGCCGCCAGCGCTGCTGCTGGCTCGGCAGCCGCGCCGCATGCCGGTTGCGAGCCCGAGGCTGCAGCCGAGCTGGGCGGCAGCTGGCCCGCTGGCTGCAGAGACTCGCCTGTTGGCGCGGCTCTTGCCGCTGCAACAGGTGTGGCGCCTGCTGCGGCGGCAGCTGCCACGCCGGCCGGCTGAATCGGCCCGCCAGCTGGCGGGGGCCGGAAGTCGAAGGGGTCCGCCGCCGCGGGTGCGGAATTGCGGAGGCGCGATGCGGCGTGTGCTGCTGCCTGGCTGCGCGGCTGCCACACCTGGCCGCCCATCGACGGCGCCGAGCAGGCGGCCAGCGCTGGCGCGCGCGGATGTGTTGGCGGCAGGTACAGCAGATGCAGCCGCGATGCGGCGCGGCTGGCTCGAAGCAGCTGTTCGGCACGGTCTGCCGGCGACAGGCATTTCGGCTGTGGCTGTGACTGCGGCGGCACCGCTGGCCCCCTTTTAGGTGTTGCCACCTACAGTGAGGCCGATTGACAAGTTTTTACAATGTCGCATCGGCAGCGTTAGCAGTGTCGATGCAACATCATGTCTCGAGCGTGCATGGTGAAGCGGAGCACAGTCTCGCTTGTGGCAAGAAGACCTCCAACATCCACAACATGGCTGAAGCATGAATGTGGATGCACAGTGTGAATGATGTACATTTGGCAATGACGCATCTGCGAAATGTCAGAAACTCAGGCAGAGTCAACGTGCCCACCGTGACTTCGTCGATCAGGCCGTCGAGGCCCACCATGGCTGCGGCGGCTGCGGTGCCCTGGTCGGAGCTGCCCGACTGGAAGGCTGCCGCCAAGACCGCCGGTGCGTGCGCCGCCGTGTCGGCAGGCGACGTGGCGGAGTCGATCGCAGGGCTGCCGACGGCAGAGCGCGCCGTCGTGGAGCCTGACAGCAGCAGCCGCAGCGGCGGCGCTGCAGCAGAGTTGCCGGCGGTGCTGCCGCTGCCGTGCCGCGCCGCGGGCAGGGCGCTGCCGAAGGACAAGGAGCCCGACACCTGCACGCAGTTGTACTGCGAGTGTCAGCACTCGGGTATAGGTCGTCGCGCATGAAGAACAGCAAGTCAGAGACGCCCTCGGACTGAACCTAGTTTCAGACTTGTACCCAATGGCAACGCAGGCATCGATGCTGCAGGATCTGTACCCGATGGCCACACCACAGTTCTCTTTCTCAGCGATTGAGGACTGCAGGCAGGATATGTTTGGTGACGCCGGCGCTCACCTGGGAAGAGGTTCGGGCAGGGTGCGACGCGCCACCGGACAGGTGGCTGCGCCACGGCGGCGACACGAGGCCTCCGCTGCGCGCTGCCAGCGGTGAGCGGGGCGGATACGCTGCCAGGGTGGCCTGATCCCGCAGCTGCTCCGGCACCGCAGGTGACGCCTGGCTGCCGCTGCCGCCAGAGCTTCCGGCCTGGGCCGGTGCGTGTAGGGCTGCGGCCGCCGCCGCAGCAGCTGCTGATGGCGTTGCAGCCGCTACTAGCGTTGCAGCGGCGGGGGCCAAGGCAGGTGCCCTCCCGGTGTCCCTGCCGCTGACAGCTGGCGGCGGAGGGGCAGCGGCAGCGGCACTGTCGGAAGCAGCGGGGGTAACGGGCGGCTGCAGGGCGGGCAGATCGTGCAGGCAGTCGTGCTTGCACCGTGCCCGCAGGACCGCCAGCGCAGCGGCTGCCGCCTCTGCGGCAGGCAAAGTGACACATGTCGTTCAAGATTCTGTGAGCAGGGTGTCTTCTGGAGGCGCCTCTGGCGTGAAATCGATGCTGACGAGCAGGCAATGCAGTCGAAATTCGCAGACCGGATGCCTCACGACACGTTAAAGGGCAAGCAGCTCAACACGCATGCATCCGACTGATAGCCTGGACAACATAGGTAGCAGACGTCCACACCTTCCAGCGCATCAGTGGCTGCAGAGCGAGGGTGCGCCTGCAGCACCTGCAGCAATGCCTTCCGGTCAAAGCTCCCCACCTGGCTGCCGCCTGCGCATGCACAGTCAGAGCTGTTCTTCGTTCATCAACAGACTGCACAACCAGATTGCCGCTGCGCTGTGAGGACTGACACCTCCGGACGGCTTTCTTGCTCACGAAGGCCTTGCAGTGCACGCTTCATGTTTGCATGCTGTTGCATGATGCATGATGTACAGCCACTGCATGCACGTGCCGGACACGAAGAGAGGCAAGTGTTCCCACCTGCAGCTGGACGGCCCGCCGCGGCGACCTCGGACACCAGCTGGCGGCCGGCCGCGCTCAGCGCGTCATGACCGGCGCTGCTGCTTCGAGCGTCCGTCAGCACCTCCGCCACGGGCGCGGCACCGAGCGCGGCCGCCGCCGCGTAGCTGGCGTCGCAATCGAAGAGCCGAGCCGCCACCTCCTCGAACGCATCCCAGGCGGGCGCCGTGGTGCGCAGCTTGCGCAGCGCGACCTGCGCCGTGACAACCGCTGTATCATTCTCAAGTTGCACCTCGTCACTGTTCATGGAACAGTGCAGACGTTGTGAGCGTCTGTGTGCAGACTGCCGCTGTGTGGTGCCAGTGCGTGTTGCGTGGTCTGTGCCACAGGTTCATCGTGCAATGAGCACTACAGCCTCGAGCCACTGCCGGCTGCTGCCACCATGGTATCGCTCTCGAGTATGCGGTGGCAGAAATTGATTGCAACAAACGCTGACCTCGCTTCTGATGGCCACGTGCAGCTGCAGGCGGTCGCTGTCGGCACCATGCTGCTGCAACGGCAGCAGGTCATCCAGCAGCTTTGCAGCTGATTCGTCCACCTCCTTGGCCTGCGCGTGTATAGCGTACAAACCTCAAAATCAGACTAGCCCGGCAAACGGATGGTGGAATGGACGCAGCCTGTCTTGAGGAACAACGCTGCTCGCAACATCACAGCTGGCCCACAGAGCAATGTAAGCACTTCCGCCTGCCCCAGCCCGTTCACCTGCGCCTTGTGCCGCAGGACGACAAGGTGCGACGACGAAAGCACCACCTCTCGCAGCGGCGCCGACAACAGTGCTGTTCCTGGGTAAAGCACACGCTGCAGGAGACCTGCACGGGCAGCACTATCATTTTCAGGCTTGAGAGATCTTCCAGTGAAGGTGATCGGATGTGCCCTGAGCTGTGACCATGGCAAATCCCTGACGTGCAAGCTTCCACTTGCACTCACCCCTGTTGGCCGCCTTGTCGTTGGCGATAATCAGATCGACCAGCAGCATTGCACTCAGATGGATCTCTGTTCAGCTTCCGGTGCTAGAAACGCCTGGTTTGGGCTGAACCAATTTGGGATTCTTGAATTGTGCTACGCCACCACCAGCAGGGCCTCGAAGGCAGCGTGCAGCCTGTTGCAGCCGCACCGTCTCATGCGAGCACGCTGTCCAGCATAATGAGACGATTTGCAGTGCAGCAGACTCAGGCAAAACTCCTGTCACAACTGCTGAGAACGCAGCATGGCAAAGCATGCTTCGTCATTGGCACTGCATTGGGGACGTGGCCTCGTCGGCAACACAGGCCATGCTCATCTGCATTCACGCAGCACTTGCAAGTTTCCGGAAGTGTGTCTCTGGCATGCAGCGTCTCCGCTTGCCACTTCGATTACGCTGAATGGTCCACCAACACGTGCAGATCGCACACGTCTGATCAGTCTCTCGCTCGTCCGACAGCGTATAGGACCACGGCTCTGCTGTTGCAGCATCTGCGACTGCTGCCCAGGCAGCTTGCCTGTCGGAGGGGACGGCCTGCAGCAATGGCCGCACAGGCAGCAGCGACGCAAGCACCCGGATCAAGGCAGCGTTCTGGCAGACGCACTGTTGTTCAAACAGCCCAGCAGGCCGATGTCAAGTCTGCGATCACGTCCGAGCATGACGCAGTCAAGGCGGAGGATTCGGCACGCGGCAGCGGCGGCGCGCCAGGATTCGTCGGCGCGCTGTCAGCAGAGCGGCGCACCCGGAAGCGGAAGGCTGATCCACTGATTAAGCAGGAGCAGCCTGCTGTGAAGTCGGATCGTGACGCCAGTCAGACAGAGGCCCCAACAGTCAAAGCGGAGCCGCTCAGCACGGTGCGGCCCAGCAAGGGTGCAGCTGTAAAGCTGGAGGGCTGGGCGGAGGAGGCAGGCGCAGCAAAGGCGGCCGCATCGAGCGGCAAGGTGAACCTCGACAAGGCGCCCACCGCGGCGCCGCTGGGACCGTTCCCAGAGTTTCCGCGGCCGCTGCCCGAGGAGTGCCAGGCAAGCACAATGTCTCTTTCGGCGTCTCAGTGAGCTGCAATAGCCGTGCTGGCATCGAGCGTTGCTTGAAAGGAGGGTTCGAGGCTAATTCAACCCTAGCACTGCAACGAAATCTTTTAATGTGCTTATGCCATGCACCTTGGCACACCCGCTGATACCATCACGATGCCTGAAGTGGCACTGCTGGCCTGTTCCCCAGGCAGCGCGCGATGCGCTCGCAGCGCTGCACGGCACGCCCGACGTGCAAGAGGTGGAGGACTCGGCGGAGAGCAAGGTGCCGAAGGGCGCAGCGCCGCCGCCGCCCGCCGACGGCATCTCATCCTCGCACCCGCAGCAGCGTTCCGTGCTCGACTCCCTGGTGCGCTGTTTCCCGCCCCCTGGCCCTGCGCTTGCAAGGCCGGCAAACGCTCGTGTGGATCTACATCGAGGGCACTCCATGAATCAGGTATGCTTGTGGGCAAGATACATGTACTCGTGGCCTGAAGTTGTCGTCCCATCTGTGGAGGGAACTAGCCATTGGAGCAACTGCTGCTGGAACATGCACAAACCATTCGCACTGCACCTTTGCAGGTGCGCACCATCCTGTCGCAGAACACCACCGACACGAACTCGGGGCGCGCCTTCTCGCAGCTGAAGGCGGCATTCCCGACATGGGAGTCCGTCAGGACAGCGTCAGAAGGTAAGCACGCATGTGTACAATCCATCATCCATGTTGGACCAGCTGGTGCAGAGGACTGACCGCGGACTATTATTCCGCATAAAGTTGGCCGCTGCTGCATTTGCATGTCATCATCGTCTGCTGGCCTATGCACCCTTGACTGATTGTTGCATTGCTGATTTCTGCTGCGTTGAAGGGGCAGTAGAGGAGGTGATTCGATGCGGCGGTCTGGCAGACATCAAGATGCAGCGTATCCGGGTGCGCACACTGTAATAAAGTATGGTTAATAAGTAAAGTAGGGTTAATGAGTAAAACAGGGTTTATATTACGTCCAGTCTGCGGCGTTGCCTCACAACTTTCCAAAAGCGTGGGATGTCCCCAGCCTTCAGCAGAGTCTTGTGCAGCAAGAAATTGCTTGAAGCAGTTTGCATGTTGCAATACTGAGCTGCCGTGCTGCAACTGCGCAGGTCATCCTGGACACACTGCGGGAGGAGCGCGGCGAGTGTGTTCTGGAGTACCTCAGGTGGACAGTGTTTGCCTCCCCTGAATTGAACACCTGGAATGTACGTTTGCACCACTGCGCTGTAGTGCATCTGCTTGGTTCATGCATGCGGTGGGCTCTGATGTGTAGCAGAGCAGTCGCAGCTCTGATGTGTAGCAGAGCAGTCGCAGCTCTGACGTGTAGCAGAGCAGTCGCAGCTCCCTAGCAGGACGTGCCGCAGCCCTGCAGCATCGACTGGCAGTGAGCTGGCAGGTTGCAACTTGTAAAATTTGACCACAGCGCACCAATTGCATGTGTGCGTGCCGCGTAGGGAGCTGGACGACGAGGCGATAAAGGCGGAGCTGACGCGCTTCAAGGGCGTCGGCAAGAAAACGGTCGCCTGCGTGCTCATGTTTTGCCTGCGCCGCTGTGAGTTCCCGGTCGACACCCACGTCTGGCGCATCTCCAAGTCGCTGGGGTGAGGGCCTGGGATCAGTATTTTCACGCCAGCAATTACTGAAATTTGTGTCAGCGCTGCAGCCACGCCGGGTGTGCAGAGCACCAGGTCTCCGCCTCGGGTATATGGAGGTCGCAGGCTGCAGGCTCGACTCTCGCATCCCGCTGCATCTGCATCAACGTGATGATGCACAACTCCTCTGTGGGGCAGCAGGTTGCGTTGCTGCTGTCCATCCGATCCGAACTATCTGCTGTAAGCATTACAGCATTGAATGAGGTTTGCGCAGGTGCGGCGGCCCATTGAGTAAATGTTGCATAGTCCGGTTTGTGCAGTATCTGGAACGGGCGTCTACAAGCGACTCTTGAGTTGTGCAGGTGGGTGCCGGCAAAGGCAACAAGAGACCAGGCCTACGAGCACCTGAACCTGCGTGTGCCCGACAGCGTCAAGTGCGCCTTTGCCACTTGCTGAGACCCTTGTCCGTCTGTACACACGCGTGGGTGCTACACTGCTGTAGCCCTTTGCTGACGTGTGCAGCGTGCCGCGTGGATTGCTGCGGAACCAAGCGATCTGTGCAGGGCTGTGAATGACGTAGCGTACTCTGTTTGGCTCAGACGGAAAGTTGCAGCGACCCCAATTGTCGATAACGTTTTTAATGTGCAGGTACGACCTGCACGTGCTGCTGGTGCGGCACGGCAAGCGCTGTCCGCGGTGCGCCAAGAACGGACAGCCGCGCTTTTCAGCAGACGGTCCGTGCCCCCTGACGCCTGTCATGCTGAGCGGCAGCACCGACAAGGCCTCGCCGAAGAAGAAAGGGAAGATGGAATCAGAGTAAGTGCCGCCAGCGGGGGCACGCGCAGGGTTGCAGTGCGCTATGCATGGCCCAGTCGTGATATGACAGTGACCTGTGGGAGCTTATTCATCTAATTCTTTGCGCTGTGCCTGGTGCAGACTGTAGCAGGAAACTTCCCTCAAACAAGTATCCGAGTCTGCTGTCATAGTGTACCGCGCCCGATAGTTTTGGCATATTTACAAATGGTACTGTAATTGTTCAAGCAACACGTCAACGTGTAGATTTGCGCCACCGCTACCTATGTACACCTTCATCCTTGAGGGACCTGCGGCGTCCAGCTTGATCATACATGCCGATGCCTACTCGGCAAGATTCCAACTACACAACAAGGAGACTTACAAGTCGGGCCTGCTGCCAAAGTCAAGATGTCAGGTGGCAGCGTAGCGACAATGCGCTGCCGAACTCACACTAGCGTTAAGGTACATTTGTTCTACATCTGCAACCTGCTACACGCTGCAGCTATGGCTTGTGGCTTTTGCCGCACCAGCCAGCAGCGGCACTCCGTTGCGTCAAGAAGCAAAAATGCATTTGCTGCGCATTGTAAAGAGGCAGCAGGTGCAGTGGACTGCACAACAGTCCATCCTGCTGCGCTGTCGGCGTAGTCAAAAGCTCCTCAGCCCACGGCGACATCCGTGGCGCCGCCTCTGATGGCTCGCTGCGTGAAGTCACATAAGGCACTGTGGTCCGATGCTGTGACTGACGTCTAAAAAAAGCTGTGAGCGGATGAGCCTGGCCTGGCTTTCGATGGCGGCGTCTTCAGGCGAGCAATACCCAGAAGAGAATGGTCGCCGCCAACAGCGTCGTCAGCTTCATTGCGGGCGACAGTCTTGAGCCTGCCGGGGCGGGTAGCACATCCGTCTGGTCAGGCTCCTCAACCTGCACAGCGACAACGAGCAGCGAAATGCGGACGGTTTGCAAAGTAATGCAGCGAAGCGGCTATTGTTGCATAAGTGGGACTCGATTTGCTCAACGCAGCTTGCGGTCTGACTCAGCACCTGTGAGAGTGCCACAGGTGCGCATGCTGTTGCACCAGTTGTGCTTCCGATCGTCCATGTGAACATGGCCGCGTGGTGCATGGCTGCAGCGGTGCAGTACCAGCAGGAACCTCAAACACAACCGCAAAAGTATCCTTACCGCCGCCAGCGGGCCGCTGCCGGAATATAGTGCGATGGGCAGATTGGCTTCGCCGCTGCCGGCTACGGCGCCGCCGCCGTTGCCGGACGTGCTCAGCTGCCGCTGCAGCAGGTCCAGCTGCCGCGACAGCTCTGCGATCTGGCGGTCCTTGCGCTGCAGTGCCGCCTGCGCGTCGACTAGCCGCCCGCCCGCGGCGGTTCCGTCACCATTGCCGCTGCCGCCGCCGGCGTCGCGCGTCGTCGCGGCCGTGCTGCCAGTGGCGCCGGTTGCACGCGTGCCGCCCGTCATGTTCGACCAACCGGACGGCGAGTCTTCAGAGCCTGTGCAGGGGCAGAGACAGGTCTGTCATGACGCTCTTGTGAGCCATCCGCAATGACGCGCCCGCAAAGTGCTGCGCTGGTAGCCTGTGGTACTGCAAGAGGAGGGTCATCTTGTAGCCGTGTCAAATCAATTTCGGACACTTGCAAAGTCCCCCATTCTTCATCTTCTGGTTGCTGACCACCCCGCACCCTAGCATAGGCATCATTGGTGCAGGGAATTGCTGCAGTGGCTTGTGGGTTACACTTATACTTATGGCTGTGCATTCATCTTGCTATGGTCGTGATTGCACATCGCACACAAGCACAGACGCCACCATCTTGCGACCCGAGAGTTACGACCGTGTCCGCAAGGGTACGGTCGACTTGTGCTGCGCTGACGGGCATGCATGCCGTGCTGCTTCAGCACAACACTGAGTCACTCTGGTCAGCGATGCAAGCCGCGATGCCCGGCGGCAACAGGTGCAAACTTGCAAACCATGCTCTGCAAACCATGCTCTGCAAACCCCGCTCCACACTTCCGACACCACTGCACTGGACCGGCGCCGCGTGAATGTGGTCGGACTTGCACCTGATGATGAGTCGTCCGTGATTATCACCAGGCTGTCCATTTGCGTCGTGGGCATCGTGCTGTCGCCTGTGCACTGCGACACCATGCTGGGCTTATCTGGGCGCTCAGAGTGGCCCAGGAGCCTGTGGGCGGCCTGCAGAATCAAAGAAGGCCACTGATACCTCGAGGAATCTCCGACAGATCGGAACAGCGCTGGAACCGCGAGATGTACGCTACGCAAGTGGCGAAGCACGCTCAGGGCCCAGTCTCGGACTGATTCCCTGCTGGGACGCTAATATGGCATGGTGAAGCCCTTGCCGAAGTTCTTCCTGGAACTCAGGCAGGTGGAAGGAGGCGCAGCAGATGCGGACTGTTGGAGGACAAGGTCCGCATCTGTTGCGGACCTCTTCGAAGCTCCATTACTGACCCTTGCTCAGCACTCCGCATCTGCTACGGACC
>JAABUL010005127.1_pt1 | contig 16693 bp, 20 predicted proteins | sample 5559151 | NCBI WGS metagenome assembly JAABUL01 (sample SAMN10711876, study PRJNA513368) | rock metagenome | isolation source: Antarctica rocks | place: Antarctica: Victoria Land, Pudding Butte sud | reverse complement strand
ATTGGCGACACAGTTAGGCGAACGTCACGGCCTCCCCGCGCCGGCGCCACCGCCCTGGTCTATGCGATCGAAGGTTGATCGCGCCGCCCCGCCATCCCGCGAACATGCTGCCCTAGTGGGTCACGCCCCAATTAACTGGAGTAGGTCAAATTGCCACCCCCGGCTAGTCAACGAGCGTCACGGGGTGCGTAGCAACCGCGATGGGCTGCTACGCATCAATTCCACTTAAATGCGGCGTGACCCACTAGTAGTCCGTCAAGGCTGAAATAGATGGTTCGCGCGTGTCTACTGGGACCGCCGCCGTCCCGGCGGCTTGTGGTAGCGCCAGCACAGCGCGGGTTCACCGAGAGGGCCGCCCGGCAACGGTGGCCGCCGGGACGGCAGCGGTCCCAGTAGACAACCGTCAAGACGACGCTTGACGGACTACTAGCCCGGCGTGTTGTCGCGCACAGATGGGTCCGACGCGGTCCGGTCGGCAGGGACGGGCGTGCGGACGATGTCCCGATGCCCCTCGATCGTGGGGCCCGGCTCCTCGTCCGCCGCAGTCATGGCCGGCCCAGCGATCTGGCGTTGGTGGAGCGGACCGAATATCTCGGCCAGCACGGCGAGTTGCGCGGGCGAGACGTGGTCGAGGAAGTGCCGCCGGACGCCCGCCACATGCAGCGGCGTCGCCCGCTCTACCAGCGCCAGTCCGTCCTCCGTCAGGAAAGCGTACACGCCGCGCTTGTCCACGGCGCAACGTCCCCGCCGCACCCACCCGCGCGCCTCCATGCGCTGCACTCGATAGGTGATGACGTTGGGCTCGACGCCGAAGGTCGTGGCGAGCTCCGTCATGCGCCGCCGGTGCCGCGGGTCGATACGGAGCAGCATCAGGATGCCGTAGTCGAGATGGGATAGGTCCAGTCCCCGCTTGAGCTCGTCGTCGAGCGTGGCCAGGAGGTGGAGCATGCTTTGGACAAGCGGGGCCCAGGCGCGCTGCTCCTCCTTGCTCAAGGGCCGCGCCAAGCGACCGTCCGCCTCCGCTTCCATGATCTTCATAGTCCCAGTTTGATGATGAGATAGCACGGACACAAGAGCTTCACCACCACCTCCTGCGCTCGGCGACACACGGGCAGCGCGCCGCGTCTTTGTCCAATATCATCCCTATGATACCGCGCCATCACGTCAATTTCAAATTTTAAGTATATGTTGCAGATCTGAAGTAATCATGGTATTGTGAATTTGAAGGACATAGTGCGGGGCCCGTGTGGGACACCCGGCCTGTCCGGCCGTCACGATCGTCCGTGCGCGGCGGCGCGTTCATAGCAAGGAGTTGCCGACCATGTCCACCACACGCTCGCTCTCGACCCTCATCGCGGCCCTCGCTCTCACGTTCGCGCTCATCGCGGCCATCCCCGCCCATGCCGGCGCCCGAACGGTGGCCGGCGGTGCGCCCCTGACCACCGCAAGCCTCCCCGCCTCCTACCGCCTATTCCTCGACGAGGTCGGCGGCTCCCACTTCGTCGCGGTACGTGGCTCGTCCCTGCACTATGTCGAAATGGGCGACCCCACGCGGCCCACGCTCCTGCTCGTCCACGGCAGCCCCGACAACGTGTTCACCTGGCGCAACATCATGCCCATCCTGGCGACGCGCTACCACGTCGTCGCCGTCGATCTGCTCGGCTTCGGCCGCTCCGGCCAGCCCGCGCTCCACTACGGCTGGCAGGTCGAGATCAATTATCTCACCGCCTTCATCCAAACGCTGGGGCTGCGGCACGTCACGCTGATCGGGACCGATATCGGCGGCCTGTTCAGCTTCGCCTACGCCCAGCAGCATCCGGGCAACGTGGCCGGCCTCGCCTTCTGGGAGACCTTCGTGCAGCCCATCCCCAGCTACGCGTCCCTGGCCTACTGCGGCGCCTGCGTGACTTTCTTCCCGCGTGACCCTACGGCCAGCCTGGCCTACGCCCGGAAGGACGCACAGTTTATCGCCCAGGCTTATAGCCAAAGCCTGCTGAGTCCGCCCACGGCGGACGTCCTCGCCGCCTACGCCTTCCCCTTCACCACGCCGGCCGCGCGGGAGGTCCCGGTCGAGGTCGGCGCTGGCATGCCCATCGGCGGCCGGCCGGCCGCCACCTACGCCATAATCTCCGCCTACGCACGCTACCTCAAGACGACCCCCACGCCCAAGCTGGCGCTCTACGGCACACCAGGCTACGTCATGCCGTTGAGCGTGCTCACGCGCTGGGGCGCGGACGTGCCCAACCTGACGATCGCCCCGGTGGGTAAGGGCTACCACTACCTCTCCGAGGATGAACCGGGCAATATCGCCCAGGCTATCCTGGCCTGGCGCGCCGTATTCTAAGAGCTACCAGGAGTATCGCAATGGCTGCCATCACACGCTGGGTTCTCGCCCATCGACGCCTCGTCGCCGCATTCTGGCTCATCGTCGCCGTTCCGACGACCTTTCTGCTCGTGTGGGGTGTGACCGCGGTCACCGATGTGTCGTTCATCGTGGAGTTCCTCACCGCGCTGATCGGGCTGGGCATCGCCATCGACTACTCGTTGCTCATCATCATGCGCTGGCGCGAGGAGCGCGCCCAGGGCCACGCCAACGCGCTCGCGGTGGAGCGCGCCATGGCGACCGCCGGCAGCGCGGTCATCTTCAGCGGCGCCACCGTCGCCATCAGCCTGCTGACCCTCGTCGTGCTGCCCGTGCCCTTCCTGCGGAGCGTGGGCTACGGCGGACTGCTCATTCCATTAGTCACCGTGGCCGTGGCGATGACGCTGCTCCCGGTCCTGCTGGCCACGGTAGGGCCACGCCTCGAGTGGCCGCGGCGTACCTACAGCGCGCAGCCGAGCCCCTTCTGGACATCGTGGACGCGCGCTGTGGTGCGCCGGCGCTGGATGGCGGCGGGGGCGGCCCTCCTCATCCTCGGCGCGCTGTTGATCCCCTTGGGCAGCCTGAAGCTGGGCGACCCTAGCGCGGACGCGCTGGCGAGTACGGGACCGGCTTACCACACGCTCCAGACGCTGGAAACCTCGGGCATCGGCAACGGCGCGCTGGATCCCATTGAGGTGCTGACCACCCCCCATGACGCCGCCACGCTGGCGGCACGGTTGAGCCGTGTGCCGGGAGTCCGTGGGGCCATCGCGCCATCGGGTCCCGTCTGGCGCCGCGGCGGACGCGCGCTCGTCGACGTGTTACCATCCGCCGAAGGCGCCTCCGCGACGGGGCGCGCGACGCTCAATCGCGTGCGGGATGTCGCACACAGCGGGTCCGCGCGTGGTCTGGTCGGTGGAGCGCGGACGGGCTCAACCGACCGGGCGGTCATCGGCGGGGTCGGCCACACCGGCCGGCTCGTGACGAGTGGGGCGCTGATCCTGGTGCTGACCTTCGCCTCACTGTCCTCGGGGCCGGAAACGGATCTCAAGGTGTTCGCTACAGGACTAGCGGCGGGCATCCTACTCGACGCCACGGTGGTACGCATGCTGCTTGTCCCCGCCCTCGTCTCGCTGTTCGGACGTTGGAATTGGTGGTTGCCAGAGATGCCCGCACGGCTGTTGCGCGTGCCGGCGTCGTCGGGCCGGCGCCCTGGGCGTGACGAGGCTATCACCACGGGCGAAGGGTCAGCGGCGTAGCCGCTGAGGACGCTCCAAAAGAGAGGATAGAGAATCGATGATGAGTACATTTCCGACCAGCGGCGTCCGGCTGATGCATCTCCTTGTAATCAGCGACTACGACCGCGCCCTCGCCTTCTACCGTGATGTCCTGGGCGCGACCGTCGTCCGGGAAATGCCGGGGACGCTGGCCTTCCTTGATTTCGCGGGCGGCCAGCTGATCCTCTCGGTCCCAGGCGGTCCCACCCCGGACAAGCCCACGGTCACCTTCGCCCCACCCTCCGCGCCCGACACCGTCAGCAGCGAGGTCACCATCCGGGTCCCGGATTGCCACGCCGCCTACGAGGAACTGCGCGCGCGGGGCGCGGTATTCCTCACGCCTCCAGTGGAGTATCCCTGGGAGATCCGCGCCTTCTTGCGGGACCCGGATGGGCACTTGATCGAGATCAGCCAGGGCGGTGAGTATGCGCCCAACCGGAAGGAGGACACGGCACACTGAGTATCCATATAGGTGTGGATTTGGGGCGCTATAACCGGCAGCGCACAACAGGCGTCAGCTTTTTGAGGAAGACCCGGCGCCATTCCGGGAACACACAATACAACGGAGGACATGCACCATGATCGCGATTACGGCGGCAAATGGAAATATTGGGCGTCATCTCACACAAATGCTCGTCGCGGTAGGGGCGCCGGCGCGGCTACTGGTGCGCGGCCAGGACATCGCCAACGCGGCTACGGCCGGCGGCGTCCTGCAGGTCGTCGCGGCGGACCTCGATCGCCCCGACACACTCGACGCGGCGCTGGCCGGCGTCACGCATCTCTTTCTGGTCTCGCCCGGCCCCGACACTCCGGCGCAGGACGCCGCCGCGATCGCGGCGGCGCAACGCGCGGGCGTGCGCCACATCGTCCTGCTCTCGTCGCTCGGCGTCGAACTCGGCGGCGTCGGCGGCGGACGCGCGCACGCGCCCGGTGAAGGGCTCCTCACGGCCTCCACCATGGACTGGACGATCCTGCGCCCGAACGAGTTCATGACGAATACACGGGGGTGGCTCCCCGAGATCACGGCGCGGGGGACGATCTCCACGCCGAGCGGCGCTGGCAAAGTCGGCTATATCGATCCCGCCGACATCGCCGCCGTCGCGTTCGCGGCGCTAACGGCGTCCGGTCATACGGGGAAAATCTACCGCCTGACCGGCCCGGAGACCCTGACCACGGCCGAGGTCGCGGCACGGATCGGCGCGGTGATCGGGAAGACGGTCCGGCACGTCGATGTCTCCGACGCGGTCTTCCGCGCGAACGCCCACGACGCGCACATGCCAGAGGCGATGATCGAGTTACTATCGGAGTACTACGGCGCGGTCAAGGAGGGGCGGATGGCGGTGCTCACGCCCGACGTCTCGCAGGTCACCGGCCGTCGTCCAGGCACGTTCGCGGACTGGGCGCGCGCCGCCATCGCGCCGGCATGATCGCGCCGGCGTTGTGGCGGCGCGTGCGCGACGGTGTTGAGCGGTAGAAGATCTGAGCTAACAGAAACAGGGCTATCGACCATCGACTATCAACCTTCGACTTCCGACTTCCGACTTTCGACTACGTGGTCGCGCTGGCGGCGGATCTCATAGAGCAGGATGGCGCCAGAAACGGCCGCGTTGAGCGACTCGACGCGGCCGCGCATAGGTAGGCGCACGCGATAGTCGCAGGCTTCCCCTACGAGGCGGCCAAGTCCCTTGCCCTCGCCGCCCACGACGACGACGAGCGGACCCGTCGCGTCAAGCGTGTCGTACGGCATCGTGGCGTCCTCGGAGAGCCCCACCGTCCAGTAGCCGATGCGCTTGAACCAGTCGAGCGTGCGCGTCAGGTTGGCCTCCTGGGCGATGGCTAGATGCTCGGCGGCGCCGGCCGAGGCGCGCACGACGGTGGGAGTGACGCCCGCAGCGCGGTGGCGCGGCAGCACCACCCCATGCACGCCGGCGCCCTCGGCGCTGCGCAGCAGCGAGCCGACGTTGCCGGGGTCCTGCACGCCGTCCAGCGCCAGCACCAGACCGGGTTCCCCCGACCCCTCGACCACGGCCTGGATGTCGTCGAGCGTGGCGTAGTCGTGCTGGTGGTAAGCGGCGGCCACGCCCTGGTGGTTACGGTTGGCCAGCATGCGGTCGAGATCGGCGCGCGGCACGGCCTGTACCGGCACGCCGGCGTCGCGCGCCGCCTCGTGCAACTCGCGCATCACGGGGGCGTCGCGCGCCTCGCGCGCCACGTAGACCCGCGCGGCGTGCCCCGCGCGCAGCGCCTCTATCACGGGATGCCGTCCATAGACATCGAAGTCAAGCTTAGCCATCGGTTCCATGCTCCTTCCGCGCCAACAATAACAGAGAGTCGCCTGCCCGGCGCAACGTTACAATCTTAAAGCCGTGCTCACGGCACAAGGTATGTGCGGCGCGCACGCTCATCACGGCGCGATAACGCCACCCGCCGGTCCGGCCACGCCGCGGCCGCTCGATGTCGTCGCCATAGACGACCGGCCACCGATAGACGTAGCGCTGCAGCAGGTAGCGGCGCAGGGTCGCGGGCGGCGACGCCGTGCCGGCGCCCAGGAATAGCAGGCCACGGGGACGCAGGACGCGGTTGACCTGCCGGAAAAAGACGGTGCGCCGGTCCGGCCGCACCGAGGCGAAGGCGCCGTCACACCACACGCCGTCGACCGAGGCCGCGGCGAACGGCGCCTCCATGGGGTCGGCGCCCACGAATAATGTATGGGCGCCGACCTCCGCTGAGGTCTCCGCCGTGGCGGTCATCGCGCGCTCCAGTCGCGCGCGGTTCGTATCGAGTCCAACGACGCGCAACCCCAGGCGCGTCAACCGAGTCGCCGCGCGCGCGTCGCATCCGATGTCAAGCACGATCCCGTCCGAGGGGAGGCCGCGCACGAAATGATCGAACAAATCGTGCTCACGCGTACCAGCCGCGTCTTCAACGGGCGAAGCAACGTACGGATCGGCGGTGTGGTAGACCAGGGGAGCCAGGAACCGTTCGCGGCGCTCGACCCGCGCGATGTGGCGGCGGTAGTCGAGGCGCGCCGAGTCGGGGTCACTGCGGCTGACCACGATGTCCTGGTCGAGCGTCGCCAGCGCGTCGTCGCGCATCAGCCAGGGGATGTCGAGGGAGCCATTCCCCACGCTGTGCAATGGGTACGAACGCCCACAACCAGAGCAATGAAGGGCGCCCAAGGGGAGTGAAAAGGATAGGGTGAGCCGCGACATGCAGTACGGGCAACGCACGATCTCCAGCACGTCGTGTAGTGGGGTGTCGATAGGCGTTTGCACGGTCATACGACTCCGCGGAGATGTACCCGTCACCAATAGGAGCTCCCGGTAGACACGCCGCTAATGGTCGCGCGCGTCGGGCCGCGCCGCGTCATGGCCGTCAAGCAGGCGAACGACGTAGGGAGCCGCGCCGACGAGGCTGGGCAGCACGAGGTCGGCGCGCTCGAACGAGTGGCCATGGGTCTCGGCCGAGGGCACGGCGATGGCGAACATGCCGGCGTTCTTGGCCGCCTGCGTGCCCGGCCCTGAGTCTTCGAGCGCGACGCAGCGCGCGGGCGGCACGCCCAGGCGCTCCGCCGCCAGCAGATAGACATCGGGCGATGGCTTGCCTCGCGCCACCTCGAACCCTGAGGCCCACGTCGCGATCATGGCGCGGATGGCGAGGCGATCCAGCACCGTTTCGATCTGCCACAACGGACTCGACGAGGCGATGGCCAGTGGATAGCCCGCGTCATAGAGCGTGACGACGAGTTCACGCGCGCCCGGCATGGCCTCGGACTGCTCGCGCAACAGCGGCGCGTAGTAGGCGGCCTGCAACTCTTCCAACTCCGCGTTGCCTTCGCGCACCCCATAGAGTTCGCGCAGGCGGTTCCAGCACTCGTCGGCGCGCAGGCCGACGAGCGAACTCATCACATCATGCGGGATAGACACGCCGTAGCGCTCCTCCAGGATGCGGCTCGACGCCCCGAAAGCCAATGGCTCGGTGTTGACCAGCAGCCCATCCATGTCGAAGATGACCGCTCGCTCCGCGTTCAGCGTATTAGACATTATCGTTTGCGCCGCCATACTTTTCCTTGTGGGTGATCCTCGACGGTGACGCCGAGCCCGATTAAATCGTCGCGCACGCGGTCGGCGCCCGCGAAGTCGCGGTCCGCGCGCAGCCGGTCGCGCGCGGCCAGCAGGCGCTCGACCTGGGGTGCCAGGTCCGTGTCCGCGCCGGCGCCATGGACAACGCGGCCGTCGACGACGACGTGTCCGATCTCGGGCGCCGGCAGGCCCAGCACCGCCATGATCTCCTCGATGGCTCCGAACGCCTCTTCCGCCAACCCCTTGGCCGTCGGCGTGAGCGCACGCGGTGTGGAGAGCGAATCGCGCAGGCGGTTGAAGTCGGCGACCAGGTCGAACAGGGCGGCGACGCCCTGCGAGGTGTTGAAGTCGTCGTCCATACCAGCGTTGAACGCCGCGCGCGCGGCGGGAATGGTGTCGCGCAATTTACGACCCGCCTTGGTCAACTCGACGTCGACCGGCTCCTTCGCCTCAATGTCCTGATACGGCGCCCAGGCGCGCAGCAGCGTCGCGTTGGTGTAGGCGGCGCGCAGGCGGTCCCAGGCCCGCGCGCTGTCCTCAAGCACCGAGGCGTCGTAGGTGGCGGGAGTGCGGTAGTGCTGCGAGAGCAGGTATAGCCGCAATACGCCGGGCTCGTAGCGCGCCAAGATATCGTTAATAGTGGTGAAGTTGGCGAGCGAGTGCGCCATCTTCTCGGTACGGCCCTCGGGGGTCGTCGTGTTGAGCAGGGCGATGTGCACCCAGTAGTTGACAAAGGGAGCCACGCCCGCGGCGGCCTCGCTCTGCGCGATCTCATTCTCGTGGTGCGGGAAGATGAGGTCCTGGCCGCCGCCATGGATGTCGATGCGCTCGCCCAGCTCTTCAAAGATCATCGTGGTGCACTCGATGTGCCAGGCCGGGCGACCCGGTCCCCAAGGGCTCTCCCATGATGGCTCGCCGGGCTTGGCCGCCTTCCACAGCGCGAAGTCACTCACGTTTTCTTTCTCGGCGACGGCCGTCGTCGCGTCCACGGCGTCGGCCATATTCTCGTCGTCGGCGGCGGCCAAAGACGCCACCAGCTGCTCGTCGCGCTCCAGCCCCGTGTCCACGTCCGCCAGGTCTAGGAGAGACTCGGACGCGGCCTCGGCCTCCTCGACGGCGCCGGCGGCCGGCTTGCGCGTACGCAGGCCCGCGCCGGCCTGATTGTCGGCGGCAGTGCGCTTGGAGAGGCGGCCGTAGGGAGGGAAACGATCGACGCGGTAATAGACGTTGCCGCCGACGGCGTAGCCGTAGCCCTTCTCGACCAGAGTTTCCACGACGCGGATGATGGCGGGGATGGCGTCGGTGGCCTTGGGGTAACGGTCGGCGCGCATCACGTTGAGGGCGTCCATGTTCGCGAAGTAGGCCGTAGTATAACGCTCGGCCACCTCTTTGTAGGACACGCCCTCCTGCTCGGCCTTGGCGATGGTTTTATCATCGATGTCGGTGAAGTTCTGCACGTAGAGGACCTCGTGACCCAGATGGCGCAGGTAGCGGCGCATCACGTCGGCGGTCACGAATAGCTTAGCGTGGCCGATGTGCGGGTAGTTCTTGGGCGTCAGACCGCAGAAGTAGATCTTGACCGGCGATCCCAGCGGTTCAAACGTCTTCTTCGTGGCGGTCAGAGTATCGTAAATGCGCACGCTAGTCCCCAGTTCTTAGCTGCTAGTAGCTAGCAGCTAGTAGACTAGAAATCCTTTCTAGCTACTAGCTACTACCTACGTCGTCTCTCCGTAGTAGTGCGACGGCAAGGGCCGCGATGCCCTCCTCGCGGCCGATAGCGCCCAGTCTCTCGTTCGTCGTCGCCTTGACGCCCACGTCCCCTTCGGCCACGCCCAGGCAGTCCGCGATGCGCTTACGCATCAGCGGCACATGCGCGGCAATACGCGGGCGCTCGGCGATCACCGTAGCATCGACGTTCGCCACGCGCCAGCCCGCCTCATGAGCGAGCACAGCGACACGACGCAGCAAGTCAAGGCTAGAGACATCGCGCCAGCGCTCGTCGGACGGCGGGAAATACGTCCCGATGTCGCCGAGCCCCGCCGCGCCGAGCACGGCGTCGGCGATGGCGTGCAGCAGCGCGTCGGCGTCCGAGTGCCCATCGAGACCGCGCTCGTGCGCGATCTCAACTCCACCCAACACCAGCCGGCGGCCCTCCCGCAGGGAGTGTACGTCGTATCCTTGCCCAATGCGCCAATCCACAATCTTAAGGATAACAGGATTAGGACTGTCGGTCGGCCGGGCTACCCGTGTCGCTGCCTTGCTGGCGCAGCGCACGCTGGCAGTAGGCGTCTATCGTGTCGCGGTCGTGCTCCGCTATCTGCAAGAAGGTAATGCTCAATACCCCCGCATCGGCCCGGCGCGCCACGCGGCCGATGGTCGTTATGGGCGTAGCGCCGCCCGGCAGGGTAAAGCGCAGGGACACGGCGGAGCCGACGGCAGGGTCTCCGCCGAGCAACGGGCGGGTTAGCCGGCAACGCGCGCCGCCCATACTGAGGTCTTCAATCACGCAAGGATGAGCGGGGGCGACCGCGTCGTCAAAGCCAATCTCCGCAGGGAAGTTGGTGCGGACGCGCGGGTGCTGGCGCTCGGTCGGTGGGGAAACGAGCTTGCCCACCGCCTGTAGCAACCGTCCCGGCGGAAAAGGCTTGACAACGAAGTCGGCCGCGCCGCCCTTGATAGCCTCCAGCACAAGCTCACGCCTAGCGCGCCCGCTGACGACACCGACACGCGCGTCGGGATGGAGCGTCAGGATACGCTGGAGCGTTGCCAGGCCATCATCTTCGGACAGCGAGATGTCAAGCAAGACCGCGTCGGGGCGCTTCAACTCGTAGAGTGAGAGCGCCGCCTCACCGCCGTTCGACTCGAACGTCTGGAACCCACTCCGCTTGAGCAGATTAACGCTATGCAGACGCATAATGGCCTTGTCGGCGACGATCATGACGGACGGCAGCGCGCGCCGTCGCCTCTCCGTGGCATTCACGCGTTATCCCCCCTCTCTATTACTCTATTACCTAGCAACATCGGCTACTGGCAACATCGACATCAGTCGCCGCGTCCAGCTCTCCGCGTTGGCGCACGCCCGTCACATATCTAGCAGGATAGCGTACTGGGTCGGAATTCTGTATACCTTTAACTCCGAATTGCGAGAGGTGGCCGCCAGCATGGGGGGCGGACGCCGAAAAGGTTGGCGTTGGCACAACCCGTGCCGATAGCGCCATAGTATACGCAACATAAACAGCAGCGGAGGAAAGAACCAATGAGCAATCGTGGCGACGACGAAAGCGGCCTCGACGCTTTGACGACGGGCGGCACAGGTGGGACAGACGGCCTGGGGACTGGGACCGAGACGGGCGCCCAGGGCGGCACGTTCAACGAAAGCACGCTCGTCGACGAGGCCGGGCGGCCCGCCGACTACGGCGCGACCACCCCCGAGGCGGGGCGGCCCAAGGAGTACGGCAGCGGCACACCCGAGGCCGGTGACACGACCGAAGGTAGCGCCGGTAAGGGGCTGGAAACGGGCAGCGCCACCGGGTATGGCACGAGCACGCCCGAAACGGGGCGCCCAACCGGCGACGGTATGGGTCTGACGGATAGTCGGTAGTCGATATCTTTTGTGGTCAAGGATCGACGGACGACGGGCAATGGGTGAGAGCAGACGGATCAAAGCGCTCGTCTTCGATTTCGACGGGCTAATGGTCGACACCGAAGGTCCGGCCTACGAGTCGTGGCAAGAGATATATCAGGAGTACGGCTGTTAACCGACCAACTGCCCCTCGAGGGGGCCGATCTACGCCTGGCCTCCCTGACCGACCTACCCCTCGACGCGCTGATCGAGAGAATCGACGCGCGTCAGTAACGGCCACATCGGCAGCGTGGCCGAACCTTGTCAACGTGCATGACGTCGTGTATCCTGAGGATAGATGGCGGTTGTTAACAGTTGTCAATCAAGGTACAACTTCAGGGGGAAGAAGGTATAGCATATGGCTCGAATCGCCACGACACGCAGCGTCTCACTGGCGCCGGAGGAGGCCCGGCTCGCGGACGAGTTAGCCGCGGATCTCGCTGGAGGCAGCTTTTCCCAACTCACTCAACTATTCCTTGCCACTATTGGCATGTCGCTAAAACAGCGCATCCACGAGTTGCGCGAGAGTGGGCTAGACCCAAGCGAACGACTTTTCGTCTCGCATCCCACGCCTCCCGATACCGACGAGCAAATCCGTGACTTCTATGCGCCATCCGCGCTTAGGTGGCCGGAGCGCGCCGGTCCACGGGGCTAACGATGGCTGCGATGTCGTGGTATCCAAGCCGAGATTCTTACTTCGCGCCTGTACGCGACGATGATGAGATCGTGCAGGGCGACATTTTTTGGGGTGTCCCTACGCTTATAGCGCAACATCCCGACATTAGCGATCAGTTTAACCCGCCCCTGACACCATTACCAGCGGCTGAGGATGTGGACCTGCCATCGCCCTCGCTGGTCTCTAGGGGGGTCAGCGTGCGTACCGATCCGGTGATGGTCTTGCCGCATACCTGTGACTTCTATGGTCCCGAAAAAGGCCGCAAGAACCGTGCGCGTCTTGTTGCTCGTATTCAACGCGTCGACGAAGCGGGCATCACTCAGATACGACAACTTCGATCCGGCAATGGCTACAATCACACCTTCTACCTACCGTCATGGCGCGATCCCGCGCGCGACGCCGACGAGATGTTCGTCAACTTCCGCTTTATGACCTCGGTCGACGCCGCCTACCTCAATCGGCGCTATCGCGAAGCGCGGCTGAGTGGCGCCGCTGTGATCGCGTTACGCCGCCGCATCGCGCACTTTTTCACGGACTATGCGCCCGCCCCCGTCGAGCTCCTCCTCGCCGATGAGAGAGGGGGTCTCATACGCCAAGATCGCGATCTGTCCCCACTTGGGAGCGCTCCCGAGCCTACCATAGACGGATAGTAAAGCAGGCGGAGCAAATGAAGATGATTGACGACGCCCTGCGCCTGCGTGCGGCCCGCGAACGGGAGCGCGCAACAGAAGCGATGTACCTGAAGCGCAAGTCGGCCCAGGAGCAAGAAGAGTACGCCGCCTGGCGTGAGTTGCGGCGCGCCGCCGTAGAGCGCCTATTCCGCGAACGCGAAGCGGCGCCTGGTTATCCGGCATCTTGGCGCTAGTCAGTCAGATCTCCCTCCCAATCGAAGATAACTGCTTTGATCACTCCCACATCCGCGCGCCTAATCACGCGCGCCCCGCGCTATGCCGTCCTCACGTAGCACAGTCACGGTTATGTCATCTTCCACGCGCAGGCGGCAGGCAAGGCGTACGTTGCTGGCCAAGTCGGAGCGCGGTATGAACTGGCGCTCGATATAGGTGGGCGGGCGCGCCTGCCCCTCAACGCGCACGCGGCAGCGCCCGCACGTCCCCTTACCGCCGCACGTCGTAGGGATGTAGACGCCCGCCGCCTTACCGGCCTCGAAGACGCTCTGCCCATGCTGGACCACGACCTGGCGCCCTCGCGGCAAGAACGTGACCGCATGCGGACCGGCAATCGGCTCGGGCAGCCAATCGAGGTCCAGCACGATCTTCTGGCGTGGCAGTGCGGGCAGGTCATCGGGCATAGATACGAAACCTTGCGGATTACCCGACCTCTTGCCGCTCGTCGAGCGTGCGCTTGAGCTCGACGACCTGGTCGCGCAGATCGGCGGCGCGCTCGAAGTCGAGGTTCTTGGCCGCCGTGCGCATCTGGTTCTCCAGGTCCTTGATGAAGCGCGCCAAATCCTCCCTGGGCAGGTCGGCGCCAACACTGTAGCCCACCTTCTCCTCGGCCACCTGCTTGGTGGCGAGGTCGCGGATGCCCTTGATGATGCCCACCGGCACGATGTCGTGCGCCTCGTTGTAGGCGATCTGCCGCTCGCGGCGGCGATACGTCTCGTCGATGGCCTTGCGCATCGACTCGGTTACATGGTCGGCGAACATAATGACGTGGCCCTCGACGTGGCGCGCGGCGCGGCCGATCGTCTGGATCAGTGAGCCGGCCGAGCGCAGGTAGCCCTCTTTGTCGGCGTCGAGGATGGCCACGAGGCTGACCTCGGGCAGGTCCAGACCCTCGCGCAGCAGGTTGATGCCCACGACCACGTCGTAGACGCCCAGGCGCAGGTCGCGCAGCACGTCGTTGCGCTCCATCACATCCATCTCGCTGTGCAGGTACTGCACCTTGATGCCCAACTCCTGCATGTAGTCGGCGAGGTCCTCGGACATCTTCTTGGTCAGCGTCGTGATCAGCACGCGCTGGCCGCGCCCGACGCGCTGGCGCACGTTCTCCAGCAGGTAGTCGATCTGGCCGTTGGTCTCGCGCACCTCGATCGTGGGGTCGACCAGCCCGGTGGGGCGGATGATCTGCTCGGCGACCTGCACGGAATGCTCGTACTCAAACGGGCCGGGCGTGGCCGAGACAAAAACGACCTGGTTGATACGGTCCTCGAACTCGGCGAAGCGCAGCGGGCGGTTGTCCAGCGCCGAGGGCAGCCGGAAGCCGTAGTCAACCAGGACCTCTTTGCGCGAACGGTCGCCGCCGTACATGCCGCCGACCTGCGGGATGGCGATGTGCGACTCATCGACGAGCAACAGGAAGTCATCCGGGAAGTAGTCGAGCAGCGTCCACGGACGCGAGCCCGGTTCGCGCCCCGCGAGGTGCCGCGAGTAGTTCTCGATGCCCGAGCAAATCCCCGTTTCACGCAGCATCTCCAGGTCGAAATTGGTGCGCTGCCTGAGGCGCGCCGCTTCGAGGATCTTACCCTCGTCGTCGAGTTCCTTGAGTCGGACATCCAACTCCTCCTCGATAGCCACGATGGCGCGCTGCAGCTTCTCCTGCGTCGTGATGAAGTGGCGCGCGGGGTAGATGTCGACCCAGTCGCGCGCGCCGAGCAGTTCGCCGGTCAGCGGATCGATCTGCTGGATACGCTCGACCTCGTCGCCAAAGAACTCCACGCGTACGGCCAACTCCTCGTACGAGGGGTATATCTCCAGCACATCGCCGCGCACGCGGTACTTGCCGCGGCTGAAGTCCATGTCGTTGCGCTCATACTGGATGGCGTTAAGCAGGCGCAGCACTTTGTCGCGCCGCTGCAGCTCGCCCCGCTTGAGCTTGACCACGGTCTGGCCGTAGTCCTCGGGCGAACCAAGGCCGTAGATACAGGAGACCGAGGCCACGATCAGCACGTCGCGGCGCTCGAACAGCGAGCGCGTGGCCGAGAGGCGCAGCTTCTCGATCTCCTCGTTGAGGGTCGACTCTTTCTCGACGTAGGTGTCGGAGCGCGGGATATAGGCTTCGGGCTGGTAGTAGTCGTAGTAGCTGACGAAATATTCGACAGCGTTGTGGGGGAAGAACTCCTTGAACTCACCGTAGAGTTGCCCCGCGAGCGTCTTGTTGGGGGCCAGCACGAGCGTGGGCCGCTGCACCTGCTCGACGAGCCACGCCATCGACGCGGTCTTACCGGAGCCGGTGACGCCGAGCAGCGCCTGGTATTTATGGTTCTGGCGCAGCCCGTCGGCGAGCATAGCGATGGCCTGCGGCTGGTCGCCGGTCGGCTGGAATGGAGAGACTACTTGGAAGTCTGGCATGGCGTGTCGATACCCTCGTGAGGATGGAGAGGAACGTCCGCGAGGAACGAGAGAGCGATTGCGGATACCCCTTAATTATACCACTTTCACGCCGGCGCCATTCCGACTATTGTAGTAACATAGGCGGCGTTACGTGGCGCGCGGCAAGGATTAAGAAGGGAGCCATGACCATGAAAAGGGGCGGAACCCCACGCGTACAGTATCGCTGCTCGTTCTGCGGCAAGGATCAGGAGCGAGTCCATCGCCTCATCGCGGGACCGGGCGGTGTGTACATCTGCAACGAGTGCATCGACCTGTGTCGCGAGATCATCGAGGAGGAACAAGCCTCGGTAGGGCATCCCCCGCCGGGCAACGCCCAGGACGCCGGGATCGCTCACGACGCCCGATGGGTGTCCAGCAGCGGACGCGCGCGCCCTCACGCCGATGATCACGCATCGTCGCGGCCGTCGGGGGACTCGGGCGCGTCCAGTGAGGTTAGAGACGCCGGATATATCGACGTCCCCAAGACAACTCGTCGACGATGCCCTACACGCGCATCTGGCCCCACTGGTAGCCGAACTCGAGGAGACGCGCGCCTCGCTCGAACGGTTGGCGAGCGAGAACGGGGCGCTGCGCGAGCGGCTACGGTCGCGCGAGGACGAGACAGAACGGTGATCTTTATTCGCGCGACAAGTAGCCAATTGACAAGACGCGCCGCAAGACGTACGCTTGCCTCGAAGGGATAAGCGATGAGCCACTAGCGCTGCCGACCTGAAAGGGGCATACACGAGGTGGATGAGACAAGCTTAATCACGGGGGGCGCGAACGACGGCCTCGGCTTCGAGTTGTTGGCCGCCTCGTTGCGCGCCGACGAGCGGGACGCGCACGCCTTCCTCGGCGCGTTGGCGGTCAAGCTGGAAGGCGCGCTGCCGGCGCAAACGGTCGTGGAGCGCGCGCGCGACGGCCTGTTCAAGAGCACGACGCACGTCGAGCGCATCGGCGTCGATCTGAGCCCGCACCGCTACACGTTGAGCGCGGGCAAGCGCGGCGGTCTGGAAGCTACGCGCGCTAAGATCGTGGGCGGCGTATCCATCAAGAACGAGACTATGCCGGTCGACGCCTGGCTCGACGCCCTGGCGCGCGACCTGACCCACTACGCCGAAGGCAGCGCCGCCGCGCGCGCCGCGCTCGAAAGGATGGTGACGTAATGCGTTTCTTCCATCAGGGCGACGACGCGACGCGCGCGGCGGCCGAGCAGGAGCGCGCCCGCGACGCGCAAAGCCAGGCTATGCTGGAGCGCGGCGACCTGCCGCTGCGCGCCCACGAGCGGCTGCACCGCCAGAGCGCTGGGGGCGGCGCGCTGCGCTGGAGCAGCGATCTCTCG